>Ga0180437_10011510_pt1 | contig 10607 bp, 7 predicted proteins | sample SS_ome_4_FD_132410 | JGI IMG/M metagenome (GOLD analysis project Ga0180437, IMG submission 132410) | Hypersaline lake sediment archaeal communities from the Salton Sea, California, USA - SS_3_D_1 metaG | ecosystem: Environmental > Aquatic > Non-marine Saline and Alkaline > Hypersaline > Sediment... | reverse complement strand
CCGTAGCGTGCTGGGGCTGCAAATCGCAACTCGGTGCCCGAAGAGAACGTGGGGGCCTCGAAACCTCATCGAGTTGATTCGCCGCCTTCAACGGGACTTGGGATGTGAGATTCTCCTGTTCGGCGAAGGGCGTGAGCGTGCCCAGGCAGAATACATCCTTCGCAGGGTCGGATCCGGTCGCATTCGAAGCCTTGTCGGCAAGACGTCTTTGGAGGACCTCGTGGAAGCCCTGGGCGGCTGTGATCGGCTGCTTTCGGGCGACACCGGTACGCTTCATCTGGCAGCCTACCTTGGCGTTCCGTCGCTGGGGATCTTCTTCGGACCGGCCCTCGTGTTCGAAACCGGTCCCTATGGACCGGGGCACCTCGTCCTCCAAGCCGAACCCCCATGCGGACCGTGCAAAGAGGACACGCCCTGCGAGGAAGAAACGTGTCGTGCCCTCATGCCCCCGGATACGGTTTTTCGGCTTCTCACAGGGGAATCTGTGGAACCATGTCCGCACAGTCAAGTCTATGCCTCCGGTTTTGTCGACAACTGGATTGCCTACCGGCCTCTTCACCGTAAACGAGCAACCCGAGACGATACAATCGGTTTTCTCTACCAGGGATCTGCGGGCGAGTTCCTGGGGGAGTCGGCAGACAGGTTGCCTTCTCGTCCCACGGTCCTTGAGTTCTTCCTTACCCATTACGGGGTAGATCGAGCACTGTTGAGTGCAGTCTATGATGCCCTGGAATCCTCGGTTCCAAAGACCCTCCGTCCCGCAGACCAGGAACGTTTCCTGGGAATTCTGCGCAAGGGATGGACACTGCTGAAAGAGATGCACGATGAATGTCTTGGAGAAGAACCTATCTGTCTTACGACAGCGGCAGCCTGAGGTAGCCCGGTTTCTCGAGGGGCTGGAACGCTCTCCAGAGGTCGAGTTACAGATGACCCGGCAGGGGTTGCCAATTCACCGGTATCGGGGCAAGCTCCTCCACTCCCAGTGGGACCCGTACAGGGAAGCAAGGCTATGCTCAGCCGATTTCGATGCCGAGGAACCGTGGGTGTTTGGATTTGGCGATGGCTATCACGTGGAGGAACTCCTGGAAAAGGGACAAACAGAGAACCTGGTCGTCCTCGAGCCGGATGGACGGTTGCTCCGGGCCGTTCTCGAGGATCGGGAACTGGGCCCTGTTTTGAAGAGGATTTCTCTGATCGTCGAAGATCCTTTGGACGAGGCGGCGAACAGGGCACCTGCAGACAAGGCCTCATGGTATCTCCATCCGCCTTCGAGCCAGATTCACCGTCGCTTCCTGGAGGCCTTGCAGGCCCTTTCTTCGTATCGTCCCCATGAAGAGGATTCCCTGCGCATCCTCGTGGTCGGACCGGTCTACGGAGGCTCTTACCCGATTGCGTGTTATGTCAAGGAGTCCCTCCAGAGCCTGGGACACCTAGTCTCGTTCGTTGACTTGACTGCCTTCTACCCAGGGTACCAGGAACTTCAGAACGGGGACCCGTCGAGTGATCTTCTGCGGTCCCTCGAGCAACTGCTCTCCCAGCTGATCGAACGAAGGACCGAGGCGTTCTCCCCGGACTTGGTCGTCTTCCTGGCACAGGCGCCTGTCTGCGAGGAAAGCCTGAAAAGGATCAGAGAGGACGGGGTACGGGTCGCGTACTGGTTCGTCGAAGACTACCGGCGGATGCCATACTGGAAACGGCTTGCGCCTTTCACGGACGCCTTCTTCGTAATCCAACGGGAAGGGCAGGAGGTAATCCAGGCTGCAGGGGCATCTTGCGTGCGATACCTGCCGATGGCGGCCCTGCCCGGAACCCATGAGCCCCGTCGGCTCTCGGCGAAGGATATCGACCGATACGGGAGTGCCGTCTCCTTCGTGGGAGCCGGGTATCGGAACCGAAGGAATTTTCTGGCACGACTGACCTCCCTTGATCTGAAGGTGTGGGGTAACGAATGGGAGGGGTCGCCGTCGGTCCTCGAAGAGGTGATTCAGGAGAATGGAAGGAGAGTCAGCACGGAAGAGACGGTGAAGATCTTCCTTGCGTCACGGATCAACCTGAATCTGCATTCCTCCCCCCATCACGAGGCCGTGGATCCGCACGGTGACTTCGTGAACCCCAGGACCTTCGAGATCGCCGGCTGCCGCGCTTTCCAGTTGGTGGACCGAAGGAGTCTTCTGCCAGACCTGTTCAACGAACAGGAAATCGTGGTCTTCGACGACCTGAGGGACGCGAAGGAGAAGATCGACCACTTCCTGGGTGACGAGAAGGATCGGCAGCGGTACGCGGAAAAGGCACACCAACGGGTGCTCAGGGAGCACACATACAGCCTTCGTATGAAGGAGTTGCTCGGAACCCTCTACGAACAGGGGCTGGAAGGGCGACGACCCGATTTTGGCCATGGCCGGAAAAGGGACGAATCGTTTCCGCCCGAACTCCGTGAGTACTTCTCCCAATCCTCGAGTCATTCGGTCCCTGAGCTCGAAGAGATCGTGGGGGCGATTCGAAGGAAGAAAGAAGTCACGTGGGAAGACAGGGTATTCCTCACACTGATGGCCTTCAAGGAGGAAGCAGGGTGCAAAATCTCCTCCTGGTGAACCTGATGCGCATGGGTGACATCCTCCAGATGACCCCCTTGATACAGGGGTTGCGGGAGACCCACCCAGAGGCGCGAATCTCGATGGTGTTGAACGAGGCCTTCGTGGAAGTGGCACAGAGAATCGATGTGGACCGGATTCTCCCTCTTCCGATGCGTCCCTTTATCGAGATCGTTTCCCAGGAGGCGAACCTCGCTCAGGCCCGTGCCTACCTGAAGGATTTCCTGCAAAGGGTGAACGCAGAAGGGGCCTACGACGTTGTCTTCAACCTAACCCCCTCCCAGTCTGCTGCTTCATTGAGTTCGTTGATCGATCATGACGCTCATCGAGGCATGTGTCTGGCCCAGGACGGATCCTTCCAGGCGGTCGACCCTTGGGCAGCGTACCTCGTGGCCATGATGGCACATCGAAGGACAAACCCCTTCCACCTCGTGGACATCTGGCTTCGATCACTGGCACAGCGGGGGCCGCGCAGCCTTCAAATGTCTTTGTCTCCGGAGGATACCCGCAGGACAGACGAGCTTCTGAACGAATGCGACATCGCGCTCGACCGGGACCTCCTGGTGGGGTTCCAGGTGTCGGCAAGCCAGAAGGAGAAGTGCTGGAGTGAGAAGGAATTCGTTCGGCTGGGACAGGCCTTGCACCAGGGCCTGAATGCCCGGGTTCTGCTCTTCGGGGTCGCAGGGGAAGAGACGCTTTGCCAGCAGGTGTGTAGCCACATCCCGGGATCTGTCAACCTGGCAGGAAAGACGAACCTCGGCGTGCTTGCAGGCGTGTTGAAGCGTTGTAGGGTCCTGGTCACAAACGACACGGGTACGCAACACGTGGCCACTGCAGTGGGCACGCGGGTCGTCCTCATCTCCGTGGGCCCCGTCTTCTTCCGGGAAACAGGCCCCTACGGAGAAGGTCATCTGATCTTTCAGGCGAGACTCCCCTGTGCTCCCTGTTCGTTTCATACCACTTGCTTGAATCCCGTCTGCAAGGAAAAGATTCGTGCCGAACTGGTTTACAGAGCAATCATCCGACTGCTTAGGGGAGGGGACGGGCTGCCCAGGGATCTTCCCCAGGAGGTCTCCTGTTATCGATCCGGCTTCGACCAGGAAGGATGCTTGGCCTTCTCCAGCCTGAGCCCAACCTTCGAGGACTGCATGCTCAAGACCTACAAGGGGTTCTGGCACGCCCTGCTCGAAGGCGGGTGCATGGATGCATTCCAGATGGGCGTAGAAGGTCTCGATCCGGAAATACTTGCGGGTTGGTCTCACCTCGAGACCCTTTTGAGAAGGTCCTCTTCCTTGATTCAGCAGATTCGGGAATCGGGAATCCCTGGGAAAACGGCATCTTCTTCGCTGCGGATATTGAGCGGTAATCTCAAGACCGCTGAGCAGGAGATGAAGCGACTCGCCTTGGATATAGAGGAACTTGCTCCGGTCACGCGCTATCTGCTCCTTCGCAGAGAAGCATTGTCGTTCCAGGATCCGATGCAGTTCCTCGAGGAGACATCTTCTCTCTATTCCCTCGTGGCAGAGCAAATCTCTCATACATGCGAAAGTTTCGTAACCAGAAAGGAGGCAAGGTCTTATGGATAACAGCGCTGAACTAGGAGACACGATCCAGGAGGCACTCCAGGGGGCTGGAGAGGCCTGCAGGTCGCTGTCCGGATTCATCCTGCAAGCCGCCAATCATCTTCGATCCGGGGAGATACGGGAAGGAAACGAACTGCTCGCAGAGGTCTTGGACGACTTCTCGCAGGTAGCCTCCTTACTGGAGGATGTACCCCGGTGTGGGGCCTTCATGAAAGAAGGGAGGCAGCGTGTAATGGATGACCTGGAAAGAGAGTCTCTGGAAATGGCGGATTTGCTGAAGATGGCAGTGACCGCGCAGGAAAGCGAGGACTGGGTGTTCCTGGCCGATATCCTCGAGTATGAGTTCGCTCAGAAGCTCGGTTCATGGGATGGCTTATTGAGCGGACTGTCTCGTCCTGTAGAGGCACCACAATCCCCTCTATGAACGAGCCGCCTGGTCCAGAGGCGATCATATACACGATTCCTCATGGTCTCGGATGAAGGGCCCGGTGATTCACGGTGTGACGCTGGCCAGTGATCGCATGGGTCGTACGGGCAAAGGAGGCTTACAATGTCTCGCACAGGCAAGGGCAGGGCATTCTTCTTCACCGGGGGTCTTGTCATCGTCTTCTGTTTGGCGTGGGGTGGGGGGCTCGAAAGAGGCGAAGGGGCAACCGATTCGCAACCTTCCTATGTTATCAGTATCTGCATCCTGCCCTTCTACACATCAACATCACGGGCGAATTGGGACACTGGCCTCGCACCCCTGCTCGAAGCCGATCTCGCCACACAACCCTGGTTGAAGCTGATCCCCACAAAAACCGTGTACGAGGTATGTTATGAGATGCAGCCCCAACCCTGGCTCGTGAAGGGTTTTTGGGAGCAAGGCCGTGCTCCATCCGATGCAGAGGTTTTTGTCGGGTTGCGTCAGCACCTGCTGCCGCGGGTATCGGCCCTGCTGCCTGCGGATTACTATGTATGGGGCCGGGTGATCTCGACAGGAGCGAGGAAGAGCATTGTCGTAGAGGTCACGGAGCACCGTACCCGCAGAGAGCCCGTACTTAGATCCACGAAACAGGCGGAGACAGAGGAGGGAATTCCGCAGGCCCTCGAGCACGTCGCAGAAGAGATCGTCGCATTCCTCGAACCCGGCTGGTTGGTCCGGAACCTCGAAGAGACTCGCAAGCAGGTCCTCGCACAGCTTATCTCCCTGCAAACAGCCGTGAAAAAAGCCGAAGAACACGTGAAGGCTCACCCGGAAACACTCGCACTTCGTGTGCTTTTATTGAGCCTCTACGAGGAGAACGAGGAGAAATACGGCAGCCAGGCCAGAGACGCGGCGGCAGATGTCGTCCAAGCTTGGGATGGGAGCGACAAGGACGTCACAGGGCTGGCAGAAAAGCTGGGCGTGGACCCTTTTCTCGTGTTGTGCCGTGAACAGGCAAAGGGGAACGACTGGTCTGGGGTCCAGGAGACCTGTAGACTCGGCCAGGAGAGGTATCCCCTCCGTTCTGCGGAGTACGAGAAATGGCGGTTGCGAGCACAGAACCAGCTCGGTGCCAAAGGGCAGAAGGGGGCCAACGAACCCAGTTCCACGGAAGAAGCCCCTTGAGTCACGGGCACCATGGGAAAAGTATTCCCTAACTTGAGAAGATTGCTGTGTCAGACGAGGCTAAAGACCGTTCAGTCCTCCTTGGAAGTATTTCATGTATTACATGATGGAATATCCATAACTAATTAAAAAGAAATACTATTTATCATAAGAAAAATGACAGGTCCATCCGAGGAGAGAAGCTGGCACGGGAATTGATATACTCCGGGGCAGGTACCTCCTATTTGCATCCTTGGGATAAGGAATTCAAATGGACAGTCCGACGAGCAACAAGAGGCGAAAGAGGCGGTTGCCGGCGCGACCCGTTGATGCGTCGGCAACCTCCGTTCCCCGTCCCTACAGGATTCTGGACATCTCCACGTCCGGGTGTTCTGTAGAGAGTTCGAGTCCCCTCGGTCCGGTGGAGTCCGCGATCCCCATCGAGTTGCCTGTACCCAAGAGGCTCGACAAGGCCGTACTGCGAGCGAAGATCGTCTGGAAGGGGCAGGGCAAGGGTGAGGAGAGGACATACTACCGATACGGCCTTTCCTTCGAGGAAATGGACGAGGCGAGTCACCAGAATCTGGATCGGTATGTTGACTACCTGCGGAGGGACCTCCACGTAAACCAGTTGGATCAGGCGTGGAGAAAGATCAGGACCCCGCGGCCGAAGTAGTCTCCTTTGCTCCTCCTTCAAGGCTCTGTCCGAGACCGCCACGCCGAAGACCCTTTGGTTCCTACCGCCCAGACCGGTAGGCAAGAATGACCCCCCACCGGCATCATCTTCCCACCCAAGCACGGCATGCGACGGGCCCCTGGTTCGATGTAATCTCAAATCTCAAGTAAATGCTGCTAGTTACGGTCGTTGGGTGTGGTGTTCCCACACCCCTTGCCGTGGCATGTTTCTTGCCATTTCGAAGGATTGAATCTAACCCCTTGCTGTCCGACTGGAAGGAGGGAGGACGTGGAAATCGTCCAGACATTGCCTCGGATTCGAGAGCTTCTCAGTGCCGGGAATCTCGTCGAGGCCGCTGCTGCCTTTGAGGGTCTCTTGCGATCCTATGACGGCCTGGAGAGAGAACAGGCAGGGTTTGAGATAGAAAATCTTTATCTTCTCTACTGCAATCTCTGCCTTCAGACAGATAGATCCGATATGCCGTTAGCATGGCTCGAGAAGGCGTTGGCTCTCGATCCTGAATTCAGCGGTCGGCTTCGCCTGTTCGGCAACGAACTCTTGCGAAAGGGTAAGATCGAACAAGCTGACGAGATGACACAGAAACTCTGCCGTCTTCAGTCGGTGAACCATCAAAACTGGTTGGACCGAGCCGGGTTCCTCGTTCGGACGCAACGGCTGGAAGAAGCGGAGGAGTGCTTCCAACAAGCGCTCTCAATGACGAAGGGCACACTGGAGACCTATCTGGAGATCGCCAGACGGTACATCGAAGGGGGGCAGCCTGAACGAGCAGGGACCTTGCTATGTGGATTCGTCAAACAGGGAGTCCGCAAACCACAGGTTGTTGATCTCTTGATTCGCCTTTGTGAGAAAGAATTGCTTGCCCCAGAGGATGCGGGAACCGTCAAGGAGTTGTCTCGAGCGAGAAAGGCAAGAATCCATTTGAACCTTGCCTGGTTCCGTTACACGGAAGGGGATCTTTCAGGAGCAGCACGACTCTTTCAAAGAGCGACGGAGATCGACGGTTCCAATCCTGAGGTATTTCTGGATCTCAAACAGGCAGTCGTCGCGCTTTCTGGTGAGCCAAATGAGGATTGTGCCACCTTGTGCGAAGTCCATGACTCCCTTCAGAAGGAAATCCACGATGCCAAGTAGTGGCGAAGGACCGAAAAACATCATCCTGATAAGCATCGATGACCTGAGATTCGATTGTATCGGTTGTGAGGAGGACAAAAGGGCCCTGGATCGGTATGGGGTGGACGTTGAAGTGGATACGCCCTGTATCGACAGGTTTGCTTCGCAGGGCGTCCGCTTCTCCCAGGCGATTGCACCTGCGTCTTACACATCCGCTTCACATGCAAGTCTTCTGACCGGGCTGTATCCGCCGAGCCACGGGGTGAGGGCGTTCTTCTACACGAAACTGAACGAGCAGGTGAGGACCCTCGCTCAGATACTGAAGGACTGTGGATATCGAACCTTCTCCTCCTGTGATTTTCACAACATGTTTGATCTCCTTGAGATCACTCGCGGCATCGACTGTCGGGTGAACCAAGACAACGCAAAGATTCTACAGATACTGGACCAGAATCGTAACGACAAAATGTTTCTTTTCATGCATTTCTTCGATGTTCACGATCCATATGGGACGTCGAATTACGAGATCTATCCCGGCTACAACCATGACGTGGAGAGGGATTTTGAGGATCTTCGTTTGAGGAGTCAAATCGATGCCCCGTCTTTTCTTGCCTTGACGAAGGAGGCCTGGCGCAGAGGCTACAGAGGAGAAGTCGTTTCCCAGTACATCAAAGGCGTGAACAAGTTTGACAGGGGTCGATTTTCCTGGTTCATTCAAGGCCTCCGGAATCTTAACCTGCTCGACAACAGCCTCGTCGTCATCACCGCCGATCATGGGGAAGGAGATTGCGGCCCCACATTCTCCCACGGATCCGACCTCAGCGAAGAGGTTATCAGGGTTCCCTTGATCTTTTGGTGTCCTGAGAGAATCCCGGAAGGGAAGGTGATCGACCAACAATGCTCACTCGTAGATGTGATGCCTACGATCCTTGCCCTGGCGAACATTAGGGATCAGGAGTGCGATGGCACGAGCCTCTTGCCCGCCATCGAAAAAGGGGAGTCTCTGTCTTATCCGGTTTATGCGGAGAGGTGGGCCAACAACATCACGAACGAAGACATGATGTCTTTCATGCGGGAGTGCGGCGAGAGCAATACCTTCTGTACGCCTCTGTTCGACGTGTTGCTCACCCATCGATCGGTACGCACCCCGGAGTACAAGCTGCTCGTCAGAGGACAGCCACCCTCCCGGCAGGCTTTAGCCGACAATGAGGTCCTCCTGAAATGGACCTTCCAGCACGTCTTGAACAAACACGTAGACCCAGAAGGTTTCTCCTACTGGTTGAGACGAATCGACCATGAAGGGATCAACCCGGAGCAACTGATCGAGACCTTCGTATCCTTTTCAGAGGAGAAGTATCAACTCTTTGACCTCCTGGAGGATCCGACCGAGGCCGATAATCTACTCTCGGATCGGCGCTTTCTTCCGAACGCAGACCGTCTGATGGATGTAATGCACGAGATCGAAAATCGGAAAAGCCTGTGCACGCAATCACACGTGAAGTTCGATTCTGACAATGAGGCTGCGTTGTTCGAGAAACAGCTCCGGGATCTCGGATACCTCTGATATCCGCAATCCTCTCCCAGAAAGGCCTGTCTCTATGCTGTCTGCTCATACCGAATTGATTGAAAAGGGAGAAATGCTTCTCCAAGAGGGAAATTCCCAGGACGCGCTCCGTCTTTTTCTGCACTTGGTAAAAAGGAATCCTGAGGATGCGGTTCTTCGAAACAGATTGGGCAAGGTGCTCGTCCAGCTGGGAATGAAGGAAGAAGCAGAGAAGTGCTTTTGGATCGCAATGAAGACCGATCCCTCAGATCACGCAGCGCTCGTGAACCTGAAGGGTTTCTGGTTGACTGAGGGGGCATACAAGGCATCCATCACCAGTCCTTCTTTCCCGGAAAAGTGTGTCATCGGTCAGGCGCATCCGCTTCCCCTGTCGATCGAGAACACCGGGAGCCGTCCCTGGGAAATCGGTCCGGCCTCCCCAGACGGATTTTCCCTCGGTATGGTCCTGGCCGACACAGCAGGAAACGTAGTAAAGGAAATCGGTCGTTCCCCAATCGGTCGGACCGTTCGTCCCGGGGAACGTGTGATGCTCGACACCTGTCTGACCATGATCGCTCCACCGGGTGAATACGAGCTCAAGCTGGATCTATTGATGAACCGTATCACGTGGTTCGAACCCCTTGGGTCGATCCCAACCACGACGCAGTTTTCACTCGTTGAGAAGGAGACCCCGATAACGTCGTTTCTCATCGAACTGACAAACATCTGCAACTTCAATTGCACCTTTTGTCCGAACGAAGCGATGACAAGGAAGCGGGGTATGATGGAGGTAGCCACCTTCCGGAAGACTATCGCAGACCTACGCCGCATGGGGTTTGAGAGCCCGATCGGGCTCCATCTCATGGGGGAGCCCCTGCTGCATCCTCGATTCTTTGAGTTCCTCGACTATGCTCGTGAGCAGCATATTGACATCGAGTTGCACACCAACGGTATGCGCCTTACAGACGACGTCCTGGACCGAATCTACGGGTACGAAAACATCGTGAGATTCTGGATAAGCCTACACACCCCCACCGAAGACATGTTCCTGCGAATTCGAAGACCCGTGAACGCAAACAGGGAAAACCTGTACGATTCTTATCTCCAAAGTACGAAGTCGGCGGTTCGCAAGAAATTGACGTCCGGATCGACAACGGATCTGAGAATCTATCTGATGGCAACACCCAACAGCAACGCGCTTAACGTGATCGATGATGACGAGCAGGCAAGATCCTGCCTGGAAGAATGGTATGGGTTTGCCGAGGCATTGGAAAAGGAACTGAACATCATGTACGATCGTGAGCCCGTCCCCGACAGGATCCTTTCAAAACTGCCCACCAAACAACTTTATCCCCTCTTCGAGAACACCTACATCCGCTTCGTTCCTTGGCACTCTTGGGGAGGCACCTTCGATCGAGGTTGCCAGCGGGCCCCCGAGTGCAGGAATCCGTGGTTTCAGTTTGCCGTCATGTGGAACGGTGACTGCACGACCTGCTGTCTTGATTACGATGGT
>Ga0180437_10011509_pt1 | contig 10608 bp, 3 predicted proteins | sample SS_ome_4_FD_132410 | JGI IMG/M metagenome (GOLD analysis project Ga0180437, IMG submission 132410) | Hypersaline lake sediment archaeal communities from the Salton Sea, California, USA - SS_3_D_1 metaG | ecosystem: Environmental > Aquatic > Non-marine Saline and Alkaline > Hypersaline > Sediment... | reverse complement strand
TGACCGCGACCAAATGGCCCGGAAAACAGGGCCAAGAATCGGGCGGGGCACGCGAATAGCACTTCGCGGAAACCGGTTTGGCGGGCCGTACCCGGCCATATTCCCGCCCGGCCTCGACTGCTTCCCACCGGTTTCCCGGGTGCTGACGGCGTCCAACCTTTGGGCTATACTGGGAAAAGTGCCGGATCCCCCCAACTCTCTTTCCTCGACAGGCAAAAGGAACCGACCCATGTCACGCGTACCACGACTCGTCTGGATATTCTGCCTACTCTGCCCTGCGACGTCCCAACTGCTCGCGGCGCCCGCGGAGGACAAAAGCGAAGCCGGCAAGTCCGGGAGCGAAGCGGCCACGGCGGAAGCCGACAAGGAGAATGCCAAGCCCTCGGAACCGGCGAAGAAGGCCACGGTGGTCCAACTCCGAATCAAGGGTAGCTATCCGGAAGGCCCGACCGCGCTGGGGTTGTTCGGCGAACTGCAGCCCTCGCTGGCGGCCGTGGTCCGGCGGATCGATCAGGCGGCCGAGGACGAAGACGTCTCGGCCCTGTGGTTGAAGATCGAAGGGCTGGCGACCGGCCGAGGGAAGATCCACGAACTCCACTGTGCCGTAAGCCGGTTCCGCGACGCCGGCAAGCCGGTCTACGCCGAATTGACCACGGCCATGGCCCCGCAGTTTCTCCTGGCGACCGCTTGTGACGAGATCATCATGCCGCCGTCCGGCATGTTGGTCGTCCCCGGCGTGCGCGCGGAGGTGACGTTCTATAAAGGCCTGTTGGACAAGCTGGGGATCGAGTTCGACATGCTGCAGATGGGCAAATACAAGGGCGCCGTCGAGCCGTTCACGCGAACCGAGTTGAGCCCGTCGCTGAGGGAGAGCCTGGAAGCGATCGTCGACGACACCTACGAAGATTTGGCGGACGTCATTGCAGCCGGTCGCGGGATGAAGGATTACGAAGTCAAGACGCTGTTGGACCAGGGCCTGTTCACGGCCGCCGCCGCAAAGCGTGCCGGATTGATCGACCGGGTCGTGTACGCCGATCAGTTCCAGGAGTCTCTCGGCAAAGAACTCAAGGCCGACGAACTCGACCTGGTCACCGATTACAAGAAGAAGAAGGTGGATACCGATTTCTCGGGCATTACCGGGATGGTCAAGCTGATGGAACTCTTCCTGGGCGGCAAACCATCCGCTGCAATCAGCAAGCAACAGAAAGTCGCCTTGGTCTATGCCGTGGGCCCGATCCTGGAAGGCAAGAGCGACGTCGGCCTCTTCGGCGACACCGTGGTCGGCTCGACCACGCTGGTGGCCGCACTCCGCAAGGCAGCCGACGACCCCAAGGTGGTCGCCATCGTGCTCCGCATCGACAGCCCCGGCGGGTCGGCCACCGCCAGCGACCTGATCTGGCGGGAAACGGTGCGGATCAAGAAGCCGATCATCGCCAGCATGGGCGACGTGGCCGGCAGCGGCGGCTATTACATCGCCATGGGCGCCGACAAAATCCTCGCCGAGCCCGGCACCATCACCGGCTCGATCGGCGTGGTCGGGGGCAAGATCGTGCTGGGCGGGCTGTACGACAAGCTCGGGTTGACCACCGAGGTGATCAGCCGCGGCGAGAACAGCGGCTCGTTTTCATCGACCGAACGATTTACGCCCGAGCAGCGCAAGGTCTGGACGACGATGCTCCAAGAGGTCTACCGCCAGTTCGTCAGCAAGGCCGCCCAGGGTCGCAAGCTCAGCTATGGAGAACTCGAAAAGCTGGCCCAGGGTCGCGTCTATACGGGCCGCATGGCCGCCGCCAACGGGCTGATCGACAAGGTGGGCACGTTGCGCGACGCGATTGCCGAGGCAAAAAAGGCCGCCGGCCTGAAGGCCGACGAAAAGGTGGAACTGCTGATCCTGCCGAAGCCCAAGACGATCTTCGAGCAACTCTTCGGCGATCCGTCCGTTTCGACCGGCCTGCAAGCCGCCGCGCCGGAGTTGCTCGATACGGTCCGCCGTACCACGGTCTGGCGACGGCTCTTTGCCGAACCGGCGCTTCTTTGGATGCCCTACCGGGTTGAGTTGAATTAGTGGGGCGCAAAGCCCCCGCTGAAAATCGGCAGCCAACCGTCTTGACTTATGGCACGTTCGGCGTAGGCCCGCCCCTAGACGACGTCTCTAATTCTGAGCCCTGGCGTTTTTCTTTCTCGCTTGCGCAGGCCGCTTGGCTGCCGGAGGGCGTTTGTTCGTTTTGCCTATTTTTGCCGGCGGCCGCTTGTCGGGTTGGGTCAGCGAGATGCCGTCCAGCTTCGGTTGGACCTTGTCCAGGTCCAGTCCGAACGCCTCGAAAACCGTGGGCGCTACGTCCTGGCGGCGGCCGTTGCGTTTGACCTGCTCGTCGTTGGTGGCCAGAAAGACGTAGGGAGCGAAGCTGTGGCCGCTGCCACCCTCGTTGAAACCATGGTCGGCCGTGATGTAGTACCGTGTCTTATCCGCTAATCCCAACTCCTTGACCTTGTCCATGATCTTGCCCGTCCAGGTGTCGTTCGAGATCAAGGCGTCGTTGTACTCCTTGGAGTTCTCGCCGTGGCCGTGGCCGGAGTGGTCCACCTCGGCAAAATGTACGAAAAAGAAAAACGGCTTGTCCTTGTGCTTCTCGATCAGTTCGATCGCCCGGGTGCCGACCTTCTCGTCCTTGGCCAGACCGTTCTCGAACAGATCGGTATTCTGGCTCATGTGGTAGTGCGGCTTGCCCGGGATCACGCGGTACTTGACGCCGTCTTCTTCAACGATCTTCCCTTGCAGCTTCTTCTTGGGGGCGGCTGCGTCGGCCGGCTCCTTGATCTTGACCTTCCGCTCCGGATCGGCGTCGACGTGGCCCTTCTTGCCGATCACCGCCAACGTGACGATGTTGTCTGCACCAAAATGCTTCTCCAACCGCTCGCCGATGCTGAGTCCCTCGGGAATCGACTGGTAGCGGGCGTTGCTGTAGACGCCGGTCACTTCCGGGTAATAGCCGGTGAGTATTTGGGACCAGCCGGCTTTCGTGTCGGTGGTGCCTTCAATGTCGATCTCGATGTAGGCGCCTTCGTCGGCGAGCTTCTTCAACACGGGCAATTCGCCGCGCGCGAGACATTCGTTCACGTGATCTCGCTGCGCCCCGTCCCATCCGAAGAGGATCACGTTTGGGGGGCGATCGGCGGCGGCCGCCGGCACAGTTGCCGCGACGGCCAGGACGGTCAACAGCCACGTCAGACACCACTTCGTTACGGTACTCATCGCGTTCTCCTTTCGCCGTGTCAGAGAGCCTGGACAACAACTTGGGCACGTGCCCGCACGGCATTAACGTAGCCGGTGGCGTCCGGAGTTTCAAGCTGCCCGTACGATGCAGAAGCCGGCCGGCACAAGAACGCCCGGAAAAACCTGCCCCCCGCGTTTGCAGGCCCTGGGATTGGCCGCGCAGAAGGAGAACGGCCTCTACCGCTGGGCGCAGCAAAGACCGGTTGCCCAGAGATTCAGGGAAATCACTCGCCGGCGTACGGCAAGAGGGCCATGAACCGGGCCCGCTTGATGGCCCTGGTGACGGCGTGCTGGCTGACGGCCGTGCACCCGCTCTTGCGGCGCCCGATAATCTTGCCCTGACGATTGGTGAGTTTCTTCAACAGGTCCAGGTCCTTGTAATCGACGTACATCGGCCGCGGCCGTTGCCCTTCGACGAAGATGGGGTCCTTCTTCTTGCCGCGAACCTTCGCTTTCGCGCGCCGCTTGCTGATCCTGTTGAACTGGAGTCGCCTTGCCATGGAGGGTTCCTGGTATACGGTCCTTCACTGAGAATGCCACGGGCCACCCATCGGGCCGATCCGGACAAACATCTAAGTCTACCAAAAATCGGTAGCCGGGCAACCCGGGGTCTGGACAAAACCCACGAACTTCGGGCGTCGTAGTCGGCATCCTCAATTCCACGTAGTCCGAATGTTCCACCCAATACCATCACATCAGGTGGCTTGCAGAAGATTCCGGATGATGTATAATGGATATTTGACGCTGGGTGGACAGTTCCGGGAACATATGTCCCGATTTCCTCTAGTGTTTGCGCAATCGCGAACCTTTTCGATTCCTTAATGCAAGAGGCCGGCCGGGAAACGGATTCCTCCGTCGGCGCCGTCAAACCGGCTCGTCGCCCGAGGGCATGGCGCTACCCAACCGCGATGCTTGCAGTCCCAGACGGCAGAATGAAGATCTTAGGGAGATTGTCGTGTTCCGCAACCTGAAGCGAAGAACGCCGACCGCGTCGGTCGCACCGCGGCGGCGTAAGCAGGCGCACGTAGGCCCAAGCGTTTCCCGGCCGAAGCGCGTGTCGATCGAACAGCTCGAACCGCGGCTGATGCTCGATGCCGGACCGCTGGTGATCACCGAATTTCTGGCGGCCAACGACAACGGCTTGACCGACGAGGACGGGGCGAGTTCCGACTGGATCGAGATCCACAACCCGACCGTTGGTTCGATCAGTCTCAACGGCTGGCACTTGACCGACAACCAGTCGGACTTGACGAAATGGACGTTGCCGGACGTCTCGATCGACGCGGGCGATTACCGGGTGGTATTCGCGTCCTCCAAAGACCGGTCGGATCCGGCAGGCGAGCTGCATACGAACTTTCAGCTCGACAGCAGCGGTCAGTACCTCGCGCTCGTCCAGCCCGACGGGACCACGATCGCGCACGACTATTACCCGGAGTATCCGCAGCAAATCTCGGACGTTTCGTACGGGATCAGCGAAACGACGACGATCGAGGGTCCGCTGATTGACGCCTTCACGCCGGTCACAGCGCACGTACCCAGTGACGACAGCCTCGGTTCGAGTTGGACGGCGGTGGGATTCGACGACTCGTCGTGGCAGAGCGGGACCAGTGGAGTCGGCTTCGACGCCGATCCGGGCCAGCCGGCCTTCGATGTGAAGGTCAATTTCCAGCTTAATCCCACTCCCGTGCCGTCCGGCTACATTCCCGATCTTGGGCAGACGTTTGCCGACCGCGGCAACGGATACTCCTACGGCTGGAATCAAGACATCACCAGCGACGCCAGAGATCGTAATCTCCACGCCGATGAACGCTACGACACGCTCAACCACATGCTGAAGAGCGACATTCCCAAGACCTGGGAGATCGAGGTGCCCAACGGCACCTATAGCGTGTTCGGCGTGTTTGGTGATCCGGGTTTTACGGACCAGATCAATACGGTCGACATTGAAGGGACCGTGATTACCGACCCCGACGGCCAAGACAACTTCGATGAGTACGCGGTTGTCGTCACCGTGAGCGACGGGCGGTTGACGATCCAGCCCGCGCCCGGGGCCGACAATGCCAAGATTGCGTTCGTCGACATCATTGCCGCCGTCCCGCCGGGCTACGACGACCTGATCCACACGGATCTGGAAGCGGCCATGCACGAGCAGCAGTCCTCGGCCTATATCCGGATCCCGTTCGAAGTCACCGATCCGTCGGCGATCAGCGCCCCGGCGCTACGGATGAAGTACGATGACGGGTTTGTGGCCTATCTCAACGGCGTGAAGGTGGCCCAGCGCAACGCGCCCGCCTCTCCCAGCTACGACTCGGCGGCCACCGCCGGCCATGCGGACGACCTGGCCGTGGTGTTTGAGGACATCGACATTTCGGCTCACGTCGGTGCGCTGCAGCAGGGGCCCAACGTGCTGGCGATCCACGGGCTGAACGAGTCGGCGACGGATCCCGACTTCCTGATCTGGGCGGAGTTGGTCGGGCAATTGACCGTGGTCAGCCAGGAGCAGTACTTCACGACGCCTACGCCCTGGGAGGAGAACAACACCGGAGCCGTGGGACTCGTGGACGACACCAAGTTTTCCGTGGACCGCGGATTCTATGACACACCGTTCGACGTCGAGATCACGACTGATACTGAGGGTGCGACGATCCGCTACACGACGGACGGCAGCCCGCCGACGGCCACAACCGGCACGGCATATATGGGGCCGATCCACATCGACACGACCACCACGTTGCGAGCGGCCGCTTTCAAGACCGGCTGGGTGCCCACCAACGTCGACACCCAGACCTACCTGTTTGTCGAAGACGTGGCCACGCAAACGCAGCCGGCCGGCTATCCGAGTTCCTGGGGAAGTGCCCCGGCCGTGGACTACGACGTCGATCCAGAGATCGTGCTGAGCGGGCAATATCAGGATCGATTTCTGGAAGGGTTGACGGCGATCCCTACCGTGTCGGTCGCGCTGCCGGTCGAGGACGTCTTCGGCCCCGCCGGGCTCTATTCGAATACGCAGGACACGTCGCTGGAGAAGGCCGCCTCGGCCGAGTTGATCTATCCGGACGGCACCCAAGGCTTCCAGGTCGACGCGGGGCTGAAGATTCAGGGCGGCGCCAGCCGGCTGCCCACCAAGGCGCCGAAGCACTCGCTGAGCCTGCGTTTCCGCGACATCTACGGCGACGGCCGGCTCGACTTTCCGCTGTTCGGCGACTCGCAGGTGGATCGCTACAACAGCATCCAACTGCGGGCCATGTTCAACAATTCGTGGATCCACTGGCACTACGCCCAGCGCGAGCGGGCGACCATGATTCGCGACCAGTGGATGAGGGATTCGCTGCTGGCGATGGGGCAGCGGGACGCCGGGCAAGGCGGTTTCGTGCATTTGTACATCAACGGCCTGTACTGGGGAGTATACAACCTGCATGAACGGCCGGAAGCCTCGCACTACGCCGAGTGGAACGGCGGAGACGACGACACGCTGGACGCCGTCAACGGCGGGTCCGTCGTCGACGGCGATCTGACGTCGTTCAACGCCATGAAGGCGACCGTCGCCGGCGGCGACTGGAACGCCATCCAGCAAGTGCTCGACGTCGACAATTACATCGATTGGACCATCGCCCAGCGCTTCGGCAGAAACGTGGATCTCAAGAGCGACGGGAATTGGCGCGCCGCCGGCGGCGGGGACGACAATCTGCCGTGGCGATTCTACGCCTGGGACTCCGAGCGGATCCTGGAAACGGTCACCGACACGGCGCCTCCCTCTCCGGAGGCCGACCCGCCGGGACTCTTCGCCTATTTGGACAATATTCTCGAGTTTCGCGTGCGGTTTGCCGACCGGCTCCACAAGCATCTATTCAACGATGGCGCGCTGACTCCCCAGGAGACGGCGGCACGCTGGACCGTGCGGAGCGACGAACTCGATCTGGCGATTATCGGCGAGTCGGCCCGTTGGGGCGACTACCGCCGCGATGTGCATTCCTGGCAGTATCCTCCCTATGAACTCTACACGCGCGACGACCATTGGATCACCGAACGAGACCGGCTGATCAGCTCCTACTTCCCGGCACGCACCACCAACATCATCAATCGATATCGCAGCGACGGTCTGTATCCGAGCACCGACGCTCCGGTCTTCCACGTCAACGGTTCCTACCAGCAAGGCGGCCGCGTTTTGCCCACCGATCTGCTGACCATGCCCGCCACCTCGGGAATCGTCTACTACACGCTGGACGGTTCCGACCCGCGGGAGCCCGGCGGCAGTGTCTCGCCCACGGCCCAGGTGTTTGACGGCACGCCCATCTCCCTGCCTGCGTCCACGTCGGTGAAGGCTCGGGCGCTGGACGGGGGCGAGTGGTCGGCGCTCGACGAAGCGCGTTTTTACGTGAGCGCGCCCGCCGGGCCGGGAAATCTGGCGATTACCGAGCTGAACTACAATCCGTACGCACCCACCGCCGCCGAGTTGCTGGTCGACCCGCTGCTGGACAACGACGACTTCGAGTTCCTCGAACTGCACAATACGGCCAACGAACCGATCGACCTGACGGGAGTCGAATTCACCAATGGGATCCACTTCGACTTCACCGGCAGTGCGGTGACCGAATTGGCGGTCGGCCAGTTCGTCGTGATCGCCAAGAACACCGCGGCCTACGAGTTGCGCTACGGCACCGGGACGCCTCTGGCCGGGCAATACGTGGGCAGCCTCGACAACGGCGGCGAGCGCGTGAGGGTCATTGACGCCTTCGGCCAGGTGATTCACAACTTTACTTACAACGACGGCGGCTCGTGGCCCGGTCGGGCCGACGGCAAGGGAAGTTCGCTTGAAGTCCTGGCCGCGACCGGCGATTACGATGACAGCGACAACTGGCGTTCCAGCACGGAGTATGGCGGCTCACCGGGCTATGCGGGCAGCGGCCCGATCGGCGACGTCTTGGTCAACGAACTGCTCAGCCACACGGACGACCCGCTGAGCGACACCATCGAGTTGATCAACACCACCGGAGGCCCCCTTGACGTCAGCGGCTGGTACTTGAGCGATTCCAGCGCCGACTTCCAGAAGTTCCGCATCGACAACGGGACCGTCATCCCCGGCGGCGGATACATCGTGTTCGACGAGGACGACTTCAATCCCACGCCGGGGGATCCGGGACCGGACGATTTCGCGCTTAACGGCGCGCACGGCGACGACGTGTGGCTGCTGGAAGCCGACGCGGCCGGCAACCTGATCCGCTTCGTCGATCACGTCGAATTCGGCGCGGCCGCCAATGGGGAGTCGTTCGGCCGCTGGCCCAACGGGAGCGGCGAACTGTATCCCATGGTAACGCGTACCCTGGACCCAGCCAACGGTGAGAACAGCGGGCCGCGCGTGGGGCCGGTGATCCTCAGCGAGGTGATGTACAACCCCGGCGCCGTCGCCAACGCCGACGACCTGGAATTCGTCGAAATCTACAATTCCACCGGTGGGACGGTGGACCTGACCGGCTGGCACCTGGACAAGGGGATCGACTTCGCTTTTCCTGCCGGTCTGACGCTCGCTTCCGGCGCCACCCTGGTCGTTGTGCCGTTTGACCCGAGCGACAGCGTCAAGCTGGTGGCCTTCCGCACGTACTACGGGATCGACGCCTCGGTTCAGATTACGGGCGGCTATTCCGGCCGACTGGATAACGGCGGCGAGAAGGTGCAGTTGCAGCGCCCGGACGAATCGCCGCCGGACGAGCCGACCTATGTGCCGCGGCTTATCGAAGACGAAGTGATCTACGACGACGACCTCCCCTGGCCGCTCCAGGCCGACGGCGGCGGTTCGTCGCTGAGCCGATTGGCGGTTGACGCTTGGGGCAACGACAGCCTCAGTTGGAGTGCTGTCGCACCTAGCCCTGGCACAACGACGCTTTCCCCTTCGGCCAACGACCCGCCGGTGGCCAATGATGATTCGGCCACGACCGCCAAGCATCGAACCGTAACCATCAATGTGCTGGCCAACGATACCGATCCCAACGGCGACTCGCTGGCAGTAACGGGCATCGACCTGACGGCCACCCAGGGCACGGTCACCGACAACGGCGACGGAACTGTAACCTACGATCCCAACGGCCAGTTCGATTCCTTGGGCGCCGGCGAGTCGGATACCGACACCTTCGATTACAGCATTGCGGACGGCAACGGCGGCACGGCCACGGCCACGGTCACCGTGACGATCACCGGTTTGGAACTCGAACCGTTGATCATCAGCGAATTCATGGCCGTCAACGACACGGCGCTGCAGACCCGGGTCCGCACCACCATCAACGATCCGTGGGGAGAGTACCTCACGCCGGATTGGCTCGAAATTCACAACCCCAATCCGGTCGCGGTCGACCTGACGAACTGGCAACTGCAGGACAGTGGGGCGATCTGGACGTTTCCCGCCGGCACTTCGATCGCGGCGCAGGGGCACCTGGTCGTGTTCGCTTCGGAACTGGACATCAGCGATCCCCTGCTGGATGAACTCGGCTATCTGCACACGAACTTCAAGCTGAAGAGCGACGGCGAATACCTGGGCCTGCTCGACGACACCGGCACACCGGTCCACGAATACCTCGATTATCCCGATCAGACGGACGACATTTCCTACGGCATTGCGCAAGACATCGACACCACGCGTTTCGTGACGACCAACGACTGGGCGCGGTACTCGATTCCCGGCGGTGATCCGGGCAATTGGACGGACTTGGGATTCGATGATTCCGGATGGTCGACCGGGCGCACGGCGATCGGCTTCGCCGATACGGTTCCCGGTTTTGCCGTAAAGAACTTCAAGGCCATCGGCGAGGTGGGGCATTTGACCGTCGCCTTGCAGGTGATCGACGATCCCAATCTGCAGAGCTACGTCAACTCGGAAAACATCGCCGTCATCAACTACTACAACAGCGGCGGTCACGGCAACTATCTGGTCGACGAGCCGAACTTCCCCGGCTTTACCGCCCTGATGGACGATTTCGTCATCGAGGCCACCGGTTTCGTCACCATCCCGTCGGCCGGTGAGTGGACGTTCGGCGCCAACACCGACGACGGGTTTCAACTCTCGATTCCCGGGGTGAACACCACGGCGGTCGTCAACTCGCCGGATGGGCCCATGGGGGGCGATACGATCGCGTTCGCCAGTCCTCGGGGGAACGACGATACGCTCGGCGTCTACGACTTCCCACAGGCCGGCATCTACGAAGTGCGTCTGGTGATGTACGAGCGTGGCGGCGGATCGTCGGCGGAACTGTTCGCGGCACCCGGCAACCACGCGGCCTTCGACGCCCTGGCTTTCGACCTGGTGGGCGACGTAGCCAACGGCGGGTTGGAGGTCGTCAGCGAGC
>Ga0180437_10011508_pt1 | contig 10609 bp, 2 predicted proteins | sample SS_ome_4_FD_132410 | JGI IMG/M metagenome (GOLD analysis project Ga0180437, IMG submission 132410) | Hypersaline lake sediment archaeal communities from the Salton Sea, California, USA - SS_3_D_1 metaG | ecosystem: Environmental > Aquatic > Non-marine Saline and Alkaline > Hypersaline > Sediment... | reverse complement strand
GAGCGGAAGACGGGATTCGAACCCGCGACCCTCTCCTTGGCAAGGAGATGCTCTACCGCTGAGCCACTTCCGCTCGTGTGCCGAGGCCCAGACTTGAACTGGGGACACCTTGATTTTCAGTCAAGTGCTCTACCAACTGAGCTACCTCGGCCAGCCCACTTGCACCGCGTATTCTATACGACCTTCCCATTGTTGTCAAAACCGCGCTGCACACGGCTTTTCTGGAATCCGTAACAACGCGCTATACTGGCTGCTGGCCCTGTGCTGAGCGGTGAGTCGATCCATGGTTTGCAGCGCTAGCAGACCCTCTGCGACATCCAGGGCACGGACCGTCCCTCATCAAGTGACATAAGGAGGCTGACAACCCATGAAGTACCGACCGTTTGGGCAGCTCGATTGGCAGGTCTCGGCGCTTGGCTTTGGCGCCATGCGCCTGCCACTCACGAGCAAGGACCCCGCCGACATCGATGAACCTGAGGCAAGGCGCATGATCCGCCACGCTATCGACCAGGGCGTCAACTACGTGGACACCGCCTACCCCTACCACGCGGGCAAAAGCGAGCCCGTTGTTGGGCGCGTGCTGAAGGACGGCTACCGCGACAAGGTGCGGCTGGCGACCAAGCTGCCCTGCTGGCTGGTGGAGAAGCGCGACGATTTCGACAAGTACCTGAACGAGCAACTGCAGCGCCTCGACGTCAAGTACATCGACTTTTACCTGCTGCACTCGCTTGACAAGGAGTCGTGGTCCAAGGTGCGCGATCTCGGCGTGCTTCCATGGGCCGAAGGCGCCCTGGCTGACGGGCGCATCCGCTATCTGGGCTTTTCCTTCCACGACGACAACGCGACCTTCACCGAGATCGTCGATGCCTACGACTGGTCCTTCTGTCAGATTCAGTACAACTATATGGACATCGAACGGCAAGCCGGCACCAAGGGGTTGCAGTACGCCGCGGCCAAGGGTTTGGCCGTGGTGATTATGGAGCCCCTGCTGGGCGGGCGGCTGGCACGTCCGCCAGCGCGCAGCCAGACACTGTGGGACAGCGCCGCCAGGGAGCGCACCGCAGCGGACTGGGCGCTGCAGTGGCTGTGGAACCAGCCCGAGGTTTCCGTCGTGCTCAGCGGCATGAGCGCCATGCAGCATGTGGAGGAGAACCTGGCCAGCGCCGATGCGTCCGGCGTGGGCACGCTGAATGAGAACGAGCTGGCGCTGGTGGCACAGGTGCGCGATGCCTACAGTGAGGTGTGCCCCATCCCCTGCACAAAGTGCAACTACTGCATGCCCTGTCCCAGCGGCGTGGACATCCCGCGCGTGTTTGAGGTCTTTAACGAGGGTGTGATGCACGATGATCCCGAAGGTGCTCGTCGAGGCTACAAGTTCATCGACGAGAAAGCGCGGGCTGACAACTGCACCCAGTGCCTGCAATGCGAAGAGCTGTGCCCGCAGCAGATACCCATCCATGAGTGGATGGTGCACGCCGAGGAAGTGCTGGCGCAGGGCCGTCCCTATGAGGAGTGCTTCTGACCAACCTAGAAACCAGGTTTGTCCGACAAACCTGGTTTCTCTAGGCGCTGAACCTTCCCGGAAGCTCCGCCAAGTGCTGCTCACCGCCTGAGCCACTCCAGGACCGAAGCACTGCTGATCACGGGTGCTGCCTGCTTCCGGGAAGGTGGTGCCACAACCTTCAGATTGGCCAAAGTCGCCACGCTTTTTCACCTACGATTCATCTTTGTGTGGTATAATATATGTAGCGAGGGCCGCGCCCAGGCTCCTCGCTGGCGTCCAAGCGTGCCAGCGAGTGCGACGGGTAGCGGCTTTCTCCACGCCGGGGTCGGCACCCTTGTTTCGATGCAGACCCACCCGGTTTCCAAGGCGCGAGCAACAATTGCATACCGCATGCGCTGGCCAGCGTAGCACGTGCCGGTGGCTGGGCAGTATGAGGCTGCGAAGCGTCTCGCCGTAGTGGGGCGAGGCTGCGAAGCGTCTCGCCGTAGTGGGGCGAGTCCTCCTGCAGTCTCGAGGTTTGCGCGCTGCCCGCGTGGGACAGCTAGAGCTGCCCTCATTTTGGTTATCGGGTTCCTCAGTCCCTCACCGCCCGCGTGTCCCGTCCCACGCCAGCGACCTCCAGCCTTTCGCGTTGCAGGCCTTTGCCTGCATGACGACACCAAGGAGGCATCATCAGTTGCTGGACCAAAGGCCGTGCGTTTCCCCTTGCGCTGTCTGTCCTGACATGGCTCGCGCTTTCTGCAGCCACGGTTCGGGGCGCGACACATGCCGTCCCTTTCACGCCAGCGGCGCTTGGCAACAGGCGAGCAGCCACGGTCGGTGGGTGAGCCGCCCATCGACGAGGGTCCAGATCACCAAACCCCGTCCTTTTCCGCTATGAGGCGGGACGAGCTCAAGTCATCGATGACAAGCAAAGCGCATCGCAAACGGAGGGGTGCCCCATGATCAAGAATCGTGCGCATCGGATCAGCCTTGCTATCATACCTCTTCTAGCCGTCTTGATCACTGCCAGCGGGCGTTTGCCGGCCCGCGCGGATGCAAGCTCTCCCGCCGAGGTGCTGCAACGCGCCTGGCACAACGCGCAAGCCGCGGGCAGCTATCGCTTCATTTCGGACGTCAACCAGACACTCATTCCACGCCCGGTCCCCGAGATGATCGGCGAGCGGGACACGGCCGTCAACCTCGCCCTGGACGGCGCCGTGCAACTGCCCGACCGCTGCTACACCAGCGTGCGGATCATTGGAAACGGCCGCTCCCAGTCCCTGGCGCTGCTGCGCGACGGCGCACAGTCGTTCATGCTGCAGGACGGCCAGCTCCAGCCGGTGGAAGACGTCCTGAGCCTGGCGACTCCCAGCAACGACTTGCTGGGGTACCTGTCCGCGGCGCAGAACGTGACTGCGATTTCCCCACCGGAGGGCCACCCTGAGCTCGCCCGTTACAGCTTTGACCTGAGCGGGGTGCACTTTGAAGCGTATGTCCGCCAGCAGACCGAGGCGGCATTGCGCGCCGAGCCTGGTGCGCCGGAGGGCCTGGCCCTGCGGCCCTCGCCATCGCTGCAAAGGATGAGCGGCCATGGCGAGCTGTGGGTAAACGCGGGTGGCCTGCCTGTCCGGCAGGTGCTCGACGTCGAGATACCAGAGGTCAATGCGCAGTATAGTGCCCGCATTCACATGGTCATTGACCTTTCCGCGCACGGCCAAGTCGAGACGCTGCCCCAGGCGGTCCAGGGGGCCGATGGCACGTGGCACCTGCAAGGGGGGCTAACAACGGATGCCGGGATGAGCCCGGCGTCTTCCGGTATTGCACCGCTTTCAGCGGGTGGCGCACAGGCGGGTCAGGCGACCCACGCCGTCACCGCAGCCGACTGGCGTGCCTGGCTTGGCTGCTCTTTGCCCCTGCGCATAGCCCCGGATAGTCTGGCCCTCTTCATCCTGATCGTTCTCGTTCTGGCCATCGCGCGTTACTACCGCCGCAACCCGCGGCGCTGTGCTACGGTCATCATCTCGATTCTGATCCCCATCCTGGTGCTCTCGCCCCTGCTACAGGCGGGGAGGGTCGTCCGCTTCCAGGACCGGCAGGTGCAAGCGGCCGAGGCACGCAAGGCGGCGGTGCCGGACCTGCTGCACGCCCTGGGTGTGGAGAGCGGAGTGCCCGACGCGGGCTCCCCGGCGCACACCACCAAGAGCGGGGAATCCGCTGCAGCTGACGTTCCTGAAGGCGACCCCACGCCAACGCCAGCAGTCAACTTTGACCTGCCGCCCTCGTCTGGACCCGTGAGCGTGCCTAAGAACAATGCCATCGCCCGGGCGCAGGCAGGCGAAAGCAGCTCGGCGCTGCCACGTTGCGGCGACGGCGAACCTGGCGTTGACAGCGACGCCGACGGGCTCGACGATACGGTGGAGCTCTGCCTGGGCACGTCACCTTACAAGGCCGACAGCGATGGGGACAGCATCCCTGACAAGACCGAGCTCGATGGCTTTCATGACTCCTACGGCAAGCACTGGGCTTCGGATCCGCTGAGTGTCGACAGCAACGGAGACGGCACCCTGGACACCATGGAATGGTGCGAGGCGCTCACAACAAACGGCCAGGCCATTTCGGTGGACGACGATATGGACGGCACCCCCAACTTGTGGGACGAGGACGACGACGGCGACGGCGTGCCGGATGCGCAGGACCTCTCCCCCTTTGCCAGGAGCGAGTATACCACCGACCTCAGCCTTAGCACCGAGGGCGACGGGTTCACTGGCTACGAGTATATCGAGATCCAGGTCCAGCCGCAGGAGCTGGCGCACTTGCGCTATTCAACCACAGCGCTGGACTGGCCCCTCGATGACCAAGGCAACGTCCAGGAACTGGACCTTTCGACCGAGGACCTGCGCCTGACGCCATTCCTCTTGGTGACGACCAATGTCGCGCCCTCGGCCGACCTGGCCCAGAAATATGGTGTTGCCTCCTGGCAGGTCGGCGATGAGTATGTTTTGCTCGTGACGCTGCAGCCAATGGGGGATGGCGGGGAGGTGAGCTCCTTCTATGCCAAAGTGGCCTATGGCCCCGGGCAGACCGCCGACATCCAGTGGCAGGCCAACATGGTCTGGATGGCGCAGATGCAGGCCGACGTCATCATTTACCCGTACTTCAGGGTTTATAAGACTGAGATGCACGTGTTGCACCAGTACCAGGATAGCTTCCGCCTTACTGGCCTGAAGGTCACGAAGGAGCAGAACTACGAGGCGGCAGTGCTGGGCACGCCCGTACATGTGGACGACCTGCAGCTCTTCCGGATCCTGTTGGGCCTGAACGATACGTTCAAGTCGCATCTGCGGCTGGAGGGGCAGGAACCCGGCGAGACGGCGTTGCAGGAGGTCGCGCAGCGCTTTGCTGAGGGCAGCACGGCCGACCTGGTCCACACCTTTGGGGTAGATCCCTCCGCTGTGGCTATGAGTGGCCCCACGGAATATGGTCATAGGGATGCCGCCCTGGCTGGCATCGGTACAGAGCTGGTGCCCGACTTTCTCGACAACTACGATATGTACTATGGCGGGAAGCGCTGCGCCGATGCGCAAGGCAACCAGGTGAGCTGTGCCACTCTCATTCTGGCCTACGAGCAGTCCCTGGGTGTTCGCGATCTCGGGGGGCTGCCCTCCATTGCTATGGACGTTGCCGACCTTACCCAGCTGCACGTCAATCTGCGCACCGTGCCCCTGGTGACCAACCGGGGCCTCCAGATGCGCATGTATGAGCAGGGCACGGACGGCTGGCAGACGGTCACGTCGGCCCGCATGTTGGAGCTGGTCGAGGCACGCTACGCTGGCACATACGATACCGCCCTGCGTGACCTCTACCCCAACCTGCAGACGGACGACCTGCGTTTCATCACCTACACTGCCTACCTGTGGGCCACTAGCCCGTGCTACGCCGCGATCGCGGTAGACGGCCAGCCCGTGGTTCCCGATGTGCCTGACGAGGCGATGCTGGCCCTCAACCGGGCCCTGTCGCCCGAAGAGGAGGAATACGTCGAGACGGCCATCGACTGGTTCGCCCTGGGCACCGGCCTGGCATCGGCTCTGGGGACCAGCGCCGTCTTTTATATCTGGGCGTTCTCCGACTTTTATACTCTTCTCAACGACCTCACGTTCAAACAGAACTTTGGCTTGGGGTGGAAAATATGGGGCGGTGTGGGGGTGGGGCTCTTCTTGGCCGCCACGACTGCCTCGACCATCATGAGCATCATCAATACCATCTGTGATGCCGAGAATGACAGCCCCATGTGCCGGAACGAGACAGCGTTGGAAGCTGCCAACATCGCTACCAACGCCCTGGCTATCCTCTACCAGGCCCAGTGGGTGACGCAAATGCTCATCGATGGATTCAGAGGCACCCTGGAGGCCGTCAGCAATCTGGCGCTGGGCGTGCAGTTTGTGGGCATGCTCGTTGGCATTGCGCTTACCTGGGCCTGCTTCGGCATGATCTTTGCCACGTCTGAAGGTGACCCGATCACCTGGCGGTTGGCTTTGGCCGTGGCCATCGTGACCACGATCTGGCTGATCTTTCTCTTTGTGCTCAACTTTATCCCCATCGTCGGGCAGGTCATCTCCGCCATCCTAGCGCTGATCGACATGCTGCTGAGCTTTATCGCCAGCTTCTTCGACAAAGACTGGAGCATCGTTACATTCATCGCTGGGTTCTTCTATGACATAAGAATCCTCACCACCCTGCAGGAGGCGGCGTTCGGTGAGGCCAGTTCTGGCCTTGAGGATCCCAATCTAGGACTCGTGGGCGGGAACACGTTTCGGATCAGCATCCCGGCCAGCGGCGTCATGGGCTTGGTGGATTATGGTTGGAGCATCCCCAGCGATCTGGACGATAGCTGGGCTGAAGGTCGGATGACCTGGCAGTGGCCAGAGTATGACCCATCCACCATGTTCACCGCCACCGATGAGAGCCAGCCTCGCCAGTGCGTAAGCTCGTACGTGGTCGAGCGGGAGTGGAACAACACGGCCACGCTGGCCTATGCCCTGACGCCCAAGATCAACGGCGTGGTCAGCTATTCGCCCAGGATCGTCTACCAGTACGTCTGGGGGAGCTATGGCTGCTACAATACGACGCGCTATAGCACCCATACGGACCTGGCGACGGTGCCCGACGACGCGGACGACCATGCGCCAAAGAAGCTGTATCTGGACGTCCTGCCATCGACCCTGACGGATCTCTGGAACTGGTCGGAGCTGACCAACCCCGACCACGACGGCGATGGTCTGACGAACGAGCAGGAGGCGGCGCTGGGCACGGACCCCTACCTGTGGGACAAGGACGGCGACGGCCTGAGCGACTACTACGAGTGGCTGACCTCTGCCGACTATGCCGCCGACCCGCTCCAGGCCGATAGCGATGGTGACGGGCTGAATGACAGCCTGGAATGGCGCCTGGGCACGCGCATCGACGTGGCCGACACCGATGGGGACGGCCTCTCCGATGGAGAGGAAGTGCGCCGGCTGGAAGGCGGGGTCATGGTGGGTGGCTGGCAGGTGATCTTGCCAGGCGGCCAGACGGTCTGGGTCTCCTCCAACCCGCTGCAGGCGGATACCGATGGCGATGGCCTGAACGACGCGGAAGAGAAGGCACACGGCCTCAGCCCTCATGCCGTCAACAGCCCCGTGCCAGCGCTGAGCCTGAGCGCTGCGCCAGCGCGCGGCATTCCGGGCGGCCGCGCTGGCGCCTACTGGGAGACGGGCGAGACGGTCACTTTCACCGTGAGACTGGCCAACACCGCCAGCGAGGCGGTGACCACCACCCTGACGCTCGACCTTCCTGCCTGGCTATACGACATCCAGGGCGGCACCATGGAGGGCGACCGCACGCCACCCCTCGTCACAAGCAGCGGACAGCTCTCCTGGTCCTTCACCATGTCCAACACGCTGCAGTTGTATGAGGCAGTCTCGACGACGGTCACGGCGCGGATCAGCGCCACCTCGGGTCAGAGCGAGATCGCTCTGAGCCTGCCGCATGGCGGCCTAGAACTGCGCAAGACGCTCAACGCCGTCGTGGATGGCGACAATCCCAACGTGTCCCTGCAGGTGCCTGCTGATGGTGCGTTTCTGCGCGGCAGCACGCTGGTGGTCGGCGGGTCAGCAACCGACCCCACGACCTGGGTGACCGGCGCCGAGCTGAGCATCGTCCACCAGGGTGACGCACCCAGCTTCCAGCCCCTGACTGGCACTCTCAGCCCCTGGGCCTACTCCTGGAGCCTGTCCGCTGACGGCGTGTATACGCTGCTGGCGCGGGCGACCGATGCCATGGGGCACCAGAGCACCACCGCCGCGGTGAACGTCACCGTCGATAACACGCCGCCGACCGCGACGCTCAGTTCCGAGATGGTGGGCACCACGGTCCATTTGAGCGGCACGGCGACCGACAACCTGTCCGGCGTCCAGTGGGTGCAGTTGTCGATCGATGGGCAGCTCTGGCGCAGCGTGACCCTCAACGGCTCGGCCTGGTCCTATGACTGGACAGTGGGCATAGGAGCACAAGGGACCCACGTGGCCAAGTTGGTTGTGTTTGACCGCAGCGGCAACCAGAGCGATATCCTCACCCAGGAGATCGTGGTCGACCGGGTGGCGCCCTCCAGCGTTGTCAGCGGCGGCTCGGACCCTGATGTCCCGCCGGCGGTCAAGGCGAGCACCGCCTTCACCCTCACCGGCGTGGCCGACGAGGGTGGGCACCTGCCTCTCCCAGCGGTTCCGCTAGACCTGCGGACGGGCATGGACGTCTTTGCCGACAGCACCGTCTGGCTGGGCCTCTCCAGCATCCACGACAATGACGGTGGAGTCCTGGCAGCCTGGGCTGGCGACTTGAACGCCGACCGGCTGGCCGACCTGGCGGTAGGCCTGCCAGGCCCCGCCGGGGATGCCGGCCGCGTTGCCATACTCTACGGCCGCGCAGGCGGCTGGCCGGTTGCCCCGGACCTGGAGATGTTGGCCGCTAGCCCGACCCGCTTCCTTGGCACTCCGGGCGTGCAGCTCGGTAGCTACCTGGCCGCGGCGGGTGATACCAACGCCGACAATTTCTACGATCTGCTGATCGGCGAACGGGCGAGCACGCGCGCTTTCCTCATCTTTGGCAACCCCGGCGCACTGGGCGCAGTGACCCTGGACGGCGGGCACACCGGCTATCGTACGCTCCTGCAGGCCCCGGCGACGATCCAAGGTCTGGCGACGGCGGGCGATGTCAATGGTGACGGCTATGCCGACCTGCTGATCCGCGCAGGTGGGACAGCCTACCTGGTCTTCGGTCGTGCCGGCCCCTGGCCCGAGACACTGGACGTGGCCGCCGAGGCCGCAGCCAGTTTCAGCGGCGTGACCGGGGCTCTTGGCGTGGGGGACGCGAACGGCGATCAGCTCGCCGAGTGGGTGACGATGGCCCCCACTCAGGTCAACCTCTACCGCTGGAACGACGGCAGCGGGACCGCGGAGACGCTCTCGACGGTTCCAACGGCGGATGCCGCGCCGCGTGTGGTCGCCCTGGGCGACGTGGATGGCGATGGCCGGGCGGACTGGCTGTATTCTAGCGGGCCAAGTCGCACGCTCGTCTATGGCAGCGGCGCGAGCCCGCGCACCTTCAGCGACTACGACGGCTTGTTTGCCGCCCCTGGAGATGTTGACGGGGACGGGCGCTGTGACATCCTGCTGGCCGATGCGGCTGGCGTGGCGTCTTTGATCCGCCAGCAGGTGGGCGAGTCGCCCGAGGAATTTGCGACGGTCTCTGGCGTGGGTGGGGCGGCCAATGCCCCCTATGCCGCAGGCGCCGACCTGAACGCGGACGGCTCGGCTGAGGTTCTGCTCATCCCGAGCCAGGCCGCAGCGGAGGAGCGTGGCTTTGACGCGCCCGACTTTAGCTCTGGCTTTGTCTCACCGTTGGCCTTGCCATTAGGCGCCTCAACGGGGAGTGCCGGCGAGGCCGTCGCCAGACCGGCCGGGCTGCGGACCGGTATGCTTTCGAGCGGCCCCGATACCCGCTATGTGGATGACGACTACTGCAGCAGCTGTGCGAACGACGGCCACACCTGGGGCAGCGATGCCTTCGCGACCATCCAGAGCGCGGTAAGCGCCTCCGATGGCGGCGGCGATACGATCATCGTCTACCCCGGCGTCTACGCGCCGTTTAGCGTGCCCGCGGGCACAAACTATGACTACCTGACGGTGCAGGGCGTGAGCGCCGACGCCGTCTTTGTCGACGGGGCGACTGCGGATGCCATTCACGTCGCGGCCGATGGGGTGCACCTATCCAACCTGACGGTGCGCAATGCGACGTCCGGCATCGTTCTGGATGCCGGCGGGGGCGAGCCAACCGTGGCCGGTGGCAGCGAGACGTTTGTGAACCATGTGCTGGCTCACTCGGCGCAGTACCCCATCTCGATGACCCAGGCGTCCGCCCTGACCCTCAGCGACAGCACGCTGGTCGGCAACGGTGCTGATCCGCTCATCCGGGTGGATTCGACGACGAACTCTGCCGTCTACACCTGGCACCAGGACCGGGCCCTGACGAGTACCCTCTCGACAAATGGCGGCCTGGCCGGCACGGCAAGCACGCTGTACGCCATGCCAGGCGGCACGGACCGCACGGTCTATGCGGCGACGCCGGGCACGAACGGGGCGCTGGGCGCCTGGGCGCCCGCCTTCCAGGTGCCGCACCCAATGCCGGCGGACCCCGCGAAGAGCACGGTCACCGCCGGTGGCGGCTATTTCTACCAGATACAGACAGCGTTCAAGTCGCCCGATTTCGGCGTGAGCAACGGGGAGATCCACGCACTGGCCCTTGCAGCGAACGGCGACGTCTATGCCGCGGGCAGCTTTACCCAGATCGGCGGCGTGTACGCCAACAACATCGCGCGTTGGGACGGCACGCAGTGGAACCGCCTGGGGACGTTGCTGAGCAACGGCGTCGACGGCACCGTGTATGCCCTGACGATCGTCTCCAACGGCGACCTCTATGTCGGCGGCCACTTTGACCGGGCGTTCGATGGCACGGAAGTGCCAGCCTTGAACATCGCCCGCTGGAATGGCAGCGCATGGCTGACCCTGGGTGAGCCTGTCGCGGGTGGAAACG
>Ga0180437_10011507_pt1 | contig 10610 bp, 8 predicted proteins | sample SS_ome_4_FD_132410 | JGI IMG/M metagenome (GOLD analysis project Ga0180437, IMG submission 132410) | Hypersaline lake sediment archaeal communities from the Salton Sea, California, USA - SS_3_D_1 metaG | ecosystem: Environmental > Aquatic > Non-marine Saline and Alkaline > Hypersaline > Sediment... | reverse complement strand
TGGCTTCCCAGGTTCTCCAGAGTTTCGATGTTTCATACGACCTCGTCCGGGAAGAACTGGAGAATATCTTGCGAGGAAGCTCTTCGTCAGAGGATAAGGAGTCGAAGGATAAATCGCAAACACCCGCCCTCGATCATTTTGGCAGAGACCTTACGGAACTGGCCCGGAAAGATGAACTGGACCCGGTCATCGGCAGGGAACAGGAAATCCAGAGAGTAGCACAAATCCTGTCCCGCCGGAAGAAGAACAATCCCGTTCTGATCGGGGAACCCGGCGTGGGTAAGACAGCCATTGCCGAGGGTTTGGCCATGCGCATTGTCGAAAAAAAGGTGTCGCGTATTCTCCACAACAAGCGCGTCATCACTCTGGATTTGGGTGCCATCGTTGCCGGTACGAAATACCGTGGTCAGTTCGAAGAGCGTATGAAAGCCATCATGAACGAATTGGTAAAGTCGAAGAACATCATTCTTTTCATCGACGAACTCCATACCATCGTCGGTGCCGGAGGTGCCTCGGGTTCGTTGGATGCCAGTAATATGTTTAAGCCCGCGTTATCCAGGGGCGAATTGCAGTGCATCGGGGCGACAACACTCGACGAATACCGTCAGTATATCGAAAAAGATGGTGCTCTGGAGAGGCGGTTCCAGAAAGTAATGGTAGACCCGCCCAGTGTGGATGATACACTAGCCATACTCAAAGGATTGAAAGAACGGTACGAAAAACATCACAGAGTCAAATATACAGAGGAAGCGATCCAAGCCGCGGTTCGGCTCTCCGACCGGTATATTACAGATAAATATCTGCCTGATAAAGCCATCGATGTCATGGATGAAGCCGGCTCCAAGGTACACCTGGCCAATATCTCTGTCCCCAGGGAAATCACTATCCTGGAAGAACGGTTGAAAGTCATTCGGAATGAGAAGGACAATGTGATCCGCAATCAGGAATTCGAAAAAGCGGCCGTGCTCCGTGACAGGGAAAAACGATTGATCAACGAACTCCAAGAGGCGAAGGATCGATGGGAGGATGCGGTCGGCGAGGTATTGGCAGAAACGAACGAGGAAGACATCGCCGAGATCGTATCGATGATGACGGGCATTCCCGTGTCCCGGGTGGCTCAATCAGAATCCGAGAAATTGCTCCAAATGGCGGACGCGTTGCGTGAGAAGGTGGTGGGACAGGACGAAGTGATCGACTTGATGAGCAAAGCCATCCGGAGAACCCGGGCGGGCCTGAAAGACCCCAGGAGGCCTATCGGTTCTTTTGTCTTTCTGGGACCCACGGGCGTGGGTAAGACGTACCTGGCGAGAGTCCTGGCGAAATACCTCTTCGAGGACGAGAACGCGCTGATACGCGTCGATATGTCGGAATTCATGGAAAAGTTTGCCGTATCCCGTATGACCGGCGCACCTCCCGGTTATGTAGGCTACGAAGAAGGCGGTCAGCTGACGGAGAAAGTACGGCGCCATCCGTATTCCGTGGTCCTGCTGGATGAAATCGAGAAAGCCCATCCCGATGTGTTCAATCTTTTACTCCAGATTTTGGATGAGGGTCATTTGACCGACGGACTGGGACGTAAGGTGGATTTTAAGAATACGATTCTCATCATGACGTCGAATTTGGGCACACGTTCTGTGCGGAAAGGCGGCTTCGGATTCGGTCAGACAGACGGTGACGTGGATTACGATAAAATGAGATCGATGATGATGGATGAAACCAAACGCTTGTTCACACCGGAATTCCTCAACCGGATCGATGAAATCGTCGTCTTTCGACCCTTGAAGCGAGAACATATCCTCAAAATCATCGATATCACGATGGAAGAAATGCTGGAGAGCATGAAAGACAGGGATATTCATATTTCGCTGTCCGAGAAGGCCAAAGAATTCCTGACAGACAAAGGATACGATCCTGTTTACGGCGCCCGTCAGGTTAAGCGAACACTGCGGAAATACATCGAAGATCCCATTGCCGAAGAACTCCTTAAAGGAAAATTCCGAGACGGAAGCCATATTCAGGCCCGGTGCAAGAAAGACGAGCTGGAGTTCGTAGAGATACAAAAATCGAAACCAAAAGAGAAAAAATCCAACATCAAACCGAAGGAGGTAGACCCTCAGAAATCGGTTTAACAGACGGGAAACATAGAGGAAAGGAATCCACACCATGAAACGCCGCGATTTTCTCAAGTCGAGTGCGGGAGCTGCGGCCGCTCTCACATTCCTACCCCAATCGACCATTTTATACGGACAATCCGATAGACCCGATCTTGTCGTCACCCAAAACGGAACACCCGAGTTGTTGGTGCGGAAAGCCGTAGAAGCGCTAGGCGGCATGTCCCGATTCGTGAGCAAGGGAGACGAGGTCGTCCTTAAACCCAACATTTCCTGGGATCGGGTGCCCCCCCAGGCGGCGACGACGAATCCCGATGTCGTGGCCGAGGTCGTACGGATGTGTCTGGAGGCGGGTGCGAAAAAGGTGAAAATATTCGACCGCACCCTGAACGAACCCAAGCGGTGCTATAAAAGAAGCGGTATCGAGAAAGCGGCCAGCGAAGCCGGCGCCGATGTTCAACATATTTATGACCGACGATTCAAGAAGGTGAAATTTCCTGAGGGTGAGGTGGTCAAATCTTGGGAATTGTATCAGGATGTGCTGGAAGCAGACTGTATTATCAATGTGCCCATCGCCAAGCATCACAGCATCGGTGGTATGTCTCTGGGCATGAAGAATTTAATGGGATTCCTTGGAGGCAATCGGGGTAAATTCCATCGTGATTTCAACATTAAAATTGTAGATTTGAATACACGAGTAAAGCCGGACCTGACGATTCTGGACGCTTACCGCATGCTCCTGCGCAACGGGCCCAGTGGGGGGAATTTGGCCGACGTGGAAGAGAAAAAAATGGTTATCGCGGGTACGGATGCCGTGGCCGTGGATAGTTACGGTGCCACGCTGTTCAACCTGCAGCCTCAGCGTGTCGCTTTCCTGCAGGAAGCACAGAAGCGCGGCCTGGGTGAGTCAGACCTCCAGAAGTTACGTATACAAACCATATCCTTAACATCTTAAACTGGAAACCCACATGCGGACCGCCAGACGTATTACACAAATTGTTTTTTTACTCATATACATCGTCCTTTTTTTCCTAGCCACATATCCACTGACATCCAGCCTACCCGTAGATTTTTTCCTTAGATTGGACCCTCTGTTGGGATTATCGTCGACCCTGGCAGAGCGTTCCTTCTTCATCAAAATCGTCCCATCGCTCGTACTGCTCGTCCTGACGGTCGTGCTGGGTCGATTTTTTTGCGGATGGGTCTGTCCGCTGGGAACGACCATCGATGGATTCGACAATACGGTAAAAGCGAAATACGTGAATGAGAAAGCATCCCGTTACAAATGGATTAAATTCACCATCCTCATGGCCGTGTTCGTGGGTGCTCTGGTTTCTGTACAATTGGCCGGTTTCGTGGATCCTATCCCTCTGTTCACACGAACGGTGGTTACCGTTCTGTATCCTCTTTTTGTTCTGATTACCGACGGATTCCTCGGCCTCCTCATGGCCATTCCTTTCTTGGAAGAAGCGGTGTTCGGTCTGCACGAATCGCTACGGGGCGTCCTTCTTCCCATCAACATCATGGTATTTCGCGGTAGCGTACTCATCGCGATAATATTTCTGGCCATATTACTCCTTGCTTTCATCCATCGTCGGTTTTGGTGCCGGAATCTCTGTCCGTTGGGAGCTCTGTTGGGACTCCTTTCACGATTTCGCTGGTACAGACGACGTGTCTCCGATTCATGCACAGAATGCGGACTCTGCCGGAAGAAATGCCGTATGGAAGCTATCCTTCCCGATTTCAAGACGGCAGACAACGTCGAGTGCATCTCGTGCATGGACTGTCAGGCTCTGTGTCCTGTGGATGCCATCGATTTTGGATTCACGAAGAATCGCGCATCTGCAAAAGTCGATTACAATCGCCGCAGGCTGATGGCGGCCGGAGCAGCCGGGCTCTTTTCTGTAGGTCTTATCAAGACGGGGTTCTCCAGACCCGAGGATAAGACGAGAGTCATTCGTCCCCCGGGGGCCATGGAAGAGCCGGAATTCCTGGATCGATGTATACGGTGCGGTGAGTGTATTCGTGTCTGTTCGACATCCGGCGCCGGACTGCAGTACGCCATACTGGAAAGTGGATGGGAAGGGATTTGGACGCCTGTGCTCATACCCAAAACCGGTTATTGTGAGTACAACTGCAACATGTGCGGTCGGGTTTGTCCCACGGGTGCCATCCGGCCTCTGCCTCTTCAGGAGAGGCAAGAGATGAAGATGGGTACGGCTCACTTCGACAAGACACGCTGTATTCCGTGGTACTACGGTGAAAACTGCATGGTATGCGAGGAACATTGTCCTCTGCCGGATAAGGCTATCAAATTTCGCGAGTCGGATGTTGTTACCATCGACGGAGAGGAGACCACAGTACTCCTGCCGTATGTGGACGAATCCCTCTGCATCGGTTGCGGGATATGCGTCAATCGATGTCCGGTGGAAGGTGATCGGGGTATTTTCCTCACAAATGCCGACGAGGAACGATGGAAGGGCTGACATAGGCTTAGCCCTGTACTGCACTCCTTATTCGGTTATGTATCTGTTTCGTTCTTTCGAGACAATTTAAGCCATGGAGGAAGCCGATGAAACGAATGGTCATTTGCTGTTCTGTGATTTTGCTTTCTATTCTTATCGCAGGAAGCACCGCATTCGGGCAATTTGGATTTCGAAAGGGTATTAAAGTAGGTAATAATTGGGCCACCATCAGTGGAGATGAATATCCAGAATCCAGACAAGCACTCGCCGGTGGAATTGCCGTTGAGTTCAATTTAATGCCATTATTTTCGTTCGAATTGGATGTCCTGTATTCCCCCAGAGGAGCAGCACAAGAAGGCATCGAAACCAAGTTAAATTATATATCCGTGCCCATGGTCTTGAAAAAGAAATTCATACCTGTGGGAATACATCCCTATATCCTGGGTGGGCCCGAGTTTAACTTTCTGTTATCGGCCAAGCGAGAAGACGAGGATTTAAAGGATTTATTCACATCCGAGGATTTTGTCTTTGTCGTCGGAGCGGGGCTAGAATTTTCTTTTCTCAGAAACAGCGCTTATGTCGAGGCACGCTATTCGTACGGATTGAATAATATTTTTACAGATCCGGATGCGGAGGATGCAAAAAACCGTGTATCGCAGATTTTTTTCGGGGTGCTCTTTTAATCGTATGCAATACGACGACACACCGTATAACCGCCTTTTATAGCATTGCTTTTATCGCCCGGGAGAATAGGGTAACGACGGTATAAAACGTATTACTCGATAGCAATAATCAAGCAATCAGGATGAGAGACGTCTTCGTCTCTAAGATACTGGATTTCCAACAAATGAAGGAAACGTAACATGCGTACCCAAAGACATCCCTGGCGATTGATTTTTATCGTCATTCATCTCGTCATTTTCATATACTTGGCTCATGGGGATCAGTTGTACTCGACTCCACTCCAGCAAACCCAGCAGACGGATAGCCTGATGAAGGCCGTACGATCGCTGGAGTCGGAAATTGCAAAGGATCCTCAGAATCCTACTCTTTATACACGACTTGGCTATCTTCATCTTCAGCTAAAAGAATGGGATCCGGCTACCGATGCATTCAAGAAGAGTATTGAATTGGACGACGCATCAGCCGAAGCGTACAACGGGCTGGGATTGACATATCATGGCAAGGGCAGGAGCCCGTTTCTTCCGTTCGAGGCCTTGAGAAAATTATTCAAAGTCGATAATTACTCCATCGCCGAGAAGCATTACAAGCGTGCACTGGAAATCGATCCAGACTATATCGATCCTCTTTACAACATGGGTGTAAACTATATTGCCAAAGGAGGTACGGGGAACTACGAGAATGCCGTGGATGCCTTGAGGCATGTCCTAGAACGCGATTTCGAGTATAAGGATGCTGATTATATGCTGGGTCTCGCATTTCAGCATCTCAGAGATTTCGTGAATGCCGAACTGACTTTCAAGCGAGTCATGGAAGCCAATCGCTCAGTAGGGAAGGCAATGATGCGCCTTTCTGAGATCTATCTCGAAACCGGGAGAGAGGAAGAAGCAACGGAGATGTACTACGGTGGCGTGGTGAGGCTGAACGAGCCCAAAGAGTGGGATGATCTATATGCCGAAATCCGAATACTCCTGGAGCCCGAGGAAAGGGAGCGATTCCCGAACTTCAGCATGGAGGAGAAAGGTGAGTTTATCAGGAAATTCTGGAAATCAAAAGATCCAACACCCACCACGCCCAATAATGAACGACTTATCGAACATTTCCGTCGGATTGCATTCGTTCGAGAAAATTTTCCCGACATCATCCCTCCGTATTACGATGATCGCGGGAAGGTATATGTGAAATACGGTCCCCCGGATGCTAAGTATGTATCTCAGATGCGTGGTGAAGGAGTCAAGGACAACGAGTCTTGGAGTTATGAAAAAAGCATTCGGCGTGGTTTGACTTTTGACTTTGTCAAGAAGGGCACGAGTTACCAAGAGGTTCAGGATTTATCCGAGGCAGCACCGGCGGGTTCTTCCGAGAGTGTTCGGAATACAACCATGCAGAGGTTATACCGTGATAGGTCGGACTTCACAGAATCTTACGGTCGTTTTGCACTGGAAACAGGGAGTGTCGACCAGAGCGTCATGTCCAAGTTCAGGGCGACGCGCCACAATGCAACGGAAGATGCCCCGGTGTCTGTTTTTCGGTATGAACAAGCAGAGACGTTCCTGCCCTTCGTATACAATGTCTCACAATTTCGGACGTCCGACCATAACTCGCGAGTAGAAATTTATCTGGGGATTTCCAACAACCAACTTAGGTATATGCCCAGTCAAGAAGGGATAAGCACATCATTGGGTTACACTTTTGTCCTTCAAGATTCCAATTATTCAGATTTAGACAGAAGGAACAACAGATTCTCTCTCCGGGCGAATTCGCAAGAAGAGGTTCAGAATCAACTGTTCCTACACCAGGAAAATTTTAAACTGTCGCCTGGCAAGCATACATTGGCTATCCGCGTGGAAAATCCTCAGGGTCTGTCTAACGGTTCCTACAGCAACGATCTGGAAATCAGAGATTTTAGGGGAACCTCCTTGATGATGAGTGACGTTCAGCTTGCATCGGATATTCAACCTTCGAATACTGAAGATAAATTTGTGAAGAATGGATTGAAAGTCGTTCCCTATCCGTACACGGCAATACGGAAGAAAAGGCCGGTTTATCTTTATTTCGAGATTTACAATCTCAAATATAACGAATCGGGGAATACGGATTATACAGTTACCCATACAGTCGATATGATGGAGTATAAACGCAGCTTCTTATCCAGGACAGTTGGAGCTATTGGACGACTCTTTGGGGGTCAGAAGAAGATGGGGATATCGACGTCGTATCAGCAGGTGAAAAACGACACAGAAGTGATCGAATACCTGTCACTGGATTTGGGCAAACTCCCAGTCGGCATCGCTCAGCTGACTGTATCCATAACAGATAATACATCGAATGAGACGACCTCGCAGACGGCCAAAATACAGTTGATTGAATGAAGCATATACGATACGGTGAATTAGGAAAGCGTGTTGGCGTTGCTGCGATCACAATTCCTTTAATATTTGGTGTGATACTCTGGGGGAGAGCAGCGTTCCTTGTTTTAGTAGATATCATCCTCGTCATGGCTCTGTGGGAGTTCTACAGCCTGGCAGAGCAGAAGGGATTTTTTCCCTTAAAATTTCTAGGTATTTTATCTGTATTGGCCATCAGCTCAACATTGTACATATATCACGGCCGATGGATGACTGAGCTTCTATTCGTTATCTTGTTTGTAATTCTATCACTCGAGTTATTTCATGGGAAGGCCAACGCTTTAGCGAATGCCGCCATTACCCTTTTCGGCATCCTTTATATCTCCCTTTTTTCATCCCTGATATTGATCCGAGAATTACCTGCTCGATCCAGTTTAAATTACAGGATGGGCGGCTGGTTGGTCATACTGATCTTTTCGACCATCTGGATATGTGATACAGTCGCTTATTTCTATGGTTCTCGATTTGGTAAGCATCCGTTATTCAAGCGAGTCAGTCCGAACAAGACATGGGAAGGAGCCATCGCAGGATTTGTTTTCGGGATCATCGCAGCTGTCGGACTGCACTATATTTTTGTTCCTTCTCTCTCCACTATCGATAGCATGATGATTGGTGTCATCGTTGGCATACTTGGACAGATTAGCGATCTCATCGAATCTTTATACAAACGTGACGCTGGCGTCAAGGATTCATCCAACATCCTGCCCGGGCACGGCGGTTTTTTAGATCGTTTCGACAGTCCGATTCTCGTCGGCCCGTGTGTTTATATCTATCTTCTCCTGATTGGTTATTAAAACTTACATCCACTTTAAAAAACCTAAACATAAATAATCATTGTACGAATGAGAATGATACGCCGTTCTGAGTCGGGCATGCATCCCTACGCCTCCAACCAACGGCATGATACCCCCTCCATCTCTTTAAATTCTTTATTTTATATTATATATGTACGATTTGAGAAATAAAAAAAGCAGTGCTTTCACAATGAAGCACTGCTTAATCGAAAAAATTTATTTTCAATAAGCGGTACGAATGCTATTATCTATGTTTATTTCTCTTTGACACGGTACAGAATCCGTCCCAGGTAGCCTCTGTCGTTGATTTCGGCGATGTAGAGACCTGCCTGCATGTGGGCCGAGGTTTTTAGGATGGGTTCAGATAGGTTTGAAAGGAGGTCACTCGCCTCCCAATCCTGTGCACCGTCATGCAGTAAGACCGGTGTTTTTTCATCCACCAGCTTTGTAAGTATGTCTTTCAGACTCATGGCAGCCTCGCTGACTTTCGGGTTCTTCAATCTCTCTCCCACCTCAATAATTCAGTTAAACACCTAACTCTAACCGTATTATACGAAATAGAAAGAAATATGTTTTCAATTTTTTTCACTTGATTTGTTGGATACAATCGTTTATAATGGATAGGAGATGAGTTTTTCTATTAAAAAAGGAGGATCAGAGATGAAACAGATTTTAACCGTCGTTGCACTGCTTTTAATTTATACGTCCGCTCAGGCGCAGATCGAGCAGGGTGATACCGAAATCAGCTTTATGGGGTATTATTCAACAGTAGTCGGAGAGGATGTCGATCCTAACGGCACCGGTTCCTTTCAGCTCAGTTATGGAAAATACATCACTCCACACTTACTGTTGGGAGTAGCCCCGACAATATCCTTTAGAACAGGCCAGGATGAGGATGGGGATCCCGCTGTTGAAACGAACTGGAGCGGCTCCGTATTCTTTACCTATAATTTTTCAACAACCTCGAAACTCATTCCGTACATAACGGGGCAGTTCTATCAGTCCACTTTTGATATTCCTGAGAACTCCGACTTCACAGATTTTTCATTCGCAACCTTCGGTCTTGGTTTCAAGAATTTCTTCAACGAGTATGCATCTCTCAACACTCAGGGACTCTACGGATTCTCACTTTCTGAAGACGCCGAGGGTGGTATACTACTGATTATGACCGGCCTTTCGTTTATTTTTTAGGAGGCATTCGTATAGAGACCATCTGAACAACGAACATGTTACATTGAAGGAGTCCACACGATGAAACATCTGTGGAAAGGGTTGTTACTTTTCTTCGTCGTGCAGACGGCGTTCGGCCAATTTTCACTGTACCTGGAGCATCAGATCCCTGTCTCCTCCGAGCTGGTAAGCTGTATTCAGATCAGCAAGGACGGACGATTCATGGCATTCGGTGATAGCCGAGGACAGGTCACTGTCTGGGATGTCGAGGCCGGAAAACAATTGCACGAATTGAAAGAACACCGGAGTCGGATCAACCATCTCGTATTCGATTCGAAGAGTCGAACGATAACGTCGGGTGGGCAGGATGGAAAGATCGTCGTCTGGGATCTATACTCCGGGCAAGTGAAAAAGACCATCACCGATTTTCGGTCCTCTGTATCTATGCTCGATTTATCGCCGGACGACCGGTTCCTGGCAGGGTCGGGTGATAAGCGGGAGATTTTTATTTGGGAATTCCCCCTGGGTACGCTGAAGGGGCAGCTTAAGGGGCATGGGAAAGACGTCATTGGCGCGGCCTTCAGCATCAACGGGGATCAGGTGTTGTCCGTTGGTGAGGATGGAAACATCATCGTATGGAATGCCAATACATTGCAGATGATCCGAAAAATGAGCATCGAAGCGCGCACGATGAAAAGTTCGGGCATCGACGTTAAATCGTGCGCGTTCAGTTTTGATCGACAGTTTGTGGGAATCGGCATTCAGGAACACGCGCTTGCCAAAGGTGGGCGGCGCATGATATTTCAGTACAACCTGTCGTTCTACGATTGGAAAACCGGCGCCGAAATCGAGACCATGAGCGGGAATAAGAAAGACATCGATTTTTTTACCATATCCCCGGATAAGAACTACGCCGTGACCGATAATTCTACACTCCAGAAAAACGAACTCTCATTCTGGAATATTCAGAATGGCCTTATC
>Ga0180437_10011506_pt1 | contig 10611 bp, 11 predicted proteins | sample SS_ome_4_FD_132410 | JGI IMG/M metagenome (GOLD analysis project Ga0180437, IMG submission 132410) | Hypersaline lake sediment archaeal communities from the Salton Sea, California, USA - SS_3_D_1 metaG | ecosystem: Environmental > Aquatic > Non-marine Saline and Alkaline > Hypersaline >... | reverse complement strand
AGTATGTTTACACATTTTCCAAAATATAAAGAAAAAAATAAATCTTGATTTTAATTATCAAAATAGCTTTTTACTATTTTTAAGGAATTTAACATTCCAGTAGCTTTAGCATTTGTATAACGAGTAATATTACTATTATAAATAGTTTCATAAGATTGTTTTACTATTTCAAATATATTATCGTCACGTTTTGATTTTTTTTCTAAATCTTTTATTTTATATAAAGCTTCATGAAGTAAATTTTCTAATTCAAGTACTTTTTTAGCATCTGCTCTATATTTAGTTTTAGGAGCTGGTTTAGGTTTTTGTTTAGGTTTTTGTTTAGGTTTTTGTTTAGGTTTAGGAGCTGGAGTAGGAGCTGGAGTAGGTTCTGATTCTTCAGAACCACCTAATATATTTCCTAATAATCCAGCTAATTCATTATCTTCACTCATTTAATTAAATCACCTACTATTTTAGACATTTTTAATAATACAGCTGTCTTTTCAGTTTCAGCTTGATATTGCTTAAAAATTTCTGGTTTATTTTTTGCTACCCAAATAAAAAAATCATTATATTCCTTAATAGCTCCTTTTTGTTCTTCAGTTAGTCCTTCACTTTCAATTTTTCCATTCATAAGTATTTTTCTATAATAAGTTGCATACTTAACACCTTCTGGAACTTCTTTTTCAACTTTACTTATAGGTAATTTAATTCCTACTTGTACGATTGGTTCACCTTTAAAAATTGCTGTTCTTCCCATATTTTTTTTCATCTGCTTTTTTAAAATTAATTTTATTTTTTAGAAATATAAAATTATTTTTATCTAAATAATATATAGGTACTTCATATTTAAATGTTTTGAAAATAATATGAAAATAGATAGAAATAATTATTAAAAAATATAATTATTTTTATTAATAAAATTATTTTTATTCTATACTATAACATACAATTTTATAAATTCCATTTTTAACAATATATTCATTTATATCACCTTCATCAACCATTTTCTTTAAGGTTTCTTTATAAAAGTGAAAATTATGTTTTTTTCTTACAATCATATTTAATTTTGATTTTGTAATACCTTCATTTTCTTTTATAGTATTATAAATATCACTGTATATATTACCTTCTTCATGAATTAGATATGATTTTGTTCGTACTTCTATACCTAATAACTTAATAAGGTTTTTAAGTGTATATTTTTTAATATTTTCAAATGGTAATTCTATATTAGTTAATATATATACTCTTGTTTCTATATCTTGTTTAAGAGCTATACGTAGCCTATGAATAGCTTGAATTACATTACTATCTTGTTCTATTTCTATTAATATTTCTCTACTACAATTTAAAATAATAGATTTACGGTCTATAACATTATCATTAGGTCGTGGAGCTCCAAAAATAACACACACATTAATATTATCATATTCATTAGAACCAACTAAAGGATAATGAGCTGTTACTATATTATTAGCTAATTTACCAATTTCTTCTTCATATTTTTTTCTACTAACAACTAGTACTTTTCCATCCTTATGTTTTTCAGCTACTAATTCAGTTAAATGTAATAGATTTTCTTTAGCTTTAGAGAATTTATTATCTAATGTAGTCATTACATATTGTCCAGTTGTTAACTGATAAAAAACAGTATTTAAATCTATATCTCGTTGTAAACTCATAACATTTTTATCATCAAATAATTCTTTATAGAAATTAACTGGAGTTGTAGCATCAAGTATAACTATTTTACAATCAATATCTAAAGCTCGTTTATTAAAATATTGTAAATTAAGAAGTCTTCTTTCAAGTTTTTTATTATATATAATTTTATATACATTTTTTATATATTCGATAGTTTCTATTTTAGAATGTATTTTAGAATAGTTTACTATATTAATAAAGGATTCTAATAAAGGAGTTACTATATTTTTAATAATTGGTTCACCATTAAGATATTTATCAACTAAAAGAGCTTGATAATTATCAGAAATAATATCTAATTTATATATTTCATTATTTAATACTGTAGAATTATTAAAATTAATTAATTTATCATATATCTTTTTAGGATTTATTTTAACCTTCTTAGTAAGAATACTTCTATTAAAATCATTTAATAAACTCATAGCTAGTACTAAAGCTCTAGCTTCATTAGTTTCAATTTCTGATAAGAAAGATATAGATTCAGCTAATTGTTTACTATATATATCTTGAATATGATAAATAGCATTAAGAAAATATTCATCTATTATAACTACTTTAACATATTTTTCTTCAATATAAGCACTTACTAAACCGTTAAGATGGTGGTGTACACCAATCCAATCTGTACCATCATCTTGATAAATTTGTCTCATGCGTGAATAATATTCACAACCTTCTTCTTTAAATCCACAATTTCCACATAAACTATTAATGTTAATTCCTTTTTTAAATAAATCTTCATAATTTTCTTTTAAATTACATAATTCTTTACGTGAAGCAATATGTACACAATGTTGATAATACTCTTGTTTTTCTTTTTGTTCTTTAGCTATATCATGTTTATTAAATAAACAAATAAAAGGTATTTCAAATTTTCCTAACATATCAGCTATGATAGTAGATTTTCCAGAACCAGCAAAACTATTTACATCAAGTATATCGTACATAGTATTATGTATAAATAAACTAAATGTATTTTCTATATCTTCATGGATTCTTATATGTTCTTCTGTAAAGTTAAACAATTAAAATACCTCTTGTGTGTGGAAATAAAAAAAATACCCAATTATAATTTATAATTCTTATTTATTAATTTTTGGGCTGTAGCTGGTTTCACTTCTAAAATACTTGCAAGTTTAAATTTTGTAAGGTCTAAAAAGTCACCAACTGTTTTAATACCAGCTTTTACTAATTTGAGAGCGTAGGTTCCACCAATTCCTTCTAAAGTAGATAAGGTTGCAACATCTTTATTAAAAGTTCCAGTTTTTACCATAGTTGATAGAGATAATAGAGTACTCTTTAAAGCTTTATTATAACCGAATATCATAGCTGCTGATGTAAAAATTCTTTCACCAGCTTTCTTTAGGGTTGAGATATCACCACTACTTAAATAAAGACCTTTACGTTCCATTTTACCAGTATATTTATTTAATGTTAATGGAATATATTTTTCTTTTAAATCGTTGTAAAAAGTTAGGAAGAATGCTTTTTTGATATTATCTGGTATCATAGCTGGAAAGTTAAATTCACTTTCATCACATTTTTCAATATTTTTATTTAATTTACTACACTGATTGTTAAGAGCACAATTTACACACAAATTAGTACTTAAATTAGTTTCTGGAAAGAATTTACCAAGTTCAGAAGTTCCATAACCAACAACTGCTTCATCTCGTTCTGAAACTGATAAAATATTCATATATTCTGGAACTGATGTAAACCTAATGAATAATTCTTTAATATCAGTAAAATCTTTTATATTTTTAACTTGTTGGTTCCAAAACACAACTGTTTCTGGATTTATATACATTTTATTGGTGTTATATCCTAATGGAGTTAATTGATAAATTCCATTTTTTTCTTCAATAAAATCAAATGTAGTTAAATAATTAACAGCATTAATAACTTCTTCTTTACTAATATCAGCATAAGAAAAACTTGTAATTTCAATTATATCATCAATATCTTCAACTACTGAAGCACTAAACCACTGTAAGATTTTTGCATGAAGTCTTGGTTTAATTTGGCTTTTTACAATTAAAGGATTAGTAGCTCTATCTTTAATTATATCATATAATCTTTCTGGTGTAAATATATAACTATATCCAATTTCTGAAAAATTAGGTCTACCAGCTCTACCCATAGTTTGCTGGATTCTATTTGCGTTAATAACTGTTTGTCCTTTAAGTTCATCAAACTGTTCAACATCAAATAGAACTGTACAATCAGCTGGTAAATTAACTCCTACTGCAAGTGTGGGAGTTGAACAAACTACGTTGATTTTACCACTAAGAAAAGCTTGTTCAACTTTCTTTTTATCTCGTTTACTCATTCCAGCGTGGTGATAACCCATTTTTTGAGTTTCCATTAGGTGATCTAGTCCTCTTCTGTTTCTCATATTAGCTAAATCATAAGGTACTGATTGTGTACGTGGTCTTGATGTTACAAAAATTAACCAGTTTCTATTAGGATATTTTCTAATTAATCTTCTTAACATATCTACTCTCAATTTATAATTAGCTTTAAAATTAGGTGTTTTAGAATATCCATAAGTAATTTCTCTATATTCTACAATATCTAATTCTAATGGAACTGGTCTTTCTTCTGGTTTTGCAAAAATTAAATCAGTACCTAACCATTTAGAAAATTCTTCTGGATTACCAACTGTAGCACTGAGATTAACATATCTCATACTTGGGTAAAGCATCTTTAACATCATAATATAATTTTCAATTACATGACCCCTACTTCCATCTCCTAAACTATGTACTTCATCATTAATTACTAAACCAGTTTCATACATTAGCTTGTATCTTTTTTGAGAATCACACATCATACTATCAAATTTTTCTGGAGTCATACAACAGAATACCCAATCACCATCAAAATCAACTTTCCTATGATCTCCATCTGAAATAATAGTTTTTGCATATTTTCCAAATGTTTCTTTTTGTTCAGCTGTTAGAGCTTTCAATAATCCTATAATTACTGTTCTGGTTCCATACATTTTATTCATGTAAAGACCACATAATAAAGAAACTATGGTTTTACCATAACCAGTAGGTAGGAAAACTGAAATATCATTTTTTTGACAAATAAAACTAAGAATAGATTGTATTTGTCTTTTTCTCATAAGATAAGGTAATGGTTTTAATCCAAGTAGTTTTTCAATCTTGGATTGAATATCTTGTAGTGTAATTTCTTCTACAACCTTATCATTTTTTAACATTTTATAAATTTTTTCGGCACTAATACTCATAATTATATATTATGTTTTTTCATATATAAATGTTTTGATATTAATTTGATATTAATAAGAAAATAAATTAAAAAAATTATTGAATTTTTGAATCTTCTATTAGCTTGTCTTTTTCAGTGTCTTCATAAATCTTTAAGCTCAAATTATGCAATTTGCAAATTTTAGCTAGTAAATGATTATTAAACTGTTCTTTACATAAGAAATTTCTACATAATAAAGGTCTATAATTATAAATTGTACATTTACCATTTTTAAAGAAGAAACAATATTCATCTTTATTATCTTTACCATATTTAATTTTACAACAATCTTGTTCTTCACATTTCTTACATTTGGTTGAATTAGCTACTTTATTAAGAGTTTGTATATCTTTATATATTTTATGAGTACGTTTAATAAATCTACCAGTACTTATAAGATTCATAGCCATAAGTTCCATTAACCAATTTTTTTGATTAATAGTCATTTCTGGTTCATGTTTAACGAACTCTTGTATCAAAACCTTAGTTTGAGCATATTCTGATTTATATAAAGCTGGACTAGCTACTAAACCAAATTTATTATCTGCGGTTAGGAGTTTTGGTTGTTTTGGTTCCTTTATGTGTAATTGCTGTATTCCTTCTACCTTTACTTTTGGTTTGTCGAATAGGCGGTTTGTATTTTGTCCTATTGGAACTTTTACTTTTATGTTGCCGTGTTGGTCTTGAATAATTTGTTCTTTTAACTTGTTTTTGATTTTCTCTATTTCCTTCTTCTCTTTTTTCGTTTGAATTTTCTTCACCAAATCTTGTTGTTCCAGTAGCTAATATTTTTTCAGCTAATACTTCACCTACTCTATAGGTTTTCATTAATTGTTCTTTAGAAGCATTAAAAATATTTTGTACTGTATCATTATCCTTTAATAAGTTTAAAGCCATAGCTTTACCAATTCCATGAGTACCCATAACAGTAATAATAGCATCATGTTCTTTTGGTCGTTCTGGTGCAATAAAATTTGTTAAAGGTTTTAATTCTTTACTATGCTTCATACATAGCATTAAAAAATAATGTACTAGATATTCATCATTAGGTAAAAATTGTACATGTACACCATAATTGACTATTGCACTAGTACAAGATGTTAATATAGCTCTTCTATCTTGATCTCTATTAACTCGTTGGAAACTACCAGAAACTAAAACATATCTAAATTCATAATTATCTCTCATTTTTTCCATTTGTTTAATAAATCTACCATCTTTAATAGAAGCTGCAAAATCTGTAATTTCTTTACGTTCAGCTCCTAAATTCATACATTTTAAATCACCACATAGTAGATTTTTTTTAACCATCTTAAATTTAATTCCTTCTTTATCAAATCTTGGATTATTAAATGATTGAAATTGTATATGTTCAACAAGTTTAGATATTTTTTCTGGTTCTTTAGTATCCACTTCTATTATAAGTTCTTTCATTATTTTACTCCACAATAGTAATTTCTGCTATTGTAAATCCACGTTTTTTATGTATTTTAATTCCTTGTCTTGTACATTCATCACGTATTTGTCTTGGAAACCAGTAATTTTCAACTTTAGACTTTATTTTATAACGAAAGAAGTTAGCAAGTTCAGATATTTCAATTTCTATAGTATCAGTATTAAGTTCTTTCATATTTTTCTGAATTAGTCGTTTGAATCGTGCTACTTGCTGTTCTCTTGTTTCTGGATTTAATACTTTTAATTCATTTGTCATTTGTTATCACTTTTTTTACATTATATTTTCTTATTATTTATAAACACTCATTCATATTTATTTCTTAGTATTTTTCATTTTAAAATTAAAAAATTTAAATTTATTTTCATCAAATTTATCCATAAAATCACCTTAATTAAAAAAAAAATAAAAAAAAGCTTATTGAAATACTAAATAAGCTTGATGTTGTAAGATATTTAATGTTTCTTCACTTGAATATTGTGGATTTGTATGAGTACCTACGTAGCTCATAGCTTGGCTTAATCCAAATTTATTTTGGTGAATTTTAAATTCATGTTCAAATCGTTTTTTAAGAGCACTTCTTACATTATTGATTTTATTTTCATCACGTAATTCAAATTTAATGTTATCAATAATTTCATAACCTTCTTCAAGTGTAATAGCTGTTTCAGCTCCTAATCTAATAGTTTCTTTCATAGCTTTAATTACATCAATAGCTTCATTTAAAGCTTCTGTTAATTTTTCTTTCCAACCAGCAAAATGTTTTACTCTTACATAAGTCATAGCTTGTATTGAATTTTCACAACTATGTACTCTACCATAAACAATTATTTTAGCTGCTGAATCTTTAACATTATTTCCACTTGTGATCCTAAGAATAATATCAATTTTATCTTCACAAACATTAATAGCTTCATATTGTTGTTCCCAAACCATTACACCATTAAATTTAGATTCAGTAAACATATTAAACTCAATACCAAAATAATTTTCAATTTCTTTTCTAATTTCACTAAATTTAATCACTGTAAATTTTTCTGAAGCAAAATTGAAAATCCAATAATTACCTTGATAGAAATTACCAATAATTCTTATTGTCTTATCACAATTTCTTAATAGGTTATTAATACCAACAATATCACTATTTTCAACCATTTTTCTAAATTCAAGCTTAGGAATTTCTAAAAAGTCACAAAGCATTCCTAATCGTTTGGCTCCAGTTACACACATAGGAACTCCATCAATTTCATTTTCAAATTTGAGAAAGTGCTTTTTTCTCTTTAAGGCTTCAACTACTTTAAGTTCTGAAACTTGGCAAGTTGAGTTTCCAAATTTGTCATTAAATTTTGACTCCATATTTAATAAATAGGTTTAAAGTATTTAAATGTTATGAAATTAATTTGAAATTAATTTGAAAATAAGAAACATTTAAATACTATAAACACTAGTAACTTATTATGAGTCAAATAAAATTATCAGATTTTAAAGGTATTGTTTCTCAAGAGTATTTTTTTGTAAAGTTATTAAAATTGATTGAACAAGAGTGTGGAGATGTACCTATTAGTGTAGTTATTGATGCAATTAAAGATACTAAATTATGTATTCAAAACATTCCAATAATAATTAAAAATCATATTCCTTTTGCTTTAGAAGCTAAAGCAATTTGGGAAGAAGTTATGAATTAATTTTTTTAAATATTTTTATTTTTATTTTTTTATTTAATTATTTTTATTATAAATAGAATTAATGTTATTTTTATATAGTATTGGGTTTCTAATATAACAGTTATCAGTACATAATCCATATTTTTTAAGTGTTTCACAATTACTCATACTATAATGAAGACTTCTCATTATAGTAACTATTTTTTTACCACAATGACCTATATGACCACGAGCAAAACCATTATCAAATTTATGAGAAAATTCTTCTTTACTTAATGTTTGAGCTAAAATATTGATTATATCTTGTGTATCTAATGGGTCTATAACAATTTGATCACGTAAGTATAAAACTAAATAAAAAAAAGCTTTTCCATGTAAATCTGGAGTTGATAGCCAAGATTGTACACATGGTGGAAATTCTGGATATTCAATACGAATATCTTTTTTAATTTCATTCAAATCATACTGTACATCATATTCCATATACATTAATTCATTTGTATCAAAACTACTAATGTTAAGTAAATTTTCACCACTCCATGGTTCAAAATCTTGTTGTTGAGTAGAATTTCTATAAAACCAATCTTCATTAATAGATTCATCTTCTAATATTTCTGGTGGAATAGAAATACAATATCGTTTAGCTTTAAAATTATATGTATTTTTTATTCTAAATATTCTACTAGTATCACCAATTATTTTCTTATCTAATGTTAAATCTAGTTCTTTAGATAACCACCGTTGAAAATTACCAACAGCTTCTTTTTTATAATGAACATTTGGAACTATAAAGATAAATGAATGAGCTCCATTACCAGAAAATTGATGTCTGTTAACTATATTATGTTTTTTACACCAAAAATAAACTTTTCTCATATCTTGTAACCAAAAATCAGAATCAAAATCAAAAAATACTTTATTGATATAAGCTGATTCTCTATTAATTTCACCTTTATCTATAGTTCTAAAAGAATAAACAGACCTATATAAATCAGTGTTTAAAATACGTTCTGATATATATTTATCAAATTGCTCCTTATTATAAGCTATACAATCTTGTGTAGGACAACCCATACTACAAGGAAAATCATTAAATAGGCTTAATATTGGTGCTACTAACATCTTTCTTTACTCTAAATTTACATACTTTACAGATATAGCAATTTAAAAAAATTTTAGATATTATCATTTCAGAATTACATTTAGGACAAATCAATTAAATCAACACTCTAATAAATTTATATGCCTTTTCAAAATTTGCTTTTTATTAGTTTCTCTATAAACTTTAGGAGTTGTATCTTTTATACGTTTTCTAGCTATTTCACAATACCTTTTACTTACATCAATTCCAACGTATTTTCTACCGTTTAAATAAGCCATTTTAGTAGTAGTTCCAGAACCATTCATAGGGTCTAAAACTACATCTCCTTTATTACTCCAAGATATTATATGGTCTTCAGCTAATGGTTCTGGAAAAATAGCTGGATGTTCAAAAGCTATTTTATCTGAAGCTGATAATGAAAAACCAGTATCATATTCCCATATATTATACCTTTTACCTAATCCTTTTTCATTACCACATATTATTTCTCTTTCAACTCTTATAGTTTCACCAGTAACTTGTCTTTTTGTTGTAGATGTTAACCTACCAGCATTTTTAACAACTCTATCTATTATAGGGTTAAATGTTTTAGGTTTACCTTTACTAAGAACAAACATATATTCAAATGTTTGGTGATATCGACTTGTACTAGGGTTTGAAAATCCTTTTTTAGAGTAAATCATAGTATCATATAATAAAAATCCACATTCTTCTTTAAAATATAAAGCTTGTTTAAAAGAAGAACCAGATTCACTTCTTTCTATTACTTGATCTCCTACAACCCAAACTATTACACCACCTTTTTTAGTAACTCTATATAATTCATGAGCTAATTCTTCAAAATTGAATGTATAACCTTTATAATCTCTTAAATCATCATAAGGTGGTGATGTAACAGTTAAATCTATACATTCATCTGGAAATGTTTTTAACACTTCTATATTATGACCGTTAATTATTTTATTAACTTCTAACTTCTGTTTTTTCATTTTTATTCACTAAATTTGTATATATATTATTTAATTTTATTGGATTTAAAGCATGTTCAATTTCTAACCACTTATAATTATATTGACAAAAATCTTTATAATAAGGACACCATTCATAACAATAATTTTGCGGTTTTTCTATAAAATCACCTTTATTTAAAGTATTCCAATATTGGTTTATAACTTTTTTTGTTTGTGTAATTATTCTACTATCTATAGGAAATAAATAAGATGTTTGTTCTATATCTTGAAAGAATAACATACAACCATAATAAGGTATAGGTTTTGGTAAAATTTCTTTTAATGGATATAAAACACTTTTTCCATTATGTTCAACTACTACAAATACATCTTTTCCTTGTGGTAATATAGCATAAAAACCTAATTCAAGATTAATATAAGTTCTATCAGCTGGTTTACTATAATAATATT
>Ga0180437_10011505_pt1 | contig 10612 bp, 9 predicted proteins | sample SS_ome_4_FD_132410 | JGI IMG/M metagenome (GOLD analysis project Ga0180437, IMG submission 132410) | Hypersaline lake sediment archaeal communities from the Salton Sea, California, USA - SS_3_D_1 metaG | ecosystem: Environmental > Aquatic > Non-marine Saline and Alkaline > Hypersaline > Sediment... | reverse complement strand
CGAAAACCATGGAGTAAACAACTCTGCAGCCGCGTATGCTTGGTTCCCCATGTCGTGAGGCGTGAGACACGCCGTGAAAGGACCGTATTCTCGGACTCCAGCCTTCACGTCAACGTCGGATGACTGGCTTGCGTGCGATGCTGAGTGCGAATCCCGCCGATCCGGCTAACCCATTGTTCTCCGGTACAATCGGGAGTATGCCCGAGCGGACGTTTGCCCATCTGAAGCGATTCTCGGGGCTCGATCTACAGGGGGTGGCACCATCATTACCAAACGGCTGCCGGCGTCACTCTTTCTCATCGGTCGCCGGCCAGGCGACTTCGAGCTTGCCCAGCTTCACGTTGACGTCCTCCGTGCCGCTACCGTCGGGATGAGTCACGCTGAGTTTGATCGACTCGCCCGGCTGCTTGCTGCGGACCATGCGGAGCAGGTCGGCCGACACCCGGACCTGCTTGCCGTCGGCGGCCGTGATCAGGTCCCATTGCTTCAGCTTGGCCCGGTCGGCGGGCTTGTCTTTCTGCAGGATCTTCAGCAGCACGCCTTCGGTTCGCGGAGGAAAGCGGTCGAGCACGTCGCGGCCCTGCTGCCAAGGTTCCTCCACGGCAGCCCCGAGCGTGGGTGTGGCGGCGGTCCGGCGGGATTTCAACAACTCGCGGAGGGCCTGCAACGGGATCACGTTGGCGATGCCGATGGGGATGGAATTGACCGACATCACACCCGACTGCAGCCCGATCACCTCGCCCCGTCCGTTCAGCCACGGCCCGCCCGAGGTACCGCTCTGAACCGTCGCGGCGACGTGTACCGTTTCGATGTACTTGCCGGTGTAGTATTCAAAGGCGGTCCGGTCGGAAGCGACCATGCCGCGCAACAGCAGGGTGGGCCGGAACAACGGGGCGCCGAACAGGAAGACGTCTTCGCCGGGCGGCGGCAAGGCATCGGCCAGTTTCAAGGCCGGATAACCGCCTTCCCGCTTTTCCACCCGCAGCAACGCCAAGTCGTGTCCCAGGTCGACCGCCACCAGCTTGGCTTCCAGCCGGCCGGCGACCGGCGAGACGACGTCGATCCGGCGATCGGCTCGGCCGACGACGTGGGCCGCGGTGAACAACAGGCCCTCCGGGTCGGTAAACCAGCCCGACCCGTCCAGATGGTCGTTGCCCAGGATCACCACCGATGCCCGTTTGGCCTTCTCGTAGAGGCCCGGGTCCGGCTTTTCCCTGGAGGTCTCCTGACCGGCGGCCAGCCGAGAGGCCAGGGCGATCAACAGAGTCAACAACAGAATCCACTTGCTCACACGGCCGTCGGGCGGGGAGGATTGCGTCATGGTGTCGGTCTTTCGGATGGAGGCGGGCGTTGGCATCTACCGCACAAGTGCGGTTGTCGCCGGTCGCGTCCGTCTTGCCCCGATGAATCGGGGCACTACGAACTTTCAGGCACAGCTTCCATCTTACTACCGACGCCCCGTCGTCCGCAAGTTTCCACGAAAAAGGGGACGACAGCACGGCTGCCGCCCCCTCGGAGAAATGATGAAAACTGCCTGACAACTGGTTCTCAAGCTCGGGCTTGGGAACTGCAACGGGTCGCCAGTCGTTAAGGCTCAATCAGATAGGCTCGATCTCCCAATCTCAACAGCACCGGTTCGTCGAAGACCATGTACCGCGACATCTTCTTGCCGTGCGTCTTGGCCAGGGCGAAATACTCGTCGCTGAACTGTTTGATTCGCGTGGGTTTGGCCTCCTGCTTTTCCGTTACCAGCGAATCGACCCAGCGGCCGTCGCGGAGAAAGAACGCGCGGTTGCCGATGGTGCGGATCGTCCGCACGGCGACTCGCGCCTCCTCGTCGGCTTCGGCAGCCAGCACGGGAGCACTCGCATTGGCCGGACCGGAGACCACGCTGCGGCCGGACCCGGCGCCGCCATAGGAAGGCAAGGCCGGTTGACCGCCGGGAGCATACCGGGCGCCAATACCGCCTTGTCCGGCCACGGGACGCCGAACCACGCCGGCCGCCTTGGCGATCTCAGCCAGCGGCTCCGCCGGAGCCATCGCACGGTCGGCCCGCTGGTACATCCCCTTGCCGAGCCGCAGACCGAAGGCGTCCGCCCCCGAGGTGCGGCTCAACGCTTCCAGACGAACACCCGCCTGTCGCGTGCTGGACGCCAAATCATGGACGTTGGCGTTCTCGTCGGCCATGAATGACGTATAGGGCGTGAGGATGCCGTGCCGCTTGGAAAGGCTAACCAGTTCCGTGATCAACTCCCGGTTCTTGCCGCCCAGATCCAACTCGTCGAGGATCTCGCCCACGCGTCGAACGGCCCAAAGCTTCTCGATGAAACCGTGCGTTTCATCGTCGCTCTCTTTGACCAGCTTGGCCGGGAAGTCGAATTTCTGCTTGTCGTCGCCGACCGAGCCCCGCACCACGACCTTGGCCACGCCCGCCTTCTTGTATCGCCCCACCACCACCAACTGCTCGCCGGCGAACAGGTCGAACGAGCCTTTCGGATACACGCGATTGACCGGCTTGCCCTGCTCGGTCTTGACCTCGTCGAAGACGAACTCGATCTCGACGCCGGTCATCACGGGCGACTCGATGCGGCGGTAGAGCCGGCTGACGCGGTCCTCGATGTCTTCGTCGGGGCGCACGTATTCGCTTTGGCCGAAGTTCTCCCGCACCAGCTTGTCCAACAAGCGGCTATTGACGTCGTAGCCGACCCCGAAGCTGAACACTCGGGCGTGGACCTTGTTCGACTCTTTGGCGCGGGCCACGATCTTCATCTCGTTGGTCTCGCCCGCGGTGGGCAGCCCGTCGGTCAGAAACAGCACGTAGTTGGGCCGCCCGGAGTCCTGCAATTGGCCCAAGGCCGTCCGCAGCGCCCCGTCGATGTTCGTGCTGCCGCCGGCATAGATCCCTTCGATGAATCCCAGGGCGGCCTTGCGGGTCTCCTCGTCGAACCGCTGCAGCTCGGGCCGGAACGATTCGACCTGGCTGTCGTAGGCCACGATGTTGAACAGGTCGCCCTTGCGGAGGTTGTTCAACACGTATTTCAGCGCACCCCGGGCCTGCTCGATCTTCTTGCCGCTCATGCTGCCCGAACGATCGACCACGAACACGACCGTCTTCTTGGGCCGTTTCCCGTCGGGGGCTTCGATCTTGGGGCTGGCCAACAACAGGAAGAAGCCGTCCTCATCCCGGTCGGGCCGGTAGCTCAGCACCCGCGTGCTCACCTTGCCCTTGCCCACGTCGTACAACAGCCGAAAGTCGGAAGAGGGCACTTCGTTCTTGCTCGTGAAGGTGATCGTGGCGTGCCGGTCGTCGGGACGCTTGATCTCGACCGCGTGCGTGGGGCTGTAGACGTTCTTGATGTCGATTTGACTCTCGATCGTGGCGCGGATGCTCACCTTCTCCACGGCGTGGGAGGTGTACTTGGCCGTGCCCAGCGGGAAGAGGAAATCGGTCAGCCCTTCCTGCTTGCGACACATCTGCGAGTAGCGCAGCGACACGGTCCGCTTCGCGCCTGGCGGAACCGGAAACACGCTGGTCTTGAACAACCCGGTGCCCATCCATTCCAGCAGCGCCGGGTCCTTGTTCTTGCGGACGATCTCTTCGTACATCCGCCGCGCGTCCTCGGCCTTGAGCAACTTGGCCGGATACTCCTTGCCGTCGACCAGCAGCGTCATCCGCTCGATCGCCCCGTCGTAAGGCAGCGGAAACACGAACGACACCTCCATCTGCCGGCTGCCGGTGTTCACGAAACTCTGCGACACCTGCACCTGGGCCACCTGGTCGATCAGCCGGGCGTTGACGCTGAGTTCCTGGATCTTGTAGCTGCTCGGCGGCGGAGTCGGCCGGGGAGGAATGATATGCGGCGGGTGATAGTGGTGAACGACAATCGGACGCGGCAAACGGACCTGCTGATGGGGGTCGACCACAATCAACAACCCCTGGGCCCGGGCAACTGCCGGCACCAGCAGTGTCCCCAATATCGCAAAGCGGACGAGCGACCGGAACATCGCAGAATCTCCTTACTTTCGAGACGAAACGGGACCTGACAATCGGCACACATTATAGGACGAATTTCGGGCCGAAATAGTTCCCCGGCTGCGGCTCGAGTCGGACGAGAAAATCGCTCCAGCTACGGCTCGACCGCCACGCTCTTTGCCCCCCGGCAAGCGGGGGCATTGTCCGGGAAACTCGGGAAGTTGGGCAAACTGTCTAATACGCTCCGACTGGCGTTTCCCGATTCACCTTTGACCCCTTAGCGGGCAGTGTTATGATCAGGGTAGAGGCCTTTCAGTTCTCCGCAATCTCTGGCGGTTCGATAGCATTTCTTCCAAACTGCGAGAAAGGACGAGCGCAATGCAAACGGCCAAGCAACTTTCGGTCACTTTGGTAAACAAGCCGGGACGACTTGCTGCTCTGTTGACGGCACTGAACAAGGAGAGAGTGAACTTTCGAGCGTTGGTGGTCATGGATTCGGGCGAACGGGGGACCCTCCGCTTCGTCCCCGACGACTTGGGGACCACCATCGCCGTCCTGGAAAAAGCGAACCTCCGTTTCGATGTAACCGACGTGCTGTTGGTCGAGGTTCCCACCCAACCGGGAGGGTTTCGCAAGATCTGTGAACGATTGGCCGCCGATCACCTAAACATCGACTACGCTTATAGTTCGTTCAACGGCGGCAAGGGCCGCAACGCCGTGCTGGCGGTGATCAAAGTGAACGACTTGGTCAAGGCCCAGCGGGTGCTCAGCGAGAACGGCGCCACCGTTCGTCGCAAACCCGGTCGCCGACCCGTACACGCCAGATAAGGCGCAAAACGACACGTCGGGCTCGTAACAAGGGTGTGGCCCCGATACCGGGTAGCCCAGGTTCTCGAACCTGGGCGTCCGAAGGACGCAAGAGGTTGGGAACATCGCGGGTGGCCCCGATTGCTCGTCAATCAGGGCGGCGAAGCCGCAAGAGGATGCCGGGCTGCAATCTGACCCCTCGTGTGCCTGCGGCACCCCGATAGGCGAGCTATCGGGGCCACCCGCGGCAAAGCCACACCGGTTCAAGAACCGGTGCCACCCGCGGAAAAGCGTCCGTGCCACCGGCTCCCCTTTACACAGTGGTCAACTCGTTTTGGCGAGGATGGCTGTACTCATTCTTGCAGCACGGAAATCGCTGCACGGCCACAGTCCTACAGAACGCGATAGCGCGCAAGCAGTTGTCCTCGATCGTATTGTTTCGCACCGGTCAACGTGAAGAACTTACACAAATCCGAAATCGGCGTTTCGGCAGACAGCACCCAGGGGTCGCCATCTGCAAATAGCACGGCATAGCCAGCCTTGCCCAACAACAGGTGCTTCGTCTTCTTGGACGGTAGGAGCTCTTCGATGCTCAGATCTCTAGGTTCCATCCAATGCGTATCCGATTGCTCAACTCGCACGACCAGTATCAGGTCCTCCGGGAGCTGGCTTAGACTTGACGGTGTGGAAGAGAATGCGGTGTCCGGCCCCGTGATCACCTTGTAATACGTCGTACAGTCCCCGTACTTTGCGCTGCCTTGTTCGGGATCCACATCGATCTGCGTGTATTGAAACAATAGCGATCGTGCGCCATCCTCTTCAAGTCGTAGGTTAGCTGGGTCATCCCACGGCTTCTGGCGGTCATATTCGATGGATGTCTCCCCGTCTTGTTCCCACATGACTAGTTGCTGGTAGACTTCAACCCGCCAAGAAACCAACTTTCTACCCCCTGCGTCTCCAGCCGCCGCTGGCGGCAAATGACCGTATTGCTGATCGTAGGCCCATAGTGCGCTACGAATATTGTACAGGCTGGCAGAGGCTGAATAGGCGCCATGAAGAGGTCCCGGAAGCCCGGAGATCCAAACCCATAGAAAAGACAACGTTGCACCTATCACCACGACTAGGATCATCGCGAATATGACTCTTCTCCAATCTGAAGGCGTACCGCGTTTAGAAGGCATCGACGTTATCCAAGATTGGTTTCGTTTCAGAGTTCCCCGCGAGCGTCCGGCTGTTCACGAACCATTCCAGAAACCACCAGTCCCGTACGGCCCACAAGGTAGGTGCCTGTGCCCCCTGTAAGATTCGTGCGCACTTTCGGCGCTTAATGGGTAGAGCAATAGACCTCCAGGTGGTGGATAAAATGCCAAGCTCGACGAGAATCTGGCGGGACTACGCGACGTTGGACGGCGGCCTTGTCGGACGCCGTCAGGTGTTCTCCTGATTCGGGGTCGGTGGTTTCCTTGATTTGACTCCGGATGCGTGCGACCTTCAAGAGGAAGCGTTCCCGTTCGGCATGATCGATGGGGGTACGTGCCTTCCAGATTTCCAGGGATGTGGAGTGGTTGCGCCGGGTGCCACTGGCCACGCCAGTGCCTTTCCGTCCGGACCTTGCACGACCGCATCGGCAGTCAATCTCTCCGCGTGATTCGTCGTCGCCCGACCTTACCGACACGGCCGGAACAGCTCTGGCGGCGGGCCGTGCAGCGTCGGCAGTCGGGCATCCACCTGGGCCCCGTCGGAAGCATACCAACGGGCACTCGACCACGGCCAGTCCAGCGGCGACTTGCACAGGCCCCGCCGCACCGGATTGAGGTGAATATACTCGATCGACGCGGTCACTGCATCCTCGGTCTGCAGGTTCCGATCGTAGCCCGGCCCCTCTTGCCAGAAACGAAACACCGTGCGGCTGGGCCGTTCTCGGATCGTCAGCCGGGAAAGCAGCCGACTGCCGGAGCGGGCAAGCTCGGCCTTCACCCGCGTGGACGTTTGCATCTTGGCGGCCAAGAGGAACCGGGAGATGCACTCGGCCGTGGCGTCGGGCAACGTGGGCCAAACCAACAGGTGGACGTGCTCGGGCATGAAGACGAAGGCGATCAGGTGGAATGCTTCGGCCCGCACGGCGTCGTCGACGCAGCGGGCAAGGTGGCCTCGCCAGGCGTCGTTGGTCAGCAAAGGCATCCGCCGGTAGCACGAGAACGTCAACTCATGGAGGTCGCCCGGCTCGTGGTAGTGCTTCACCCGTTTTCGGTGCGGCATCGGTCTGGCTTGGCAAGAGAGTCCGGCAGAGACGAACCACGGTTGCCCCTATCATACCCACAATACCGCCTCACGGCAGCCCCATCTCGGCCGGCATTCGGTCGGCTCACGCGGAACGTTGCATGGCAGTGCTCAGCAACAAGGTCCGGGCAGAAAAGCACTGGCGTGGCCAGTGCCACCCGCCGCGATGGTGGGCGCAGGGTCGTGCGGGTATTGAAGAAAATCTTCCAGGTACCACCGAAGGTCTTCTTCGTCCTGGGCGGTGAGCCGGAAGTCGAACTCCGACGAGGCCTCCAGGGGCGCCCCGTCGTCCTCCAGACGCAGGTCCGCGCGATAGCGATGCTCGCCGATGGCCGTTTGCCTGATTCGCAGCAGAGACATACCGATGACTCCCTCGACCATTGCCCCAGGACCACGTACCGCCGCCGATGCCCTCATTATGGCAACCAGCCGCCGCAATGCAAGCGGGGGGCGGAGTTCCTTGGCGGGCGGTGCCCACCCTACGGCCTTCACCGTGTTGCACAACTCAAGTGGCCAAGTCTTGCTCTTGCGGCCGCAGGCGAGAGTGTGTATACTGAGATATGTACAGGTGTATACATTCCGTTCCTTGACAACTTGAATCGGACGCGGTCGCCGAGTCAGCCGACGGCTTGCCAGGGCGGTTTGTCCGACCTGGTAATCGGGCGTTTGGAATTGTTTCCTCCGGGATCCTCGAAATCAGCGAAAACCGGGGAAGAATTCCCCAACTCGTTGGCAGGGCACGACTTGGAATTTCCCTTGCCGGCACACTGTACAGACGTCAACTGGTTGCGTCAAGTGCCGGCGACGCGGCCTAACCTGGTCGGCAACAACGACTTGAGCCAAACCCGAGCGGCCGGCGTCGGCGAGCGGGTAGGCGTGGGGCGGAGGACAATTGGTTTTTGATTCCGCCGGAAGACCGGCCGCCGCGACGCAAACCGTTGTCGCCAAAAGGCTTTCGGTCTACTTAAGCCCACCTTGATTTGGGCCCTTTGTGCCGATCGGTCGAAAAAGTGTGGAACAATAGCCGGGATTGCTCAGCGGTGTTTGTAGTGGCCCGATTCATCGGGCTCACCCCGCCAAGAGACCGCATGGATGCGGTTACTACAAACGGTCTGGTTTGTAGTGGCGGGTGGCCGCGATTGCTCGTCAATCGGGGCGGCGAATCCGCAAGAGGATGCCGGGCTGCAATCCGACCCCTCGTGTGCCTGCGGCACCCCGATAGGCGGACTATCGGCGCCACCCGCGAAGATCAGGGGTTTGGACATCTCCGTGACGGAGTCTATTTATCCGAAAATACCCAATTTGCCCTTGCTTCCCGCGGCCGTTCCTGCGACACTACCGCCCCTTGTCGGACCGATGCTTCTCTCTGGGCGGGATCGCCATGCGGAGCCTGCTTGCGACCGGATTGATACTGGCTGTTGTCTCGGGCTGTGCGCCGGGTCCCTATTGGGCCGCGCCGCCGTCCGGGCCGATGCCGGTGCTCTACGACAATCCCGTGCTGCTGCCGGTTGCCGACCACAAGTTCGCCTGGGAAGCCGTGGTCGACGTGACCGACGACTACTTCAAGATTGAACGGGAAGAGCCGGTCCGGCTGGTGGGCGACGTGCTGACCGCCGGTCGTCTCGACACCTTTCCCACCGGCGGGGCGACGCTCCTCGAACCATGGCGCGGCGATTCCGTCGGACGCTACGAAAGGATCGAGAGCACGTTGCAGTCGATGCGACGCCGGGCCGAGGTGCGGGTCTCGCCGGTGGCGGGCGGATACGAGGTCGAGGTGGTCGTGTGGAAGGAACTCGAAGACGTCGTGCAGCCCGAGCATGCCACGGCCGGCGCCGCCACCTTCCGCTACGACGACACGTTGACCCGCGTGGTCAACCCGGTGGCCGGGCAGGAGGTCAACTGCGGCTGGATCCCGCAGGGTCGTGATGCGGCGCTGGAGCAGCGGATCCTCGGGGAGTTGATGGCCCGTTGCGGCCGCCTTCCCGTCCGGGCGCTGCCTCCCTTAATGCAATGACGAAGCACGAATGACGAAAGGCTTCGGGTTCGTCATTCGTCATTCGTGCTTCGTCATTTTCCTATCCCTGAAGCGTCGGTTGCCCGGCCGCGCCCCGCACCGGTGCCGCGGGCACGCCCAGCGGCGGCCGTTTCGGCTCGGTCTTGGGCACCGTGGGCAGTTTCAAGGTGAAGGCGGTTCCTTTGCCCACCGTGCTGTCGACGCGAATCCGCCCGTGATGGGCCTCGATGATGTCGCGGCACATCGACAATCCCAGCCCGGTGCCTCCTTTGCCGCTCTCGTCGGGCCCCTTCTTGGTCGTGAAAAACGAGTCGAAGATCCGCGGCAGCTTGTCCGGCGGTATTCCGCAGCCGTAATCCCGGACCACCAGGTCGACCATGTTGCTCTCCGCGTCGTGTTCCAGCTTGATCAACAGCCGTCCGCCGCGGGGCATGGCCTGCCGGGCGTTGATCAGCAGGTTCAAGAGCACCTGCTGGATCTGGTTCCCGTTGACGTAGGCCTCGGGAATCGGCAGAAACTTCTTGTCCACCGCCACACGATACTTGTTCATCTCGCGTTCGAGCAGCAGCAGCGTGTTTTCGACCAGTTGCGTCAAATCGGTCGGTTCCTGGCCGGCCGAACGATTTCGCGCCATCCCCAACACGGTGTTGGTAATCTTGGCCGCCCGGGAGCCAGCGGCGAAGATCTTGTCGAGACACTTGTCGCGGGTGGCCGCGTCCTTGTGCCGCATCCCCATCTTGGCATAGTTGATGATCGTCATCAGCACGTTGTTGAACTCGTGGGTCGTCGTGCTGACCAACTGGCCCAAGGCCGTCAGTTTTTGGGCCTGGGCCAACTGCTGTTTCAGCAGGTCGACTTGTTGTTGCAGACTGAGTTCGTCGGCGTTGCCGCTGGTTGCCACAGGTTGCTCCCAACTCGGGTTGAAGTTCCTGACCGCTAGAATTCCGCGCAGGACACCAGATTCACCTAATTGCCCCGTCGTTGGTGTTCTCGCTGCTTTTCCGTAACCCTGCGTCTTAACTTGTTGCAGGAAAACAGGTTAGCCCCGTTGACCGTATCGTCGAACATGCCTGGGCAACTGTAACCCAAGCCGCTATAATTCGCGGCGATGTCTTGCCAGTGAAGGATACTGGCTGTCTGGAGAAGCTGGGATGCATACAGTAGAGCTGCTTCAACAGGCGCTCGACCTGGGCGAGCGGCTGGGATACAAGCTCCGGCACGAATGGCTCGACGGCTGTGGCGGGGGCGGTTGCGAGTTGAAGGGCCGCAAGGTGCTCTTTCTCGACTTGGCCCTCGGGCCGGACGACCAACTCGATCAAGTCCTCGAAACGCTTCGCCGCGAACCGGATGCCGCCGATTTGCCCATGCCGCATCAACTCCGCGAGCTGTTGAGTGTCCGCAAGAGTGCGTAGCCCGACCCGCGGCCTTACGAAGACGCGTATAGCTCGTGCGCTTCGATGTACTTCTCCACCGCGCGGGGGACCTGGTAGCGAATGCTAAGCCCCTCGGCCACGCGACGGCGGATTTCGCTGCTGCTT
>Ga0180437_10011502_pt1 | contig 10613 bp, 13 predicted proteins | sample SS_ome_4_FD_132410 | JGI IMG/M metagenome (GOLD analysis project Ga0180437, IMG submission 132410) | Hypersaline lake sediment archaeal communities from the Salton Sea, California, USA - SS_3_D_1 metaG | ecosystem: Environmental > Aquatic > Non-marine Saline and Alkaline > Hypersaline >... | reverse complement strand
CAACGAAGCCTATTTCATCATTCCGGTTTCGTACGGGACGACCTACGGCGCCTATATCCCCGTCCTCTATCTCGATAAGATCGAGACCATCACACCGGCCAGAGAAATCTGGGGATACAACAAAGTGGGCGGAGCGTTCGAGTTCACGGAGGAGGACGGCAGCTTGTCCGTCACGGTCGCCCAACTGGACACCGTCATCATGAAAGCCTCCTTTGTCCTGGGCGAACCTTTCACGCCCCCGGAGCAGCCCCAGGGCGGCCCGGCGTTCAACCTCAAATACATCCCCTCGGTCGTGGAGGACGCACCCCCTGACGTGAACCAGATCACCATTTCCGAGTTGAAGAACCGGAAGACGACCCGGATGCGGCTGGGCAAGGCCACGTTGACGTTCTATGCATCGCATTATAATCCTCTGGATAAAATCCCCATTCTGGATATCACCAACGCCGGACACGAAACCTATTCATTCTCCATGGTATACGGCGGCGTGCTGTACGATTATTTAAAAGAGGATCAGTAAAACAAGGTGGCAGAGGTTGTATGGCACACGTTCGCCAAGGATGCGAACCCGCCGCCTGTTCGGGCGGACGGACAGAGGGAGCAGGCGAGAGATCATGCTTCCACTCTGTGCATGGCGCTTTGACCCAACGGGTGAAACACACGTCGGCCGCCGTATTGATGAGAACTATAAGATGATTGAAATCCGTAAAGAAGAGCCTGGGGATCAGGACGCTGTCCGCCTTATTAATTTGGCTGCATTCGAAAACGGGCCGGAGGCAGCCATCGTAGACAAGCTGCGCGCATCCTGCAAAGACTACCTGGCGTTCGTGGCCGTCGAGGATGACCGCATCGTGGGGCACATCCTGTTTACACCGGTGACCATCGACGACTGCGATACAGTCGGAATGGGTTTAGCGCCCATGGCCGTCCTGCCGTCTTGCCAGCGAAAGGGCATTGGATCTCAACTCGTCCGGCACGGACTCCAATCCTTGCGTCAATCGGGTTGTCCGTTCGTCATTGTCATAGGACATCCTGAATACTACCCGCGCTTTGGTTTTGAGCCTGCATCCAAGTATCAGTTTGTTAGCCAATGGGAAGGTGTTCCCGACGAGGCGTTCATGATTGTTGTATTCGATGGCGATGCTCTGCCCCGGGCGGGCGGCATCGCAAGATATCGGGATGAATTCGATGAGGCCATGTAGGCGGCCAAAGGAGGATTCGGTTTTGCAAACGTCTTTTTATTATCCGATATTGAGAACGACCCGATCAAACCAACACAGGAAGGAGCTCGCATGAATACAACCCAAAAGCCCGCAAGGATGAGGGTCGATGTGAGGATCGTCCTCTCGGCATTATGGGCCGCTCGCATGTTGAGCGGCCTGCAGGGGGATTCCACCCGCTTTCACGACCCGGCGGCGCTCAAGGAATTGATAGCAGGAAACTCGGACGTACCCGTCACCCAGGAATTACTGCTGGTCATGTCCGTCATCTTCGCGGTACCGATTCTGATGAGTTTCCTGTCCCTGACGCTCAAGGACAGAGCGAATCGCCGGGCAAACCGCTGTCTGGGCATATTCTTCGCCGTGTTCGATCTCGTCTTTTTGGGCATGGTGCTTTTCCTGTGGCCGTTTTCCGCGTACGAGACAGTCTGGTCATTCGTATACCTCGTGTGTACGGCATCGATCGTCTGGTATGCATGGAAGTGGCCCCAGCAGGAAACATAAACCGGTTTTATCGTTTTATCCTGTTCCCCCATTCTCCGTGGGAACACAATCAAGACGCTCCTGAGCCGATTGTATGAATTCACCATCATGGGACGCTGGAGCGTCCGACCAACCGTTCCGACGAAGATCGTTGGAACGAGGGATACATTTCCAGAGGAGACTATCCCATGAAGAATAGCCATAAAATATCATTCGTCCTCATTGCATCTGTTTTATGCCTCACCTCTTCCATAAGCGCACAGGAAGCCGATAAAATATCGGCAGCATCCATCATAGAAAAAACACTGATGGATCATAATCCCGAGGCGGCCTTCATCAAATTCAGGGAATTGCGGGCGCAGGAGGATACCTATGCCATATCCCAATCGGAGTTCCTGACACTCGGGAGCAAGCTTCACACAGAGGGCAAAACTCGAGAAGCCGTTGCCGTATTCAACATGATACTGGACATTTTTCCCGATTCCCATCAGGCTTGTCTGGCGCTGGGCCAAGCCTATCGTTCCCTGGGGTTTCAGGATAAGGCTTTGGAACAGACCAACCGTGCGTATGACATCAGGAATGCCGGAGCGCTCGCCGAGTTCATGGCCAAGAATAAAGACGCCATCTTGACAAGTGCTGAGGACGTTATTGACAGATACCTCGCCGCCATCGGCGGCAAAGAGAACCTCATGAAAATAAAAACCATCCGGATGGTTCTGACCAGCCTCGACGCAGTCCATCAGGAGGCGTCTCTCATTCGCTACTACAAGCATCCCCATTATTACCGGCAGACCGTGGCCAGGAGTGGTGCTTCCATGGTCACGGACGGCGATCATGTGTGGCGCGTCACATCCGAAGGCTGGGAGGAGAATCCCCAGAGTAATTATCGATATGCTTCCGATATATACGGCGATTTTATCGATTATGAGAACAGAGGCATCTCCTATCAATTGCTGGGCATAGAAGCGCTCGACCTTCAGGTGGTGTACTGCTTGTTGAAAACTTACAAAGACGGAAACACCAGAGAATATTATTTTTCTGCGGAATCGGGACTGTTCGTGATGGAACGCCGCGACTTCGGGATAGGCAAAGATATAAAGCGCTATTACGATTGGCGGGCGGTCGACGGCATCCTTTTCCCCTACCTGTTTGTCGTCACAAACAAGGTGGGTCTGGGGCATTCCCACGGGGGTATTGTGAAAGAAATCAAAATCAACGAATCCTTGAAGGATTCTCTGTTCATGGAACAATAGCGGCTTGACGGAGACGTGTTCGGACAAGCCAGATCCTTATAAAACAAAACGTTCAAGCAGATAAAAACACCGTATATTATTTGCCCTCCGATGAAATCCACAAGCCCGACGAAAGGAAGGGCGCTGGGCGGCTGATCCCCCCTACCCAAGCCGATTCTTCGGGATAACTTTTCTTTCTAAAAGAAAAGTTGAGAACCGGGTCACTACACATCATTTGGAAGCCCACCGAAATGAATCGCCCGACGATGATTCCAACAAACCCGAAGAATGGCGGGACGTGAGGCAATAAACCCCCACTGGCCCTGGCATTATTCCTACCGAGGTATTTGGACAGTATCCCTTGACTAGCTCAATTTATAATCAATCCCACAGAACTTGCATTGAAATTTCAGTCTGGCAAATCGTCCAGCACCTGCTTTAAATTCGTCTTATACGCACGAAAAGCCTTCCGGCCCTGGTCGGTCAACCGGATGACAGTATGAGGCTTCTTGCCTTTGAATGTTTTCTCAATATGCACGTACCCCGCAGATTCCAGCTTGCTTAGATGTGTGGACAAACTTCCCCAGGTGAGTCCGGTCATGCGCATCAAGAAAATAAAATCGGTACTCTCCACCACATACAGGTACGTCATGGTCATCAACCGAGCGGGAGCATGGATAACCGGATCGATGCCCACCAGGGGATGGAGTTCGACTTTATCGTTGGATGGTTTGCTCATGGCGCTGGCTCTTCAGAACCCGGCTCGACTACTGGTATAGGATATCGCCGCAGCAGGCGTACGAAATGTACCAGGCCGACCGTTATGATGATACCGGACGTCAAGCCGAAAGTAATAGGGAAGCCATGATGCCTGACACTGTGTTGGGCGAATAGCCACTCGCCTACGACAAAAGAAAGGACGAACAGCACACCGTACACGAAAAAACGGACACATTCCAAAAAGTACGCTGCAGTGCTGAACAACACCAGAACGATGAATCCAAACAGAACCACGTACATCAGGCCGGACGACACGTCGGCGCGGATGGCGAACACCATTCCTGCAAGAAAGGCAACCAGATTGACGGCCAGCATAATGATGGTGAATTTCTTTAAGCGAGTTTTGCGAGCCGGCCCGAACCTTACAGATCCCAGACGGGGCGCGACGACAGATTTCCGAACCAGCCAGATGATCCCAAAGACCAGCGCATAGAAAGGCAGGAACACGGCGGAACTCCAGAAGTCTCCCAGACGAGTACTCAGCAAAGGAGAAACGGCCAACTGCAGGACAACACATCCGATGAAGACATCCCATAATCCATCCTGGAATGTGGCTCTGAACACTTTACGCTCTGCGTCTTTTAATCTCAGAAAGGATTCCATTTTCGACCTCCTATCGCAAAAATTACAACTTTGTTTTTCAAAGTACTCTTATTTTACGAGAACTTTGATAATAAAGTTCCATATTTTTCCACTCCTCCCCCCTACCTCACGCCCCGTGTGGTTTGACTCCCAACCCGTCCCGACCCTTCGGAAACTTCAATAATTCAAGCGTACAATAGATTGATCCCGACTCTTCGGGACAACTTTTCTTTCTAAAAGAAAAGTTGAGAACCGGGTCACTACACATCATTTGGAAGCCCACCGCAATGAATCGCCCGACGATGAAATTAACAAGCCTGATGGATGGAAGAGCCGGGCGGGCAAATCCCTGCCAGCCCATGTTTTTTGGGACAGCTGATTGGTTTGACGTCCCCGGCCAGAGGGCGGATACGAAATTGTGTTGGGAGCCCACCGACGAAAATAAAAATCTCGACAGACCGAACAGAATTTTTATTGCAATTTATAAACCCTTTTTGTAAGCTTCATACATACAGAAAAATTCCCGACGAAGATCGCTGGAACAAGGCGCAACAATTGAGTCAACAAACATTTCATGACATCAACCTGGCGGGCCCCTGCGGATTCTACTGCGGCACGTGCAGGCATTATCTGGCCAGAATCAAAGGATTGTTGAAAGAAAAAAATCTGAAACATGGATGTCAAGGTTGCCGAATACAGAATAAGAACTGCGCCTGGGTCAAAAAAGACTGTGTGCTGATACGAAAGAATCACATCACGTTTTGCTTTGAATGCGAGGATTTCCCCTGTGCCAATCTTCGGAAACTCGACGCACGTCATGTCCGAGATGATAATGTGAGCCTCATCGATAATTTAAGACGGATTAAAAAGATCGGCACAGAGCCATGGCTCGAGGAGCAGGAAGAAGAATGGCGATGCTCCCAATGCGGAGGAAACATCTGTGTGATGGATGGGGAGTGTTACGATTGTGGGTATAAGATTGGTTGAAAAGGGATGGATTCGGAATTTCGTACAACAAGGCGCTGAACCGGATGGCTGTCGCTGCGCAGTAAAAGAAAAATAGGAGAGTTTAATAATGAAACGGCCTATCGCTTATAACAGCCTGGTTTTTTCGATTTCATTTCTACTCATTTTCATCTGTGGCGGTAGCAACGCATTCTTACTCGCACAGAGACAAATGAAACCTTCCATCCAAACCACGCAGGTGGCTGAACATTTTTACAAACTGTATGTTCATGATTTTGTGAACATGCTCGTGTTCAACGGGCCCGACGGTGCATTGCTGGTGGATACAGGCTGCGAGCCGCTGGATCTTATCGAAGCAGAACTCAAGAAGATCGGCGTCGATAAAATCACGTTCATTATCAACACCCATTCCCATGGTGACCATGTTGATGGAAATGCACAACTTGGTCGGGAAGCTGTGATTATTTCAAGCCATCGGTGCAGAGAGAACCTTCTTGAAGATGATGATTTTCCAATATCGGGTCTTCCCAATGTGACCTTTTCGGATTCAATGTCCATTCATTTGAATGATGAAGAAATCAATGTATACTTTATGCCGGGGCATTCTGATGATGGTATCGTCGTCCATTTTACGAAAGCAAATATTGTTTGTCTCGGAGATCTTGGATTTTATACACCATACTCTACTTGGCCAGGCATTAGCGGAAATGTATATGACATGGAGAAATCGATTACTTGGATGGCAAAACGTTTCTCAGATAAAGCACTACTTATTCATGGACATACAAATGATTATACAATGGTTAATCTTAAATTGGATGCCGAAATGGTTACGGAAGCCATTACGTTGATAAGCCCCCTGATTCAACAGGGGCTCACTCTTGATCAAATGAAAGAACGAAATCCATTGAAGAAGAGTGCGTTTTCAATTATCAGAGAAAATTCGGAAAAGTGGATCTGGAATATCTTCAGGGATAGGAGGCATCCGAATAAGTAGTAAGTTCTGCTCATGTCTTTTTAAATCATCGATGCGCCGAGCCGACACCCATGAAATCAAAAGCACTATTTGGTGGGATTTGGTGTGATTTTCAGGTTGGACAGAAACAGTTGGTTTTGTCGGTCATGCGGAATGAAGAAGACCGTATAACCCATGTGAGGTGCGGACACGCCCGTACCGTTTTGTATTTTTTTCCAGCAATTTAAAAGAAGGATTCGTATGGTTGCCATTGAAACAGAAGAACTCACGAAATACTACGGTAAGAATAGAGGGATCATCGATCTTAATCTGAAGATAAACGAGGGTGAAATCTTTGGATTTATCGGTCCCAATGGATCGGGCAAGACGACCACGATTCGTCTTCTTCTCAGCTTATTGTTTCCGACGCGTGGAAGCGGCAAGATATTTAATCATGATATCGCAAAGGATGGCCCACGGATCAAACAGATGGTTGGTTTTATACCCACAGAAGTGAATTACTATGAAACCATGACCGTTCGGGAACTCATTGAATATTCTGCCCGCTTTTACAAAATGTCGTTCGATCATCGTTTTGATTGGTTGGTCGATGCGCTGGACCTCGATCTGTCTCGGAAAATCGTCGATTTATCCATGGGCAACAAGAAGAAAGTGGCCGTTGTTCAGAGCCTGATCCATGAACCCCGACTGCTTATCCTGGATGAGCCGACCATTGGATTGGACCCGCTCATACAAAATCATCTCTTTGATATTCTCCATGAACAGAATGAAAAGGGTACGACGCTCTTTTTTTCTTCTCATGTTTTGAGTGACGTGGAAAAGTTTTGCCACAGGGTCGCATTTATTAAAGAGGGCCGGATTATCATCGAAGACGATGTTCATTCGCTGAAAGAAAAACTTTTGAGCCGGATTACAGTTCGACTTAAAGAAGGGTCGGAGGACATCACATTACGAACACCGGGTGTGATATCCATGGAGAAAAAGAAAAACGGGGCATCCTTTCTTTATAAAGGGGACATCCCTCTGTTATTAAAAGAACTTTCCCAACTGCCCATTGAAAAAATGACCATCACAGAGCCGGACTTGGAGGAAGTCTTCATGCATTATTATGAAAGTGATCTTCGAGATGGAGATACCTAAGATGAATACCAATTTATTCCGGAAAGAACTGAAAGATAATTTAAAGGGAACGTTGATAACGAGCCTTGTGGTCGTGTTGTACACCGCTTTTTCTTTTCTCATATATGCATCGATGAAAGAAAAGATACCGAAGGTTACAGATTTTTATGACATCATGCCCGAATCATTCCGGGTGGCTTTTCATTTTCAGATTGATCAATGGAATAATGTGTTGGGATACTATGTGACCTATTTTGTATATTACGTTCCTCTTATTACCGGATGCTATTCCGTTATTCTAGGGTCGAAGTTATTATCCAAGGAGGAACAGCATAAAACAGCTGAATTCTTGTTATCCCGACCGCTATCGAGAGATCACATTATTTCAAGCAAACTTTTAACTTTCTTCATTCATATACTTGGGATTAACCTGCTGGCATTTATAACCGCTTTATTCGGGTGCGGGCTCAACTCGGATTGGGCATTTCATTTAAAATCACTCATCATCCTGCACACGTATGGCACCCTGGTATGTTTGCTCTTTGGAATCGTGGGTTTTTTTATAACAGTCGTCATGAAACGTGCCAAAGCCATTACTGGAATTGGAATAGGGATCGTCCTGGGCACATACTTTTTTGATGTCATGATTCGGGTATTCGGTAAACTTCAGTTCCTTCTGTACCTGACCCCTTTTAAATACATTAATCTTGAAGCACACGCTCCAAATTACGACTTTGATGCATGGCGATTGATATGTGTTATCGTATTTTCTGATTTACTGATTCTATTCAGCTATGTGTTTTACAGAAGAAAGGATATTCTGGTTTGAGGGTTGTCATTTATCCGTAGAGGTGACCAAAGCATCGACTTTCGTTCAGTGAATGGCAGTACAGGTGATGCCATGGTTCGATGCCCTTGAATAATGAACGTTTCCGTATCCGGATTCGTTCAAACCAAAAGAAGAGGAATCGAAATGACAAACCAGATCGCCGATACATCACTCATTACCGATCATTTAACCAAGGATTCACATCATGAAAAACCACTATCTGAGCATTGGTCTCCTGCTGCTGTGGATGCATCTCTCGTGTACCCGGAACGACGATCCGGCGACCCTGAAAATGGATGACGTGCGTACGCTGAAAGAGGCTCCCTATTCTATTGAAATGATCGAGCTACCGCCGGGCACTGTCAGAATGGAGAAAACCTACGCCACCTATCACGTCATGGACGTCCGCATCGAAGAATTCTATATCGGCAAGTATGAAGTCACCCAGAAGCAGTGGCAGGCCGTGATGGGCACCAATCCCTCGGACGTGAAAGGCGATGACTATCCCGTCACCAACATCAGTTGGTACGACGCCCTGGAATTCGTCAAGAAACTCTCTGAGGAAACCGGCCATACCTACCGCCTGCCCACAGAGTTCGAATGGGAATATGCGTGCCGTGCCGGAACGACCACCGATTACTATTTTGGGAATGACACGTCATTGATCGGAGAATACGAGTGGTGGAAACGTAATTCAGACGACCGGCCGCATCCCGTGGGATTGAAGAGACCCAACCCGTGGAACCTGCACGATATGAACGGAAATGTGAACGAACTGACGGCCACCTATTTCGATCCCCAGCCATTTTACAGAGAACATCCCGACGACGGAAGGGAATTCTTTGATTACCGCATCGTGCGCGGCAGCTCGTTTCTTCACGGCAGAACCGCTCATTTTCGCATCGACTATCAGCATGCCTATTCGGCAGAGAGCCGGCGCAATTACCTGGGCTTCCGCGTCGTTCGGGAAAAAGAACTCGTCACCGAGCAAGGAAAGGAGTCGTAAAATGATACGAAGCATTGCAGCCTGCCTTGTGTTACTATTTGTTTGCGTCACACCGAGCCATGCACAAGACATACAGGTGGATGCCATCACCGACGATGTGATTGTCGTACACGAAGGCTTGGTCAAACTGACGGCCGTGAGAACCGACAGCGGCATCCTCGTCATAGACACCTTTTTCGAACTTGAATCGGCACAAAAAGCCCGACACCTGATTTTGGAATCCTTTCCCGGGATGCCCATCACATACGTCATCAACACGCACCACCATGCCGATCATGTGAGGGGAAACCAGTATTTCAAGGAAGCCGCCATCATCGCCCATGTGGAAGTGGAAAAATACATGCGGGAAGATTACGACCGGCTACTGAATAAGTACGGAGATTATCGCGAGAAAATATCGGAGCTGAAAGGGCAGTTGGAAAACCGAGAAGATCAGGACGATCAAGACAGCCAGAAATTGAAGGAGGATATCGAGTTATGGGAAGGCGCCCGAGCCTTTCTGGAAGAGTACGAGCTCACGCTTCCCTCCATCCAAATTACGTCCAGTGCCATCCTCCGGTTTGGCAACAAGATATTCGACATTCTGTATGACGGCACGGCCCACACGACCAACGACCTGGTCGTGCTCGACTGGGAAGACAGCGTGCTCGTCATGGGCGACCTTCTGTTCTATCACAAATCGTATATCATGAATCGGGGATCCGATGTCCTGAATTGGATCGAAATTTTAAACGCCCTCATCGCGCGCCAGGACGAGTACACGTACGTGATCTCGGGTCACGGCGGCGTTGCTCACGATGTGGAAGCGCTGGTGGAACAGAGAGATTACCTTAAAAATATATATGGATACGTGGCAAACGCCCGCCAGAAGGGACTATCCCTGACCCAAGCCCAGGAGGAATTGGCATTCGACCAGTACAAAGACTATATTGATTACGACCGCATCGGATCGGACATCGAGGCATGCTGGTACCAGCTCGAGCAGAAAGAGCAGAACGAGAAGTGAGTTTTTCTTTACCCCCTACCCGTTCCGACACGTCGGAAACTTCAATAATTCAGACATATAATAGATTGATTCCGATCCTTCGGAACGACTTTACTTTCTAAAAGAAAAGTACAAACCAGGGTCGATGTTCATCATTAAAAAGCCCGACGAATGGAACAGAAATTCTGTTGCAATTGTGAAAACCTTTTCGTAAGCTTCGTACAAACACAAAAGAGTCATACATATTGTTCCTCGGTTTTCCGACCGGACATCGTTGGAACGAGAGGAAAATGAGAAATATTACTGATAACAGTAATAAAAATATTCCTAATATCAGTATAAGTAGTTTCAATTCGCTTTTATTTTTCATTAAATTTCACTAAAAACCTTAAGTAATTTATATATTTGACAAGAAAATATTTAACTTTTTTGTAT
>Ga0180437_10011500_pt1 | contig 10613 bp, 6 predicted proteins | sample SS_ome_4_FD_132410 | JGI IMG/M metagenome (GOLD analysis project Ga0180437, IMG submission 132410) | Hypersaline lake sediment archaeal communities from the Salton Sea, California, USA - SS_3_D_1 metaG | ecosystem: Environmental > Aquatic > Non-marine Saline and Alkaline > Hypersaline > Sediment... | reverse complement strand
GGTGGGCGTGGACTCGCCGTTGGGTCAGTTTCTCAAGACGTTGCCGCCGGACCTGCTTTTCACGCATGAGAATATCAACGAGCAGATTAACGTACGGAAACCCCCGTTAACGTATCCGGAGAAGGTATTTGCCTATCTCCAAGAAGTGCGCAATAGCGCTGAAATGCTGATGGAGCCCGTGGAACCGTGATGCGCATACTGGTGGCACAAATGACGCGGATGGGCGACGTCCTCCAGACCTCGCCGCTGATTTGCGCACTCAAACAACAGCACCCGGACGCGCACATCACGGCCATGGTGCGCAGGATGGGCAAGCCCATCGTCGAGCGCAATCCGGACGTCGACGACGTGATTGTCTACGAAGAGGACAACATGTTCCTGGACATGCGGGCGCGGGATTCCGACCGCTTGTTGCGGGCTTTCGAACGCGCCGAATCCTACATTGACCGTATAAAGGCGGGCCGTTTCGACCTCTGCTACAACTGCACGAACAGCGTTTCCTCGGCGATGCTATTGAAAATAGCCGAAGTCCCGCACGTAGTCGGCGTACACATGACTGACGACTGGCAGTTCGTCCAGCGCGGGCCATGGACGAAGTACTTCTTCACGGGCATCTTCAACCGCGAGTACAGCGACCTCAACCTCTGCGACGTTTTCCGGCATTTCGCTTCCGGCGCGCCCGACGTCCGCAACCTGGTGTTCGAGGTCCGGGACGCGGATCGGGCGTTTGTGAATTCACTGCTCGACAGACACGGCGTGCATGCGGGCGATTTCGTCGCCTGTTTTCAGCTTGGGGCAAGCGAAGATAGCAAGCGATGGTCCGAGGCGCATTTCGCCACCGTTGGCCGTATGCTTGTCGAGCGCCGAAACGCACGCATAGCACTCGTGGGCGTCAAGGAAGAAGCCCATTTGGGCCAAGCCTTCGCGCAGCACGCGCCGGGCACGGCCCTCCAACTGTACGGGCAGACGATGGTGCCGCAACTGGCGGCCTTGCTCGAGCGGGCGAACGTGTTGGTCACGAACGATACGGGCACGATGCACATTGCCGCCGCCGTAGGATGTCCTACCGTGCTGGTTTCGGTAGGCCACGTTCATTTCCGTGAAACCGGCCCGTACGGCGCCGGCCACTGCGCCGTCGAGTGTCGGCGCCAGGCCCTTGGCGACTCGTCGTTCGTGCCGGGCGGCCTCGAGGAACGCGAGCGATTGCAGCCCAGACACGTGATGCGCGCCATCGAGACAACCCTCGAGGTACGCGAGGCCGGATTTGTGCCGCACACGACGGACGCGCCGGATTTGGCCGATGCCCACCTCCACATGTCGCAGTTCGCGCCGGACGGCTGTCTCGAATGGTATCCCGTGCTGCGTCGGGAATTGACTCAAAGGGATCTTCTCCGTATCGCGTACCGGGCAATGTGGCTCGACCATCTCGGCGCCCAGAAGAGCGCCCGCGTCGAAGACGAGAGCTTCCGCGCGATGCTCGGCTGCTATTCCGGGCCGCCGGCCGCGACGGTTGAAACGTGGCGCGCGGCGTTGGCGCCGGTTTTCGGACAACTCGCGGCGCTCGGCGAACAGGGCGGCGCCGCCACGGACGCCTTGCTCGACTCGCTCCGCGACAATGATCTGCAAAAGGCAAAGGAACAGGTGGCCGGCCTGACGCGCCACGACGAGGACATACGCCTTTTCGGCGAACTTCACGAGAGCACAAGGCCGCTGGTGCGGATTTCGCGCTACGAGCGGGACAACCTCGAGGGGGCCGACCCGCTTCACCTTGCCGAAACCACGCGGGAAATCTATGAGGAACTTGCCGCACGCGCGCGACTCGTCATGGCAAAGGCCGAACGCGCCGCCGATGTCTTCCGATCACTTCCAGCCTAGGATTCGGTAATATTCCGGGATCGTTCCGGCCGCACATTTGCGGCAAATCCTCATGGATGTTTCGGTATCCAACGGCAATTCGCCGTTGCACGCGGCCCTAATCTGCGCGCTGTTTTCGAGTAGGAAACACGTGCTTCGGGGCCGGGCAAACGCCTCGCGCAATCGTGCCCAGATGATGTCGAGGTTCTCCTCGTTGACATTGCCGAACGACAGCGGCGTGAAGTCGCACGGGCACACGTCGCCCTGCGCATCAATGTACATGTGTTGAATGCCCGCGCCGCACCCGTACATACATTCGTCCTCGATGTAGGCGAAACACGACATAGTGGGATAGTCCTTGCGCCTGTTCACCTCGACGTGGATATCCTTCAACATCTGGCGTTCTTCCTGGGACAACAGGCAATCCTCGGCGTTGATGAGACTCCCCGTGGGCATGGGCTCGATCACCCGAATTTCGTGGGCGCCGAGATCCTTGGCAAACTCGATGTACGGCCAGATCTCGTGGTCAATGAAGTCCTTTCTGGCTACCACCTGAAGCATGGTGAAAAACTCATTCTCGAGTGAGACCCGTACCGCGTTCGTCGCCGTCCCGAAGGCGTCGGCGCTGCCGCGCAACCGGTTGTGCACGTCCCCGTCGGGGCTGTCCAGGCTGACGGCAATGCCGAATAGCCCGGCCGCCTTCAGCGCCGCGGCCCGTTGCCGGGTCAATCCGTCGCCCGTGGTGAAAAGGAGCGCCGAAGCGCGTTCGCCGATACCCCGGATGATGCCCTCCAAATCTTCCCGCATCAGCGGTTCGCCGCCGGTGAATCCGATAATGCATGCACCCAGGTCGAGCGCTCCTTTGATGGCCTTCTCCACAACGGCCAACGGCAACTCGGCGTCCCTTCTCAACGCCTTGCTGCAATGCCAGCAATTGAAATTGCATCGGTTCGTGAGGCCGATGTAACACGACACGGGTATCACCTCGGCGCGCAACGCGGCCTGCACGGATAAGGCCAACCTGCCGAAGGGTCTGCCGGGAAACGGCGGCAGGAACGAATTGATTACTATTGCGTCGCCGACGCGCGTTAGTTTTGCATCGGCATACATGCCTTGGAGTCGAAACAATACCCTCAGCGGTATCCCGCGCACCGGCTTCATTTTGAGCGTGCCGGCCAACTTCAAATATTTGGCAAGCCCCGTGTAGTGCATTACTTCGCGTCCTTGCGCGCGCTCCCGGCCACAAACCGATGCGCGACCGCGATCCGGCCGTCCTTGGCGTAATCGCGCTCTATAAACGCCGCAAACAGTCTGTGGCACTCCGCTTGCTTCTCCGGCGCCATCATGCTCTCAAAACCCGCGCTTGCGCCGGTATGCAACACCCAGTGTAAGGCCTCTTGGCCGTCGGCAAACGAGAACCACTCGCAGCCTTCCCAGGCGTCCATCGGCGTCAGCTTGACTTTCCGGAACATCGCACATAGGTGTTTCTTACTCCGCGGCAGCCGGAGATGCAAATCCATCAAGTATTGCATTTTCGATGGAAACTGCCCGGCAACCTTGATGGACGTGTTTCGTACCTCGAGCAGCGTGTCTCGCCGGTTCTCGATAATGCCCACGATGCCGCCAGGCTTTAGCACCCGTCGTATCTCGCCGAGCAATACGTTCGGTTTGACATAGGCGATGGCCCAACCGCACGTTACGATGTCGAAGTGAGCGGCCGGCAGCTTCCGGATCTCGTCAATCAGATCGCCTTGAATAAAGGTGATGTTGTTAAGCTGCAGCGACCGCGCCTTCTCGCGCGCCCGCTCGAGCATGCCTATCGAGTTGTCGATGGCAACGACCTCGCCAGCCTGCGCCCGTTGCGCCAATTCGAGCGTGATCGTGCCCGTGCCGCAGGCCAAGTCCAACATCCGGTTCCCGGGCGCGATGGCCAGTCTGGCCACCATCGCCAGCGAGTGTTTCGCCATATGACGCGAGAAATACCCGTCATACCCGCCGCTCAGCCGATCATAGTCCCGGCGGATAACGTCCGGCGTAATCACCCGCTTCCGCGCGAGGAGATAGAGCGCACGAAGATAGAACGCGGCGGTTTTCATGAAAACATCCATCTATTCATCCCTGCACACTGCGCCGCCCAGCATGTTATACCGCAATGGACACAATCCGTTACACGTTTCAGGCGGCACGACGGCCCTTCTTGAGCAGTCTAACATCTGGCGCGCAGGGCGCTATCTCCAAACAACTTTGAAGCGCCAGCACGCCACATTGGTCGAGGTAGACGGCGCTGCGCATGTTCCCGCCTGGGCGGGAATCACAGATACAACCTGCCTATCAAGGATTCGGGTACGGTTTTGAGATCGACAGCAGTATCACGCGCATACACATCTCGTAGCTCATAGAGTCTAGCCAACGGTCTGAGGTCGTCGACCCTCGTGCAGCCCACAAGGTAGAGCACCTCAAGGTCCGCGAGGTCGGCCAGGGGGCGCAGGTCCGTGATCCCGGTGCAGCCCGCGAGGTTGAGCCACCGCAGCTTGCCGAGGGTAGCCAGCGGGGCGAGGTCCGCGATCCTCGTGCATCCCCCGAGGTTGAGTCCCCGCAGGTTCAGAAGGTTGGCCAGGGGGCTGAGGTCTGCGAGCCCCGTGCAGCCCGCCAGGTTGAGCCGCTTGAGGTTATCGAGGCGGGTCAGCGCCCCGAGGTCCGTCACGCCCGTGCATCGCATGAGGTAGAGCCGCCCGAGCATTGTGAGGCGGGCCAAGGGCGCGAGGTCTGTTACGCCCGTGCAGCCATCAAGGTAGAGCCACTTGATTCTCCGCAGCCGGGACAGGGGCGCGAGATCCGTTACGCCCGTGCAGCCCGCCAGGTTGAGGACAGTCGCGTCCTTAAGTGCGGCCAGCGGCCTGAGGTCCGTCACGCCCGTGCAGCCCTCAAGCTCGAGCCACTCGAGCTTCCCGAGGTGGCCCAGGGGCCCGAGGTCCGTCAGACCCATGCAGCCGGATAGGTTGAGCGCTGTTGCGTTCTCGAGTTCGCCGAGAGGCGTTAGGTCTTTCACGAACGGCCGGATATGCGCCGGAATACCGTGGCGCGATGTAGCAGATTCCCTTATATTTGGGAAACTGAGGACATTCTTGCCGGTTTCGTTGACCTCGCGGATGATGGCCTCGAAATCGAGAGCTTTCTCCGGGGGCGTTTCCGGTTGTTGGACGGCGCCGGTGTAGCGGAAGCTCTTCTCGAGTTCGGTGCGGTGGCGGAGCCAGTCTTTGGCCTCGGGGAAGTCGAGCGCGCGACAGAGCCGGACATTCTCGGCCAGCCACTCCAATGCGTTGCGGACACGCTCGTCCTGGGTAGGCGCCAGGGCGCGGAGCAGTCGGCAAAATCGCTGGTGTTCGGTGCGTGGAGATTGGAGGTCCATAAGACGGGCCAGCGCTTCGTTGAACGGCTCGCGTTCGGGCAAGTCTCGGAGGCGTTCGTCTTTCATCCATGGTGTGAACCGCCGCTCGGCCAGCATAGCCACTTCTTCGACATCTTCCGGCACCGCGCCGCGCGTCTCGACGGCTTGCAGTCCCTCGTAATCGAGGTGCATCTCGAGCAATACGTGCCTGATCTCGTGGAGCAGACAGCCAAACGCGAGGTGGGCGGCGGGGATGTTGGCCTTCTCGGCGTCGCTGATCCGTTTGACGACAAGGACTTGGTTGATAAACCGGACGGCGTTGCGCGGATTCTGTCCGGCGACACCGGCAATGAACTCGGCGAGGCCGCTGAACTCCTTGCGCTCGGTGGTCGAAAACACGTCCTCGTCGGCCAAGAGCTTTTCCCCGACGTAGTTCCGCATCACGTCGGGGTCTTGTTCCGGGACGTAAATCGGGACCTGCACAAACTTGTCGAGGTAGTTCTTGAAATAGGCTTCGTCGAGACCCATTTCCTTGACGAACTTCTGTTTTACGAACTTCTGAATCACATTCGGCGCGAGCCCGAGCACGAACGAGAAGTTCGGCAGCGACAGCACCAGTTTGATGTTCTCGAGTAGCATCACGGCGGCATCGGGCAGACACCGATCGAGATCGTCGATGAATACCACGATCTTTGGCGTGTCTTCCGTGCCGCTGGCGGCCTGCTCGAGTTGTTCGAATGCGTCGAAATACAGACTGCGATCCAGCGCGACTCTCTTGGCGAGTTCCTGGTATTCGTCGGTAAGTTTCTGATACCGCTCGATCATGTCCTTTGCGGAGAAGTTGATCTCGCCGCCGCCGAGCAACGGTATGTCGACTTTGCCCTTGAACGAGAACCCATAGGCGACGGCCCGCAGCGCTTTGCGCAACGCCCGGGCGCCGTCACCGAGGCCCTTGACGAGTTTTGCGCCCGCGCCGGCTTCTCCCTCGAGCTTCGCGTCCAACGCCTTTGTGATTGTTGCGATCAGGGGCACAATAAGATGGTCTTCGCGTTCGTACTGCCATGCGTTGAACCAGACGCCGACGGCGCGGGTATTCGAGTCGACGCCCTGTTTGATGAGCCGCATGAGGCTGGTCTTGCCGCGGCCCCAGTCGCCGAACACGCCGATGGTGAGCGTGTGGCGGCTGGCAACGGCAGCGCGTGCGAGCACGCCGGCAATGTTCGCGCGCTCGAGTCCGTCCGCGGCAATGCGTTCGAGTCTGTCTTGATACTTCTCGCCGACGGGTACATCGCCGAGCAGCGCGCCGTTGGCGCGCTCCGTCTTGGCCATCGTTGTCCTCCCACATAGCATTGACCTGGCGAATTATGGGACACGCCTACATACGCAAGCATCGTATCTTATGACACGTGTGCCGGCACGTTCAAACTTGTTGGATGGGGCGGCTATTCCCCGCTCTTGGCCTTACGATAGGGCCGGGCCCATGCTCGAGGGTATGCTCGAATGAGGACCTGCAAGACACCCCCAAACAAGTTTGAGGGCGCCACCCGGATGCAATGGAACGCGACCCCGTCCACCCCTTATTGTGAGGAGCAAACCCGTCCGCGGCGGGGCGATTCCCATAAGAAAGCTGCGAGCCCTTAGAGCGATGGAAACTCCCAGCACCGCCGAACCGCCCAAAGCAAAGCCCCCGGAGGCGGCGACGGCGTAAAGCCCCGGGTGGAGCGAAGCGGAACCCGGGGTAGACGCCTCTCCCGCCTCAAGAGCCCGCCGGAGGCGGGCGACGGACAGCCTTTCCTAGCAGGAGTCTTCGACGAAGCAATCACTCACTTTCTACCGAGGCCGTCGAGTGGACCTTGGCAAGTGATTGCCTCGTCGCTGCAAGAGGCCGTGACCTTACAGCCCCCTATCCACCTCTTGCGCCTTCGGCGCCCGGACAACGAAACGTTGTCCGGGCCACCCGGGCAAGTCACTCGCCGATAAGTGATTGCCACGTCGGCTTGCGCCTCCTCGCAATGACGGGAAGATAGAAACGCCGATCATCACGTCTGCACCGTCAGTGAACAGCGCACAGTACGAAAACCCGAAAGCATGAGGCAGACCTGGGTGTTAGCCCGGACAAATTACAGGCAGCCGTGGCGAAGCGACGCAGATGCCTGCAAATACAAGGCGCGCGACCGAGGCCCGCGCAGGCGTACTGCGTAGTACGTCGAGCAGGCCGAACGAGCCGCAACGCAGTAGTTGCGGGTAGATGCGCCGCTGCAGTAGATTGCCTGTGATTTGTCCGGGTTAGGCGTCGAACGAGGCGATCTTTGCGGTGCAGAGTTCCCTGGCGAGTTCAAAGAGTTTGGTGACGCGGGCGCCGAGGTGGCCGAGTTCTTCCATCGTGATGGCGTACTTCGGGTCGTAGCGGGCATCGATGTAGGCCTTTTGCAAGAGCCCGAACAAGCGTTTTTCTTCTGGTGTGGATCTCGGGAACACGCGGAGAAAGGCCGGGTGGCAGTCGCCCGCGAGCCCGCCAAACTTCTCGAGGTCGTGCGTCTTGGGTTTGTAACCGGTGAACGCGAGTAAGACGGCTGTGTACGCACACTCCGTCGCCTGGTGCAACAAGAAGGCCGCTTCGTTGTGCCATTCATTCTGGACATTGAACTGAAATGACCCATAGTAACGTCTGCCGCTCTCAATCCAATGGCTGAAATTGGCTTGGGCGATGGGCCCGCGCTTCCGCTTATCGAGTTTTCGGCGGCGGGCGAGCTTATGCTTTTTCGAGTCGTAGAGGAGCACCCCCTCGCGCTTGATGTCCGAGAAGAAATATTGGCCTTCGCGCAGCCGCTGGTTCACGAACTTCATCGTGTGGTAGACGATGGTAAGGGGCGTGGCGACGCGGGCATCGGCGCGGACGGCTTCTTTGATCCGTTGCTCGTGCGCGGCCGTGTTGGCCGGTTTGTTCGAGTCGGGGCCGATCACGAGAACGTCGAAATCGGATTGATATTCGTAGGTGATGTGGCCCTCGGTGTAAACGTCCTCGACCCAGTCGCCCCGCGCATACGACCCGAACAAGATAATCATATGCACGCCCGGGATCGCCGTGCGGATGACGTCCCGGACAATCTCGAGTTCGTGTCTCTTGTGCTTGGGCAGATGCGACAACGAGGTCTTCATAGCGCCCGGATTATACCCAAAAACGCCCGGCGGTGAAACTCCCCATTTCCGATACTTCTTTGGTTGAACCAACGGGGTACCTTACGACGCGTGCGTTCGGTTTGCCCTCTCGGAGCGTCTTCTTGCCCTCACTTATATAGGCGTGCTTGTTGCACTGCGTGGCGCCGTGTGGCGCAGGCAACGGCGCGGGTGTTGAGTTGGGAAACAAGGGATATCCTATTCACAGTTTCCCCTGCACTTGCCTCGTATTAGGAATCATGACATGCCGGTTAGGATTACAACCTTTTTCAGTGTAATCACTTACAAGAAGTCAGCGTCTCTAAGGCAGACTTCACATATTGCGCAGTGTAGATCGCAAAGATCAGGGGCGCGGCTGTGTAGTCAGGAGGTCCATGGATGAAATGGACGCTGGACGAATGTTGGCATTCTGATGCCGGCGTTTGACGGACTCCGACGGCTGTGCTATGTTTGCGGTCCCACAAGGTGACGGTTGACGCCTAGGACCGTTTTGGCACGCATCGGGGTCAGCCAGCCGCCGTGTTGCAATGACGAGTGGAAGGAAAATCGGCGTGATTTATCGGAAACTTGGCAAGACAGGCCTCGAGGTCTCGCAATTAGGATTCGGCGCGATGCGGTTGCCGATGATCGGCGAAAAACCCAACGCCAAGGTGAACCGCGAACTGGCGGTGCCCATGATCCACAGGGCCTTTGAAGCAGGCGTTAATTACATCGATACGGCCATCATCTACTGCAACCGGGACAGTCAGGCGGCGGTCGGGGACGCCCTCAAGGGTTGGCGGGACAACGTAATCGTCTCGACAAAAAACGACTATTACGGCGAGGACGAAAAGGAATGGTGGGGGCGGCTCGAGAACAGCCTGCGCCTGCTCGACATGGACTTCATCGACATGTATTGCACGCACGGCATCAACGGGCAACGGTTCGAGGAAGCCTACAAACCCCGCGTCAGCAAGTGGATGGCCAAGGCGAAGGAGCAAGGGCTGATCAAACACATCTGCACGTCGTTTCACGACAACAACGACGCGCTGATGCGTATCGTCGACTCGGGGTTTCCGTCGGTCATCACGCTTCAATACAACCTTCTTGACCGGCAACTCGAGGAGGGCATCGCGTACGCGCATGAGAAGGGCATCGGTGTGGTCGTGATGGGCCCGGTGGGCGGCGGCCGGTTGGGCGAGCCGAGTGAGACTTTCGAATCCGTGTTGCCGCAGGTCAAACGGCTCCCCGAATTGGCGCTCCGGTTTGTTTTGGCCAATCCGAACGTTTCCGTCGTGTTGTCGGGTATGAGCACCATCGAGCAGGTCGAGGAAAACCTGCGCATTGCCAGCGACGGCGCGACGTTCACCCCCGACGATTTGGCCGCGATCGACGAACACCTCGATCGGCTCAAGAAGATGGCCGACCTCTATTGCACGGCCTGCAAATACTGTATGCCGTGCCCGGCCGAAGTGAACATCCCGGCCATCTTCGAGATGTACAACAGGGGCCGTGTATACGGGCTCTGGGAATCGGCCAAGCGGGCCTACAACAGGCTTCCCAAGACACCGGGCAAACACGGCGCAAACGCCGAAGCCTGCACAGAATGCGGCGAATGCGAAGAAAAATGCCCGCAGAATATCCCTATCCGTAAACAACTTAAAGAGGCACACGACGCCTTGGCGGGAAGCGACGGCTGACCGGCCGGGTGCCTCCTTCTTGTCATTCCCAACTTGATTGGGAATCTCATTGCTCGCCTGCGGCCACGCGTGTGCGAGGAGATTCTCGCTTTTCGCGGGAATGACAAGAGGGGGAAACGGGCCTTTTCTATGGCCCATTTCCTGCCGACGACGCTCCGCGATGTAGGCTCTTTCTACCCGTCTCGGTGCCCCACCCTGTGTCGCAAAAGGGAACAGGCCTAGCTCCAAGACTCGGAGCAGCCACAAAGGCCAAGTAGTGGCGACGCAGAAAAGGGACCGTCCTCGCGAGTCTTCGAGTAGGGACTGTCCCTTTTCTGCTCAAGTCACAGCGGGGACGAGGAGGAAAACGGTGCCCCGCAACCGGGCCTCAACGCTCGAGGTCGATTCTGACGGTTTGCGAGTCGTCCGTAAGCATAAGCTCCAGTGTCTCGTCCGTTGGGTCGAAGGGCGTCTCTCGGCCATTGATCGCGGCTTTGAGGATGGTGCCGTTCACGCGCACGCGGAGTTTCATTTCG
>Ga0180437_10011498_pt1 | contig 10614 bp, 10 predicted proteins | sample SS_ome_4_FD_132410 | JGI IMG/M metagenome (GOLD analysis project Ga0180437, IMG submission 132410) | Hypersaline lake sediment archaeal communities from the Salton Sea, California, USA - SS_3_D_1 metaG | ecosystem: Environmental > Aquatic > Non-marine Saline and Alkaline > Hypersaline >... | reverse complement strand
ATGCGGCAGGCCAGAGCAGCCGCTGAGGCAGCGAGCCAGGCCAAGAGCCGCTTCCTGGCCAACATGAGCCATGAGCTGCGAACGCCACTCAACTCCATCGTAGGATTCACTCAGTTGGTAAGGCGACGCGCCGCTGACATCCTTCCAGAGAAGGAACTGGAAAACTTGGGCAAGGTCCTCTTCAGCGCCGATCAGTTGCTCAGGCTGATCAAGGATATTTTGAATCTCTCCAAGATCGAGGCTGGCCGCACCGATCTCGAGCTCACCGAGTTCGAGTTGAATCCGCTCGTCGCAGAGTCCCTGGCTACGATCCAGCCGCTGGTCAAGAGCAATCGTGTTGATCTCGTCAAAGACATCCCGCCCGATCTCCCTGGTTGCTTCACCGATCGCGACAAACTCCGACAGATACTGCTCAATCTTCTCGGCAACGCGGCCAAGTTCACAGAGCAAGGCGCGATCACCATCCGCGCGCGGCACCAGAACGGCATAATGCTGCTCTCAGTCTCAGACACCGGTATCGGCATCCCGGCCGAAGATCTCGACCTTATCTTCGAAGCATTCCACCAGGTGGACGCAAGCAGCACGCGCAGCCATGGAGGCACCGGATTGGGGCTCACCATCAGCCGACAGCTGGCCCAGCTTCTAGGTGGTGATATCACCGTGGAGAGTGAGCCGGGGCGGGGCTCAACCTTCACCGTGGCCTTGCCACTTCGCCTAGAGACCGAGCGCGCGATGCCGCACAGCCCTGGTGCCACGCTCACAACACGTGAGCAGGCGCATGGCCCAGCCACAGACCGTCCCTTGGTCCTGGCCATCGACGACGACCCCAACGTCATCTACCTGCTTGACGAGAATCTCTCAGACGCTGGCTACGAGGTCATTGGCGTGACTAGCGGCAGCGAAGGCTTGCAGCGAGCACAGTCGATGCGTCCCGAGGCCATAATCCTTGACATCCTTATGTCACCCAGGGACGGCTGGCAGATCCTGCGCGAACTGAAGCGCAGCGAGCACACCCGTGACATCCCGGTGATAGTGCTTTCGATTGTGGACGATCGTAAGCGGGGGTACCGCTTGGGAGCCGCCGACTATCTGATAAAGCCCTTCGATCGGGATACCATTCTGGATGCCCTCGCCCGGGTCATCTCGCCAAGCATTGTGCCTCGCCGCACACGGCTGCTGGTGGTGGATGATGATCCCGACGTGCTCGAACATGTGCGCCGCCTCTTGCGAGGCGAGCCTTACGAAATCGAGACGGTGCCCGATGCGCAGCAGGCCCGGCGGGCGATCGCAGAGCGGCGGCCCGACATCGTCCTGCTTGACGCTCTGCTGCCCGACATGGACGGTTTCGCCCTTGCCGAGGAGTGGCGAAGCGATCAACGCTACCGTGACGTCCCGGTGATCCTATTGGCTGAGGGCTACCCCGGGCCACGAGATGCCCTTTCACTTCGGGAGTGTGTCGATCGCATTGTGGACAAGAGGAGCCTCTCACGGGCGGCATTGCTAGAGGATCTGCGCCATGCGCTGCAAGCGTGCCGACAAGCCTCTGAGAACGGAGGCGAGCATGAATAAGGTCCTCGTTGTAGAGGATCAGGAACTGAACTTGGACCTGCTTATCCAGCTGCTCGGCGATCGCTACGACGTGGTCACGGCAACAGATGGGGCGTCCGCGGTAGCCATGGCCGAGCACGTCCGGCCAGATGTTATCCTCATGGACCTATCCCTACCTGTGATGGATGGCTGGGAAGCGATACGCCAACTCAAGGCCAGCGAGGAGCTCAAAGCCATCCCTGTCATCGCCCTCACAGCGCATGCCATGGCCGAAGATGAGCAGCGCGCACGGGCCTGCGGCTGCGACGACTATATGACCAAGCCTATCGACGAAGACTTGCTCTTCGCCAAGCTTGCAGGGTGGCTCGGAGCGAAGAACGATGCATAAACCCGCCTCAATCCTGATCGTCGACGATGAACCCTTCAATCTTGACTACCTGGAGCAAGAACTGCAGGATCTGCACCTCCAGACGCGACGGGCTGGCAATGGGCGCCAGGCGCTCACAGCCGTCGCAGCGGAACCACCTGACCTGCTCCTCCTGGACATCATGATGCCGGAGATGGACGGCTTTGAGGTGCTGGCACACTTAAAGGGCCAAGAGACGCTCCGCGACATACCAGTGATTGTCATTTCCGCCGTCGACGACGCCGATAGCATTGCCAAGGGCATCCGAATGGGCGCCGAAGACTATCTCCCCAAGCCCTTTGATGCCTTGCTTCTCCGTGCTCGCATCAGCGCTTGCCTGGAGCGAAAACGGCTCCGTGACCAGGAGCTGCTGCACCTGCGCCGCATCAACGAGGAACTGGCCTGGGCATGGGAAGTCCAATCTGGCTTCCTCCCTGCACCGCTGCCCGACATCCCCGGCTGGCAGTTTGCGGCGCACCTAAAGCCCTCGCGAGAGACTTCAGGCGACTTTTTCGACTTGATTTCGCTGGCCGACGGACGGCTTGGCATTCTGGTCGCCGACGTCTCGGACAAGGGGATGGGCGCCGCGCTTTTCATGGTGCTGAGCCGTACACTCATACGCCTACATGCGGCGCAGGCACATCAGCCCGCAGCCGTGCTTGGCGCTGCCAATCGCCACATACTCAATGATATCCACACCAATCAGTTCGTTACGGTCTTTTACGGGATACTGGACCCCCTTACAGGCTCACTCGTCTACAGCAGCGCCGGCCACACGCCGGCCTACATCGTGCCTGATACTAGAGGCGAGCCCGTGCTTGCGCTGCGGCGAACTGGCATGCCGCTGGGAGTGCTGTACGAGCAGGACTGGGAACAGGAAAGTGTGGAACTGCCAAGGGGCGATCTGCTCTTCGTCTACACCGACGGCCTCACAGACGCCCAGAACGAACAGGCTGAGTTCTTTGGCGCCACTCGGCTGCTGAACGTACTGGGTGCCCACGCCGGAGAGCCGACCCCTGACATCCAGGATGCAGTCCTCCGGTGCCTGGAGGAGTTCACAGGCGGCGCACCACAATCGGACGACATCACCCTGGTCATCGCCAGTCGCCGCTAGTGCCGGTGCACGGCCTGCTGCCATTCTGGGCACGACTTGGCTCAAGTGCGGGGCCAGGCACAGGAAGGCATATGGATAGGAGGGCCTGGAGCACTGTGACGCTGTCATTCGAACCACTCAACCACAGACAAGCCTCCGCCATCCTGGAATGGTGCTACGAGCCACCCTATGACATGTACAATATGGCGGCTGACGACCAAGTTACTGGCATTGCGGCGCTGATGGATCCGGGCAACTGCTATTACGCGATGACGGATGGCAAGGGCGAACTCTTGGGGTATTGCTGCTTCGGCTCCGATGCGCGCGTGCCCGGTGGGGACTATAGCTCAGCAGCGCTGGACGTTGGCATGGGATTGAGGCCCGATCTGACCGGTCAGGGTCACGGGCACCGCTACCTTGACGCCATTCACGCCTTTGCAGTCCGCCAGTTCGAGGCAACGACCTTTCGCGTCACCGTGGCGGCCTTTAACGCCAGGGCGTTGCACCTTTGCCTGCAGGCTGGCTTCAGAGAAGTCTCGAGGTTCTGTCGAGAGGACGATGGGCTGGCCTTTGTGATTCTGGCACGCCACACCTAGACACGCGCAGGCCAGTTCAACACGCGTCGGCCCGCAATGTCAGATCTTGGATCGTTCGGCCAAGGCCAGCGACACAATAAGCAGAGGCCCTGGCTCACTCAGGGCCTCTGCATACGCCAGTCCTATTCAGCTGTTGCGCTGCTGCGAGCGCGGGCCGTGGCGCAATCGTGGCCGCGGACGTAGTGCGCCCGAGGCGCAGGCTTGGCGTTCCTCAGCCGTCCGCTACTTTGGGATGTTGAGCTTCTGACCAGGCTTGATCAGGTTGGGGTTGTCGCCGATCACGTCTTTGTTGGCCTCATAGATCTCCGGCCAGCGCGATGCATCGCCGAGGAGCTCCTTGGCGATCTTGGACAGCGAGTCCCCGCTCTTAACCTCGTACACCTGCTTGACCTCAGCGGGAACGGTCTTGCCTTTCTCTACGAGCTTCTCCATAGCCTCCTTGGCCTCAGCCTTGGCCTTGGAGGCCTCGCGCGCCTTCTGCACCGCTTCGGTCCTCTTTCGCAGCGCTTCTTGCTGCTCGAAACGCTCGCGTGCCTCTTCGGATTCCTTCTGTTTCTGAGCCAGTTCCTCGCGCCGCTTGCGTGCCGCCTCTTCAGAGACCTTGCTCTGCGTCTCCTTCTTCTCGGCCTCCTCTTTCTTCTTGTCTCGCCCCAGCAGACGATCTAACAGTGATGACATCGCTACTCTCCTTTCTACAATTCCAGTCTCAGCCGTAGCAGGACTAGGCCTAGTACGTCAGGACACGAGGCAGGGCCTTGGCCTGAGACACCCAGTCCCGCACCTGCCCCAATGAAGGCATTCTCCGCACTAGAAGCTTCTCGTCATTGGTCTCCTGCAACGCTGCATACAGATTGTCCGCGTTCCGCTGAGCAAGCTCTACCACGGTGTCAACGCCGGCCTCTTCGAGCAGGTCAGAGTACTCCTCACCTACTCCCTTGATGCGAAACAGGTCAGCCAGATTCGCCCACTCCAGGATGAGCTTGGGGCTGACGTCGACGCGCATGGCCAATGCCTCGCGCTGCTCGGGTGTGGCGCAGGCATTCAACAGCGCCTCAGTTGTTGTGATGCCAGCGCGCTCCTTGAGCCTGCTCCGATACTCTGGTCCGATTCCTTCGATATCGATGATCCTCGCCATCTCGTCTGGCCCTCCTCCTATTCTTCTTTCTAAAAGGATCCTCTAACTGCTACCCGCGACGCATAGGAATGGGGTTCAGCTGCGCCCTTTCAGGCGCCTGCCCCGATACGCGAAGGGCCGACTCAATCGCTAGATCGCGATAGCCCCGCGCAACCAAAACCAGTCCGTAGGACTGCCCCTTGGGCAACTGCTTGGGAAAGGTAAAGCGCCCGTTCTTATCTGTGCGCGCAGACGTGAATGCCATGTCACGCCGCTGTTCGCGCAGGAAATCCGCAACCTTGACATTGGGACGCAAGGCGATGACGAGCGCCTCGGCAATGCCGCGCTTTGTCCCTTCGTCCACCAACTGCCCAGAGATCTCCGAGTCGGTATCCTCGGTCCGTTTTCCGACCACGACCTCGCCCTCGGCCTTGACCTCACGGCCAATGGTCAGCACCAGGTGGTACAAACCGTCCGGCAGTTTGTCCTTCCGCGTCAGCGAGATGGTTTTGCGTCCTCGCGCACCGTCTTGCCACTTTTCCTGCTGCGACGCGATTTGGTCTCCGTTCCACGCCCACACCAGGCCCCAGGCCAGGCCCTTGCGCATCCCTGTGTACTCAAAGGTGGCATAGAGCTCCTTGCCCCCGCTGGGAAGAACCGCGGCCGGATTGATGGGACGGCCGTCCGAGGAGACGCGACCGCTGAACACCAGCGTGCCAAAGTCTGGGCCACCCGCTGCGGCCCTGGCAGGTCGCTGAGAGCTGGGCGTGGGAGCAGGCGTCATGGGTACTTCGATCGGCGCCGAACTGCTAACCTTCATGCCCGCCTTCTGCAGCAGCGGCAGAGCCAGGTTCACCGGTCGCAGTCCATTGATAAACCCTCCAACTGCCATCGGCGTATCGCGCTGATCAACACGACCGTCGCGATTGGTGTCAACCACCGGCCTTGCATCAACCGGGGTGATCCCGGTGCCCGCAGCCGCTTGCGTCGGCACGCCCACCAGCTCGCCCCTGGAGTTCACGGCTGTCCCGCCGCTGTTACCCCCAGCTATCGTGGCGTCAGTTTTGATCCAGGCTCGGCGAGCGGATATGCCCTGCTGCTTTGTGAAACCCGCGACGCTACCGCTGGTGAAGGTCACTGTCTCGCCACCTATACCTGGATATCCGAAGATGGCCAGCGTATCACCTAGCTCCAGCGCATCTGAGTCGCCTACCGGCACATGGGGCAGACTCACCTTGGAGAGCCGCTTGCCGTCTACACGCGAAACAATACGCAGCACCGCCAGATCGACCTGCGGCGCCTGGGCCACAATCTCTGCGAAGTAGGTTAGGACCGGCGGCTCATCAGAGCGTTCAGTGATAGCGATGCCCAGACGGTCAGCTGGCGGCGCGGACATGCCCATTGCCCTGGGATTGGCCACGTGGCAGTTGGTCAGCACGATCCCCGACGGACCTACAAGTGTTCCCGAGCCCGTCCAGGCCGGTGACATGCCACCTAAGAACGCCTGCCGCAACGCCACGACTTGCACAACGCTCTGCATTACGTTACCGATGGCCTTCCGATCAGGCAACGTGCCTCGCTGGGAGGTTGATGTCTTGCCCATTTCGATTCACCCCCTGTCGGTCTACGCCGACTGCGATTCAGAAGCTTGAACTCGGCGCTCCAGGGCTAGTCGTCTTCCCAGGTGTCGAGCAAGTGATCCAGCCCTTGCGGCTTGGGCTGGGGCTGCGGGCCTCCCAGCTGAGCGCCGAACAGCCCAAAGACCTGCTGCAGGCTCTGCAGGGCCATATCCGAGCCCAGCCCCGTCTGCTGCTGAAGCTCGTCAACCATGCCGGTCGACCGGAGGTAGGAGGGTTCTAGGTCCTCCCCTGTGCCCATGCGCTCCAGCAGATGATCGAGGTCCAAGCCCTCGCCTCCTGCCGACGAACGCCGTGATGGCGTGACCCCAGACTGACTTCCTGGGATCGCTGTGCGTGCCCCACCTAGCAGCGCCGGAAGCAGCTTGGACACGGCAAAGGCCACCACCGCCTGCGCTGCGGCAGGCGACAAGCCCAGCTTCTGAGCCAAAGCCTGGGCAATTGGTGCTAGGAAGGCGTTGGCCCCAATGCCTGATCCACCAGTGCCCATGATCGCGCCCAGGATGTCGTCCAGTCCAAAGCCATCCTGCCCCCCGCCCCCCAGAATGCCGCCAAGCAGGTCGGGAAGCCCGCCCGCCGCGCCCTGTGAACCAGCTCGCCCTGCAGACTGAGCGCCCCCCAGAATCCCCTTGAGAAGGTCCGCCATTGGATCAGCACTCTGGCGACCTCGAGCGGAGCCAGAGCTGGCGCCACCAAGAATACCTTTGAGAAGATCTTCCATACTCACGCGGTTATGTTCCCTCCTAGGCAACCACTCACTGCCCGGTCTCTGCAAGAGGCGGGACGTTGTGCTGCTGGCACCATGGACAGATGCCAGCAAACTCGAGTTGGTATCCAGTTATTTGGAAGCCAGTGCATGCCGCCACGTACTCCGGCGTGCCCCTAAAGGCGGGGAGCTCCACATCGAGAATCCGCCCGCACTCTGTGCACACCGCATGCGGATGAGGCTCCGGTGTCCTGCAGTCATAGTGCTTGCTCCCATCGCCCGGTACCAGAGTCAGCACTTCATTCATCTCTTCCAGCATGGCCACAGTGGCGTAGACTGTGGCCATGCTCGTGGTAGGAAAGTCGACGCGCACCTCGTCGTATACTTCCATCACCGTCGGGTGCGCGTCGCTACTGGCCAATATGCGTAGGATGGCCAACCGTTGCGGGGTCAGCCGTTTGCCCTGATGCCTGAGTCTGCCGAGAAGCTCGTCCAGTCGTGCCTCGCCGTCTCCGTCCATACCGCCCCCGAATCGCTTCCTGCCGAGTATGCGCCAGCATCACGCCGACCCGGCGCAAGTCCCGCGTCAATGGTTCTCCACCCGGGGTCCATTATAGGGCAAAGCACTTGCGTGTCAAACACCCGCCAGAGCTCGCCCGCCCAGAGACCCCCTGTTTACAAAGAAGACATTTTTGAGATACGCGGAATCGGGGTGCGGGATCAAGACAGAGCCACACCATCGCGGCTGTTGCGCCCAGCTACACCCTTCACATTCGCATCATACCATACAATGCTTAAGAAGGGCATTAGCACCACCACGGATAGCACATGGCCAGCAGTCTGCGTCAATCGCGGGCGGCTATGAGGTCCGTCCTGCTTGGCTCAGGCCTCGGTTTCAGTCTGCAGAAGCACAGCCTTGATCGCTTTGACTCGAGCGGTATGTGGTCCAGCGAGCCGCCTCTTGCTCAGGTTCTGCTTCACAATCCAGCGGATGTCGGCGTCCCGACTGGACGCCAGCCGCTCTAGGAGGTGGAAGCCACTTTCCGGTGCTCGGCTCACGATGACGCTCAGTGTGTAGCCTAACCCCTTTCGCAGCACGCGAAAGGGCTCTGTCCTTCGCGCATCGCAAGCCTCAACAGCCGCCAGAATGCTCTGGTGCACGCCCAACGCTGCCTGGGGAATGCCTGGCAGGTCCAACACGCAGGGTTCCGCCAGCGCCGCTGCAACCGCCCGCATCTCCAGCAAGTCCCCGCCCTCAACCCAAGCTCGCAGCTCTAGGAGCACCGCATCCACATCCCTTGGAAGCATATGTTGCAGCGCCATGGCCACGCCCTCGCGCATTCGCCATCTCGGATCGCGGGCGTGACAGCGCAGTAGGGCCAGGGCAGCTTGACTGTGCTCCCCACTCGCAGCCCCAAACGCACCGATGCCCACCACACCGCAGAAGGCTACCATTTCTCGGGGATCATTCTGCGGGGCCTCGCTCGCAGACAGCGATGCCAGCGACGTAGCGAGCGCCCACAACGAGTCGTTGCCCTGCTTAGCCTGCGCCTCGACGATCTCGGACCAGGCAGCTGCCAACTCCAGATTGCCACGCGGGCCCGGCAAGCTGCTGTGACTGGCTATGTAGCTAGTCAGCTCGCCCGAGCTGCCCGAGGCGCCCCACTTTGCCAGTAGCAGCTTCAGATCCTTTTGGTGAAGCGCTTTGTCGCCCACTGACTGTGTCCTGCATGCCACCAACCACGGCCCATGCTAGTACACGCCCAGGTCCTGGCCTGACACCACGCGACCGGCATAGCCTGAGCGTACCTCGCGCAAGAGCTCATCCTCCGAAACGCCCCAAAACAACTGGTGGTACAGCACCAGCAGACCAGGCTGCGCCTGGCACGCGATCCTGGCCAACTCGTGCGCCGAAGTGTGCACCTGGGCATGGTAGGCTCGCCATGCTGGCGTACGCCGCGCAAAGCCAGACGTCGAGTAGACCTCGTGCACAAGCAAGTCACAACCTCGGGCAGCCTCCTGAATCATCTGCGACGGAGCGGTATCGCCAGAGATCACGATGTTGCGATCAGCCGTGGTAAAGCGGTAGCCAAAGGCGGTCCATGATCCATGGCGGGCAGGCACCGCCTCAACCCGTACGCGGGAGTCCTCATACACTGGACCCGTTTCGATCTCGTGGACTGTGACGCTGTAGCCAGTCGGCAGTGCCGGTTCGGCCCCCTCGAGGCGCTCGTGGATGTCGGACTCGTACGCTTTCAGGACACTCTGCGTCATGGCCAGTAGGCCAGTGGGACCAAAGACCTGAAGGGCCTCGGCTCGCCCCAGCACCCAAGGCGTCAGAATCAAGTCTGCGTACCCTGCAGTGTGGTCCGAATGCAGGTGCGTCAGAAACGCCAGCTCGATCCGTGTCGGCTCCAGGGCCGCGATGCCACTGGCAAACGCCTCAGCCGCACGGCGCACCACTCCAGGGCCAAAGTCAACGAGGTAGGCGCAGTCACCCACGACCACGGCAACCGACGGCCCAGAGCGTAGCGGATCAGCGTTGGGGGTCCCTGTGCCCAGCAGGACAACGCGAGTGGTCACTGCACTATCTGCGGTCATCGCCAGAGTCCCTTCCTTTGCCCGGGCAGGGACCGTGCACGGTAAGCAAGCGGCATGCCAGATGCTACTGAGCGCGGAGCTGTCCAACCTCCTGGACATCCACGGGGACGCCTTCAAGTTGGGCAGGGATCACATCGTCCCGTGCAAGCCTGTCAAGCGGGACCTTCTTGTCCACCATCACGACCACCGCGACGTCATTCGTGACTTGCCCGTTCTTGTGACGCCATCCCGTGCCCACGCCGACCACATTGGCCTTGGACATCAGCTCTCGCTCGTAGCGCTGCTGCACCTCGGCTGCGCGTTCCATAGGCGACGAAGCAGCAGACACCCCAGCTTGTTGCTGCCACAGATCCACTTGTAGGCCCTCCAGGACCGCACCTATCGGGTTGAAGACTGTGGCCTGCTGCGAGCCGGCGAACAAGAGCCCCACCGCCTTCAAAGCGTCAGAGGCCACCAGAAGTGACCCAGAGTCGCCCCCTTGAGACATCGGTGTGCTGATGATCTGATTCTCAAAACGCGCGCTCAGGCCCATCCCGTAGCTGATGTCTACCGTAGCATTCAGGACGGTGATCTCCCCGCTGGTAAGGCCCGTGGTGCGGCCGGACTTGCGGACCGACATGCCCAGGGTTGCTTCAGTCGAGTCTCCGACCGCTCCGACCTTCAGGATCTCGTCGAGAACTGCCTGATCGCCTACGGGACGAGCCAGCGCTGCATCAATCTGGTTCACAGCGCTTGGGTAGGTCTGGTAGAACTCGAGACGGTGCGCTGAACCGATGGCCTCCAGCACGCTGTTGGCTGCCTTGACCACGCTGACGCCGAACTGGCAAGCAGGGGGAGCGGTCCCGAATTGGATGGGGAGGAAGCGCTCAAGGTGTGCGATAACATCGTCGGGCACAAAGCCACCATCGAGGGT
>Ga0180437_10011497_pt1 | contig 10614 bp, 8 predicted proteins | sample SS_ome_4_FD_132410 | JGI IMG/M metagenome (GOLD analysis project Ga0180437, IMG submission 132410) | Hypersaline lake sediment archaeal communities from the Salton Sea, California, USA - SS_3_D_1 metaG | ecosystem: Environmental > Aquatic > Non-marine Saline and Alkaline > Hypersaline > Sediment... | reverse complement strand
GTCCAACCGGCCCCGCAGTTCGCTCGCAAACAGTTCGATGTTCCCCAGCGTCACAAACGGCGAGAACAATCTGTCGTTGGTGGATATCTTGAGTCCAAACAGGGTTTGGGCGTCCACGTTGACCAGCTTGCGGGATAGCTGTCGCTGGGTGGCCTTGTCGCCGTTGTAGAACACACCACCGTCGAAAATGCTGGACCCATCTACGCCATAGATGCGGATGGCACGGGCGATCTTGTTGAATCGCTCCTGCCAGAACTTGATGAGCTGGTCGGTGCTCTGCCGCCACAAGGTCCGTGCCGCTTCGCTCTGGACCGCGTCGTTGAAGAACGAGCGGGCTTCTACAAAATCAGCACGGGATATCAGGGACAGGCGCGCGAGGATCTGAAATGGGTTTGCCTTCTGAAAGCGTGTGCCCCACGCCGTAATGATGCTCCGCTGGCCCGACACCCTGGAAGCGACCAGCGAGGCGTTGACGTTGAACTTGATCACGTTCCAGTAGCTCAACATGTCCACACAAGACAGGCTGATCGAGTGGTTCCCGTCGCTATAGTCCTCGGAGATGTTGTTTATATATCCCCAAAAACCCCGGTAATACCTAGACAATCCATTGACGGTAAAGGCGCCTTTGTACCAGATTTCTACTTCCATCATATTTGCGAGGGCGCTCTTCCCATCGCGGATGAAGGTCACGTTGGCATGGCGCGGGACCGTGATGTCGATGTTGGCAGTGCCCCCGCCAGAGCCTTCCGTGGACAGGCTGGAGGAGACCGCCGTGATGTAGTCCTTGATGGGGACCTTGGCGTCGCACTCGAGGCAGATCGGGATCGTGTGTTCTTCGTTGATGTAGACGATGGCGTCCGGGGCCTGCACGATGACGGGCCGCGTATTGTAGGTGCCCAGGTAGGGGGAGCTGCGGATGTCGCTGGTGAAGTCGTTGTCAGCCATCAGCCATCATCCCCTGTTGGACCGGGGGCACGCACTATAAACCGACCCCTACGAGGTAGCTCGGGGGCGAAGTAGTCGGGGGACCGCGTGAACTGCCCCGTGGACGCAAAGTCGGGCACCCCGCCTTGGGTCAGGTTCACGTTGTTGTAGTACTCGCGTACCGTGAAGTCGAAGGAGTACTCCATTGTAAAGGGGTTATCTGCATTTTCCGTCATTTGGAAGCTGTCGAAATGCCCGATCCAGGTCTCCGTGTCGTAGGAGATCTGCACGCGCCCTACCAAGCTGATGCGCCGTGCGTCATACACCTCGTAGATGTACCCGTTGTTCCGGTACATGATGTAGAGCTGCATTAGCTGTTGGAAGCTAGCGGAGTTCCTACGGAAGTAACGGCTCAGCCCCGTCTTGTCGGTGTAGTAGGCCCCGATCTTTCCGCTGGCAGACAGCCGGTCCTGCTCGTCGCCCCAGTGTTCGATGATGTGCCCGTTACCGCCTAGCTGTTCCGTGGTGTGCTTGGCGAAGGTGCGCGTGATTTCGGTGGGATTGATGTAGAGGACCAGGGGCGGGACTTCGTTCAGGTTGTCGATCACACCCGAGATCAGCTCGGCCTCATCCAGAAGTGACCCCGCAGATGACAAGGTTTCCCCTACTGCGTTGGGGTCGTTGGCCTGGTTTTGGAACAGGGTCAGGTTGTACGCCTGGATGGCCTCGAGGTCCACGTCGATCTTCGGACCCAGGATCTCGAACCTCATGGGCAGGTAGGTGACGGAGTTGGGGCGGACGGGGCGGATGTTGGTATCCCCGTCAAACCTGAAGTCTACCTCTTCCGGTACTTGGTAGAGGTTCGCGTTGCGCTCGACCAGCCCTTTCTCGATCGCCATCAGCTACCCACCGTCCTGATGGATTTCTTGACCTTGAATGTGAAGTTCACACTGAAAGTGTAGGGGTTCTCCCCGCTTTCGTTGACATCCAAGTTCTCGAAGTACCCATGATAGATGTTGGAATCAAAGTGCATGTTCACGCCGCCGTGGAGGATTAGGTTCCCGCGCCCGTCGTACACGGCACCGTCGTTGCGGTAGAGGGCGACCAGATCCCAAAACTTCCGGTAGGCCACGGACGCCTTGCGGTTCAGCACAGATAGACCCGACCCTATGCTGACGAACGCCCCGGTGTTCACCGTACAGCTCAGGGAGTCGAGTTCCTCCCCCCAGTGCTGTTCCAAGTAACCGCCGCGTGTGATCTGCCGGCTGATGAGCTTCTGGTAGCTCTCCTCGAGGCTCTCGGGGTTCATGTGCAGCACTAGAAACGGGAAATACGGGGTGCTCTGCGGCACTTCGAACTTGTCGTGAATCACGTTCAGCAGCTCGAAGATCACATACTGCCGCATCACATCGCCACCACGCGATGCGAGCCCCAGGTCGCCGGATACTATGTCCGCCGCGCCGGTCTTGATGAAGGTCGGGGAGGGAATCTTCGCCATCGTTTACACCCTCTGGCTCCGTTCCCACTGCGAGAACGCGTCACGCAGCTTCCGCTTCAGTTCCTCTTCGTTCCACACACCCCCGTAGAAATGCACGTGCAGGTCACCACCAGCTCGACCACCACGTCCCAGTGGGATCACGGCCTCGGGCCCAGCCTCACCGATCAGGGCTCGGGTCGGGCGCGTGACGATACCGCCTTCGGCCAGCGGGATGTCGGTGAACCACCCAGCACCCAGTCGGTCCCTGTAGTAGTCCTCGTACTCTTTGACGTATTCGATAAGGTTCGCCGCCGTGATGTTGGCGGCCCCACTCCCGTACCTAGACTCGTAGTCGGGCACAAAAGAGTCAGCATCGGCCTTGAGGAATTCGTACAGTTCGTAGGCGGGCATCCCGTGGTAGTCACCGCCACGCGCTCCGTATCCCTTGGCTTTGAGGAACTCCAGAGCGGCCTCTTGTCGCCCCTGTGCAGCTACCGCGTAGCCACCTAAATGCTCGGCTCGTGTCGTATGGCCTAGGGAACCCGTGCTCCTAGGGGCGGCAGCGGTAGCACCGCCCGTCAGGGTGCCCCCTCGGCCCGTGCCCTTGGTCCCACCCAGCTCGGCCTCCAAAAGGGTCTCCATGGTCGCTCTTCGTCCATACTTCGCGATCTCCCGCTCCAACTCCTCCTCGGTCATCGCCCCTAGCTCGCCACGGCGAGCCTCGATAGCGGTTTGTTCTTCCTGTGCTGCTAGTAGCTGCTCGGCCAGCTCTATCCTTCGAGCCGGGTCCCCCTCTGCCGACATTTCCCGTGCGATCCTCTCCTGGTCGGCAGCGTTCTGACGCAGGGCCCGGTCAAAGCCCAACAGCGTTTGCTGCTGGTCAGTGCCCCACTCACCAACCAAAACATCATAGATAGAAAGCAGAATGTCGTAGAGTGTGCTGAACATCCATTCTTTCATGTTGGTGAGGATGGTGGCGACGTCTTCCGTGTTCTGCGCCTGCTCTTGGGCCATACGCAGGTCCTCGGATATGGCCTCATCAAACCCCTCGCGGAGCAGTTCCTCCCGCATGGACTCCACCGCTTCCACGGTGCCACCGTTGGCCTCGATAGCGGCCTTGATGGTGACGAGCCCCTTTGTTATCTCCTCGCGGTCCCCACCCAAGAAGGCCAGCGCCTCGAGCAGCTTGGCGTCGTCTAGGTTCAGGGCACCGATGTCTTCAGCGGATAGCTCTTCGAAGCTCTTGCCGAGTGCTTGTGCTACACCCCGCATCCGTGCCTCGAAGTTCATGGACTCCGTCGCCAGCCCTGATGCAAAGAAGTCGGCCATCTCCCCTACACCACCCATGAGCGCCTGTTTGCCTTCCTCAATAGCCAGCTCGAACCTGGCTATCATCTTGGGATCAGCACCCTCTTCACGCAGTTTCTCTACGGCTCTTTCCATGAAGTCGATCTCACCCCGGATGGCCTTGGCCATCTCCCCCTCACCCACATAGGCTGAGAGGGTGGCCCCTAGATCGAAGGTGATCTTGCCCATGAGGCGGCTTGCGGATTCTGCCGCGTCCTCAAAGCCCAACATTCCCTCACGGGTCACGTCGGCCAGCAGTTTTGCTTGTCCCTTCAGGTTGGTGTTCATCAGCCCTAGCTGCGAGTTGACCTGCTGGACCTTGCTAAAGAACGTCCCAGTGGCGATCCCCGACATCTTGGCACGCTCTTCAATAGCAGCCAACGCCTCGCGGGTTTCGTCAAAGCTGTAGCTCAGATTGATCATCATCGAGCCGATGACGTTGCCTATTTCCCCCGTCGAAGCCCCAAACAGCTTGGAGTAGGTCATGATCGTATCGGAAGCTTCTCGGGCTCCCCGCTGGACGTCTCCAAAACGGTCACCAGTATCGGTCAGCACGGCGTCCAACCGCACACCCGCCAGGGCCAGGGCGTTGATGGTCTCGTAGCCCTGTTGAGCGGTCATCCTCCACTTGTAGTTCGCTCTGGCTCCCGCCATGAACTCTTGGCGCAGAGCGGTCACACCTTCGGTGACCGACAGAAAACCAGATCCCACCATGTCAGATGCAGACACCGTCTGCATCATTTGTCTGTTCAGATCCTTGACCTGTTTCTGAATCTTGTGGGCTGTCTTGGCTAGCAGGCCCAACGCACCTATCACAGCCACGATGCCGCCTACCGCACCCGCAGCGGTTACAGCAGCGCCACCCGCAGCGGTCATAGCAGCGCCGGCACGCCCGCCTACCGCAGCGCCCATTCCCTTCACGGTCTTCCCGGCGGCAGATACACGCTCTGCCGCTGCCGCCCCGCGACGACCAAACTGCCCCATATCGGCCAAACCAGGCCTTCCGGGAGCACCCGGAGCACCCGGAGCCTTTCTGGCGGAGGCTTTGGCCATTTTCTCGCGTTCCTTGGCGAGCTTCTTCTCGGCCCCCAAACGCTCATCCAAACCGCTCAGCTCGGCCTGGATGATCTTGCCCACCATGTCCAACCGCTCTTGCCCGTGGACGTTCTCCAGGCGTGAGATCTTGTCAATAGCGGTCTTCATCGACTGGACGTAGGCAGCAGATCCCTGCTTTGCGGCCTTGCCGACCTCTGTCCCAAAAGTGCCCGCCGCCTTTCCAAACATGTCCGAGAACTGCCCAGCCATACGGTCTGCGGCGTAGTCGCCCAGCTTTGCAACGTCCTTCAGATACTTCTTGAGCTGCCCGTGAGCGGTACTGAAAGACTCCTTCCAAAACTTGCCGCCTAGGGTTTCCTCGGCAATCTTCCTTGCCTTTCTAGTAGATGCCTCGTCTAGGACGATTTCTATGACATGTCGTTCTGGCATCTCACTTCTTCTTTACTGGCTTGTCGGTGAAGTCAGTGCCCCCACCGGAGAAAAAGTCGCTTTCACCCGCTTGTTCTATGTGTGTAGTGTGCCCGGCCCCCTTCTTCTGAGGACCCTTGAACCGCTTCTGGTTGGGGGAGCCGTAGGTGTGTCTCGTCAGCCTGTCGCTTGCACCCGCCCCGCTGAGTCCCTTCTCCTGCTTCCACCCCTCGGGGGCCTTGCCATCCACCTGGGGGTTCGCGGAGTAGTAGACCTCGGTCCCATCCTCCCGTGTCCCAACGTGTTGTGCCCCTGGAGGTGCAGCCGGTGTCGCGCCCTGTCGTGCCGTAGGGGGTTGGTAGGCAGGCTCATACCCGGCAAGCCGGGGGTTGCGCTTGGGCGCGCTGTCAACCGACCTGGGGGCTGAGTCGGGCGGACCCACGGGCCCCTCTTCGTCAGTAGGCAAGGTCAAGCTAGCTGGGGGCCCACTCTCCTCGGATTCGTCGACCATCTTTCGGACATCGTCCAAGGCAAGCTGACGGTCCTTGCTGTGCTGCTCGGCCATGCCCTTGCGCCGGTCCGACATCCGCCTCGAGAAGTTCAGGCGCTCCTCGTGCTGCCTATCGCGATGTTGCTGGAGCTGTTCTGGCCCCAGGATGGTGACGAACCCGGAGCTGCCCGCTAGCTCTTCTTCCGTGAGACCCTCAAGTTCCTTCTGGCGCTGTTCGCGGCGTTCCTCAACCATCTGTGCGTGCTCGAGCCGGCGCTGTTCGCGGCGCTGGCGGATGGATGTTTCGTAGGCATCGATGATACGGTCGTGCAGATCCTTCTTGCCGTCGAGATCGTCCTGTAGCTGCGCCCGCAGTTCCTTCACGGAGCGGGCCTCGATACGGTCGGGCCCGTCGTACTTCTCGCCACGGATGGCCTTGTCCCGCTCCTCCTTGAGGCGCTTGAGACGGGCCTTGTCCTTCTGGTCGATCTTGCGCACACCCTTGGGATTGGTGGAAGAAGCTACGAACTTGGCAAAGCTCCAGAGCTCCTCCCCCGAAATTCTGGTGTCTTCTTCCTCGTTGAGGTACGCCCAGGCTATCTGATGCGAGCACAGGCCCAGTCTTTCGGTGCCCGCTATCCCCGTAAGGTAGGGATCGTTCAGACGTTGCCCCTTGTAGGTCCGCCATGCGTGTCGGGAGTCGGGGCGGTAGGAGTAGGCCTCGAGCAGCTTCAGGGCTTGGTCTTGGGCGCGCTGCAAGTAGAGAATCTCGTGAAGCAACGCCACCCGCATGTTGGGCGGGATCTCCAGCATGGCCTCGGCCAGCTCGTTGATGTTGCCGGGGCGGTTCGGCAATACGTTCTCGCCATCCACCATGTAGAGCCCATAGGCTAGGTACAGGGATTCGAACCGGTCCCGGTAGGTGTCGTGCCCGCGCACGGGGCACTGGTCGGATATGGAGTTGAGTTCGCGGGAGTTGATTGATTTCAGGACAATGTGGGTGTCGCCAATCAGAACCTTGGTGGTCAGAAAGCCCCTGAAGACCATCTGCTGTACACCGGAGAACCGGTCGGTCCTCGCCACTTGTCACTTCCGCACCCTCGTTGGTGTTTCTTCTTTGGGTGGTACCGGGTAGACCTCGGGGTTCTCGGCGCGCTCCTTGGCGAGTTGTTCATCGATGGGATGTACGTCTTCCTGCTGGTCCAGCGCGCCCTGTGCCGCGAGGGCCTCCTTGAGGCGGTCTTCGGTCTCAGGTGGCGGTGCGGCACCACTGAAGTCATAGACTGCCTCGGGGATCTCCAGTTCCTTGTTGCGGGCCTCGCGGATCAGGTCCTTGAGCTGGTCGCTCATCGTGTAGATCTTGGCGAGCAGGGCGTCGTCACCCAGCTCCACCGTGATACCGCTGCTGGTGTCGTTCTCGAGGTCGTCACACAGCTTGGCGAACCGGGCAAACATGGCGTCGATGACCACGTCCGGCCATGTGTTGATGATGCCGCGCATGAACCTGTGGCACCGCTCCTTCTGCGGGGTGCCGTCGTCCAGGGTCTCACCCGTTTCGATGAACCGCTGACCCCGCAGGTCGATCTCCTCCCCTTCCGGGGTCTTGATCCACTTCACGGCGTAGGCGAGGGTCTCGAGCTTGGTGTAGTGCCCGAAGCTCTTGCCTACGTGGGCCATCAGGTAGTCGGCCATCTCCCGGTCTTCTTCACCCGTGAGGGTAGACAGGACCATCTCGATCCCATTCGGGAGCTTCAGTATCTCTGTTTCCCGGTAGTTAGCGTTCTTCAACGCTTTCAGCTTTGCCGCGATCGAACTCATGTATCACCCTGCGGCAAAGATGAATATCTCGTCAACCTCCGGGGCTTTCCGCATGTGATCTGATACTCATCTTTGCTCTATCTGAATTTGGATTTGCCCCGGCTAGCGGGGTAAGCACTTGCTATCTGCAAGGTTGTTCGTATGATATGGTTTGTGTTTTGGATCTGGATTTTCAGGCACAAGGCCTCAAGCACTATCCAACGGAAACGGCACCCGGTACCTCGAGGAACCGCTGGGATCCACCCTGTCCGGCCTCGAAGGGGTTGTTGCCGCTGTCGATGAACTCGCCGTAGTCGCCGTCGATGTTGGGGTCCAGCACGTCGGTCACCATGATCGAAACGCTCTCGGCAACAGCCGTACCCTCAGCCGGGAAGTCAGCGGAGTAGTCGTTGAGCCAGCAGGTTTCGAACAGGGTGATCACGGCATAGATGCCCGATCCCTGGTGGGACACCGCAGAAGCGAACGGCAGGGTGGCAGGCCCGGTGTGGGAGACGGTCGGGAACTCGGCGTTCACGAGTTCGCTGAACACGATCTCCTGCTTGATGTCGAACGGCCAGCGATGGTGCTTCAGTGAGCGAACCATGCCGTCGATGCCGCTGTGATACCCGAAAGCCTGGTACACGTTCGCGAGGTAGAGCATGGTGCGCTCCACCGAGATCGTGAACGGGTCCGTGGCGCTGGGCACCAGCTCTGCCACTTGGTCACCGTAGCCAACACCCCGGATGGGGTCTACGGCTCGGCTTTCCGAGATCGAGAACGAGGTCATCACGCCAATCTGCGTGAGCTGGCCTTGGCCAGCGGCAGGGGCGTAGACCTTGTTCTTCGATGAAACAACCGCCCTGGTATTGGGGGTCGTTCCTTCGCGGTACACATAGGAGGTGGTCTGCATGTGCGACCCTCAGTCTGCTCTGATCTGGATTTCAATCGAACTTGTGTGTGTCTGTATCAGAGCCGGGGGCTACTAGAGTCCCATTCCCTTGTGGATCTTCACGATCTTGATGCCGATCTTGTCGAGCACCCGACCGGTCTCTTCCACAGTGAGGTCAGCAGCGTGTACCGCGTTGGCGAGTTCCTTCATCGAGGAAGCGATGTGCTTGCGGGCGTTGGCGCTCCTCGGCTTCTTGCCTTCCAGGGAGACACGGTGCTCGTACTGCTCGATGGCAGCGGTGATGTCGGCCACCTTGTCCAGCAGGTAGCTGATGTGCTGGCGGTTGGTCTCATCCCACTCGTTCGCGTACACGTTCGAGTGCTCGGCCATCGCGCCCATCGGCACATCACCGCTCTTGCCCTTGGTGTCTTCCATCTCGCCGGTGGCGTCCTTGGGCGGTCCACCGAAGGCCCAGGGCTCGTTCTGGTTGGCGGTCATGGTTTCGATGGCCCGGTCGGTGGCCATCGCGCAGTACTCCGGAGCGTCGCCCATGCTCTCGCCACAGCCCATCCACTCGGGCTTGCCACCCATCTCTTCGGGCTCATCGAAGTCCATGTAGTCGGGCAGCGGCGCTTCCACCTCACCGATGGGGGAGTCGGGCACGTCGATGTCCAGGTCCAGCTCTTCTTCGACGAAAGGCGCTTCCACCGGGGGTAGGTCCCCTAGGGGCTCGCCTACGAACTCGCCTTCGTCGGACCACAGCTCATCGTCCGTCAGGGTGTCGTAGTCGGCTAGAGCCAAGGACATATCATGAAAGAGATCAGCACGACGCTGGCTCGAAGCGGTCTTGATCTCTTTCCGCATGGCCAGGATCGCCTGCCGCACAAGGGCGGCCTTTTGCTTGCGAGCCTTGGGGGTCATTGGGGTCTCTCCTGCGGGAATTCAATGCTGTGCGAACAGCAGCCGGGAACTCACAGGCAAGAGATACAAATGGATTATGACCTCAGGGCCAACGGAGGTAGCGTTGGCCGCGCTCGTCCTCGTTGAACGTGAGGTCTCGCATGGCGATGGGGCCGGTCATCAGGTCCAGCCCCTTACCGATCATCGCCTCGGGGACCTGGATACAGCTCGGGTAATCCTCAGTGGGCTCCCCCAACCGTGGCGGGCGACAGTACTCGGTGGCCCACGCCTCCGGGTCCCCGTGGAAAAGGCAGTAGTTCTTGTCCCCCATGTACGCCGACACCAGCACCAACAGATACGCGTCCTCGTACTCGGCCAAGGGATAGAACATCGCGACACGCTCCAACGAGGGCAGTCCGTACATCCCCACGATGTAGGCTTGGGTACAGAGCCCGATAGGGAAGGTCTGTTGCAGAGCATCGAAGACCATCTGCGCCGGGTCGTCCACGGTGTGCCCGTCGATGTCGCACGTATTTCCGGGGAGCATGGGCCTCTTCTGCTCGTTCAGGAAAATTGACCTTGCCCACGGGGTGATGAACTTGGGTTCCTCTGGCATGTAGCCTTTGGCGACGTCCTCTTCGGTTCCCTCGGACAGCATCCGGTACAGGGGTCCGCTGTAGAACTCCCCGTCTACTGGCTTGCCCCCCTCCGTCACCCGGCAATCGAACTGGTCGCGTTCGAAGAAGAACCGGGCAAAGGCGACAAATCCCTCGGCCCCCTTGGCAGCGTCCACGATACGCTTCGCCCACGGCTTCAAGATCCCCAGGTAGGCAGGTAGGTCGACGGCAAACTTGAGTCTTTCGGACATGGATACTCCTTTACTTGTCTAACGGGTGGCGCGGCGCATCCTTTAGACTAGAAGGTGCCTAGTGGGGGAATTCGATGGTCTCCAAGATAGCGTTCCTCATGAACGGCGAAGCGGAAGGGGTCACCCTCCCCAAGCAGTTTTCATGGAAGGTGTTGCCCGATGGTCGCTGGGACTATGACAACGGCACCCACAAAGGCATAGGGCACTTCATCACGGTCGCCTACTCCGGGGCACATGGGGAAGCATCCCCCGCCGACCACGGGCTGCATTTGGGAGACGTCGTGGGCGTAGCAGAGGGTAGGTGCTGGCGTGTGAAAGCTACACGCACCGCCGCTCCCTTTGACTGTTGGGGCATAGCGATGGGCTGGTACGAAGACAGCGACGGCGTTCTCGTACAGATCACAGGCACAGTCAAGGGGATCGGTTCGGAGTGGCATCCGGGTACGCGGTGCTGCCTG
>Ga0180437_10011496_pt1 | contig 10614 bp, 10 predicted proteins | sample SS_ome_4_FD_132410 | JGI IMG/M metagenome (GOLD analysis project Ga0180437, IMG submission 132410) | Hypersaline lake sediment archaeal communities from the Salton Sea, California, USA - SS_3_D_1 metaG | ecosystem: Environmental > Aquatic > Non-marine Saline and Alkaline > Hypersaline >... | reverse complement strand
GCCTTCAAACGCGGCCAAGCAGCTGGGGTCCGCGGGCGCGGGCAGGGTGGCCACGACCTCATGGCCGGAGATGACTGAGATGGTGCTGTCTTCCTCATTGGCGACATAAACGAGACCGCTCTTGGCATCAGCTGCCATCGCAGACGGCGCAGCGCCTACAGTCACAACGCCCACCACACGGCCATCTTCGATCACAGAGACATTGTCGCTGGCACGGTTGGCCACATAGACATGCCGCTCAAGCACAGCAATGGCTTGTGGGGAGTGCCCCATACCGGGCAGGGCGCGCAGGCTGATCTCGGGGAGCAGCTGCGGTTTGAGGGGCGCCGTCGGCGGGGCCGGCGCAGACGGTGTGGCAGTGGGAGAAGCCGCGGGGCTGGCTGCGCGTGTCGGCGAAGGTGCAGATGCCGGGGTAGGCGATGGTGCAGACGGGCCACATGCTGCTGCAACCATCAGCAGACAGGCCAGCAGGCTGCAAACCAGGATTCTGCTCCCCTTCATCGCCCTTCTCCTAGGGACGCACCAGCACCTTTAGCGTGCCCTTCGTACGGGCTTGCTCGAAAGCGGCCATGGCATCCGTTAACGGGTATGTAGATGTGATCATAGCTTCCACATTGACCAGGCCCAGATCCAACAGACGCAGTGCTGGGGCAAAGGGCCCGCAGCGCGAGCCCACAATCGCCACTTCGTCGACCACGATGGAGGTCAGGTTGACCTCGTTCTGTCCATGGAACGTGCTTTTCAGCACCAAGGTTCCACGTGGCCGGACCATAGCGCGGGCTGTGAGAAAGCCTTCTGGCTGGCCGGTGCAGTCGACCACGATGTCGGCCTGTCGATCTGGCCGGTCGGTAGCCAGGCACGTGGCAATGGCTTGCCGTTGTAGGATGGCCAGCTTCTCTGCGTGCCGGCCGACAACAAGCAGATCGCAGCCCGTGAGGCTCAAGACCTGTGCAACAAGCAGGCCGAGCTTGCCGTCGCCGAGCACAACGACGTGGTCAGTGGGAGCGACGTGGACCTGCTCGAAGATTTCGAGCGCAGCGGCCAGTGGCTCGGTGAAGACGGCCTGCTCGTCCGATACACGCTCCGGCACAAGGTGCAAGTTGCGCAGCGGCAGCAGGCAATAGTCGGCCAGACAGCCGTCGTGACGATCGATGCCCAGCGTGGTGCGATGAGGGCAGTGTGTGGGGTTGCCGGCCAAGCACGTCGGGCACGTGCCGCAATAACAGTTGATCTCGCCGACGACCCGCTGTCCGATCAGCGTGGGATCGTCACAGCGTTCGACAACAGCGACAAATTCGTGTCCCAACACACCTCGAAAGCCCATGTAGCCGCGCGTGATCTCAAGGTCGGTGTTGCAGATGCCCGCCAGTGTGACCCGCAGCAGTGCCTCATCCGGCCCGGGGACCGGGTCCGGATAGTCGGCCCGCAATCGCAACTCACCGGCGTAGACCAAAGCGCGCATACTACTGCTCCTCATACCTTTCTAACCCACCCAGAATGCTGGACGGTAGGTAGGTCGATTATACCGCTGGGCCCGACGTTTGCTAAACGCTCTTTGATACCATGCCAAAGAAGAACAGCCCGGTTCCGAGGAACCGGGCTGTGACAGTCAGCGATTGGGGATTATGCGCTAGCGGGCGAACGGCCCAGCAGACGCCGGAACAAGCGGCCAATCTCGCCGTTCTCCCACACGACAAGCAGTGGTGCGGCAATGAAGACTGAGGAGTAGGTGCCGGTGACCAGTCCCACCAGCAGTGTGGCGATGAACTGGCGGATCGTTGCCCCGCCGAAAAAGAGAATTGCCACCAGGATGAAGATGGCGTTCAGCTGCGTCGCCAGCGAGCGGTGCACCGTCTCCAGCAGGCTGCGGTTGACGATCTGTGTGTACGGATCGCCACGCCGCTTGGGGATGTTCTCGCGGATGCGGTCAAAGACCACGATGGTGTCCTGCACCGAAAAGCCAGTGACGGTGAGCATAGCGGTGAGGAACAGCGAGTCCGCCTCCCAGCCCAGCAGCAAGCCCAGGATGGCAAAGACGCCCAGTGTGACCAGGACGTCGTGCAAGGTGGCGATGGTGGCACACACACCGTAGCGCAGCGCATGCGGCACCTTGCGCCAGGAGAAGATGATAAAGGCCATGATCACGATGGCTGCCGCCGCGATGGCCAGTGTTGCACTGCGCGTTACCTCGCGACCGACAGTGGGACCGACCTGGTCAAAGCGCAGCTCGGTCAGCGGGCCGAGGCGCTCCGCGAGTTCGTCCTGGATCTCTGCCCGTTCCCCTTCCTTCAACTCTTTGGAGCGGATCAGGACCGTCTGCTCGTCCAGGGTCGTCTGCACCAGTGTGTCGCCATAGCCGCGAGCCACAAACGCTTGCCTGACCTCGGCGGGCTGCACCGGCTGCTCAAAGGCCAGCTCCATCAGCGCGCCCCCAGTAAAGTCAATGCTCAGACGGAGCGGGCTGCCAAAGCGCACAAACGAGATGGCCATGACTACCAGGCCGGCAAGGATGACCAGCGCCGAGAGCAGGAATGACCATTTCCGTAGGCCAACGATGTCTGTCATGTGACCTCCCACAAAGCCGAGTGGCGAAATGAAGCAGCAGGCAGTGCTAGAGACCGATCAGCCAGCGGCTGTCGCGCAACTGCTCGCCACCGACAGCGTACAGCAAGCGGATCACGGTGCGCGTTACCAGAATGGCGGTGAACATGCTGACCAACACGCCCAAGAACAGCGTGATGGCGAATCCCTTGACCATGCTGGCGCCAAAGTTGGAGCCGAACCAATACAGGATGACACAGGTGATTAGCGTAGAGAGGTTCGAGTCGCGGATCGACGTCCAGGCGCGGTTGAATCCGGCGCTGATGGCTGAGGCGAAGGATCGGCCCTGGCGCAGTTCCTCCTTCATGCGCTCAAAGATCAGGATGTTGGCATCGACCGCCGTCCCCACCGAGAACAGAAAGCCGGCCACACCGGGCAACGTCAGCGTCACCGGGATCAGCTTGAACAGGGCGAAGGTGACCAGCCCGTAGATCAAGAGCGCGGTGTCGGCGACGGCGCCATGGAGGCGGTAGTACACCAGCATGAACAGAAGAACCACGATCACGCCGATCACACCAGCGCGCGTGCTCTTGGCCACCGAGTCCTGCCCCAGCGTTGGGCCGACGGTGCGGTTCTGGATGACCTTGAGCGGAACTGGCAGCGCGCCGTAGCGCAGCTGGATTACCAGGCTGCGAACCTCATCGAGCGAAAAGCCGCCCGTGATGCGGCCCGTACCTTCGGTGATGGGATTCTGGATGCGCGGTGAGGAGACGACCTCGCCGTCCAACACAATGGCCAGATAGCTGCCCACGTTGGCCGCCGTGTGCTCAGCAAAAATCGCACTGCCCTCGTCGGTCAGCTGGAATTGGATCTCGGGGCGACCGAATTCGTCTTGTCCGATCTGCGCGGCCTGCAAGTGCTGCCCGGTGAGGATAGTACGGAAGATCCGCATTTCTTCCTCGGGCGTTGCTTCGGGCTCGGGCAGCAGCGTCGGCGAAAGCACCGCCGTGCTGCTGAGCGTCGGGCTGGCGGTGGGCGTCGGCGTGTCGGTGATCAACGGCGTTGGGGTGCTGGTCGGGAAGGGCGTTGGCGTCTCGATGCCAAACTCGCCGCTCTCCACAAAAGTGGTTCTCACCACCGTGCCCGGCGGCAGAAAGGTGTTGCCGGCATCGATGAATTCCAGCAGGCCGGTTTCGCGCAAGGTGGCGATGGCCAGTTCGGGATCCGAGACGCCGGGCAGCTCAATGACGATGCGGTCCGAGCCCGCCAACTGCACCAGCGGCTCGGCGACGCCTAGGCTGTTGACCCGGTTCTCGACAATGGACTTGGCAGCGGCCATTGAACCGGCATCGACCGTCATGCCTTCCGGCATGTCGGCCTCCAACACCACCTGCATGCCGCCCTGCAAGTCAAGACCGCGGTAGACTTGGATGTCGCGATCGAGCCGAATAGGACCAAGCTGAAATCGCAGGCCGGGGTTGCCCGGCCACACCACCCAGACGGCAATAGCCGTTAGCAACACGATCAGCATCAGCAGAGTGATATCCCGTTGCCGCATAGACGCCTTCCTCCGACGTTTCCCCCAGGCAAATAAGAGCCACACCCGAAGGGGTGTGGCGACAACCCGAGAACAGTTGCTGGATTATAAGGGACGATCAAGGCGCTGTCAAATTGACTCCCGCCTCGGCATCCTCGCCAGCCAGGAAGCGCATCACGCGCTCCAACACCTCGGCCGGCGTGAGGTCATCGGTCATGATGTACAAGTCGCAGTGGGCGCGAGCGTGGGCCAGCCGGCGCCGCTGCTCCAGGACCATGTCTTTGACATAGTGCCGCCGCCCGCGCTGTTGAATGACCTCTTCGCTGGCGTCGAGGTAGATCAGCAAATCGGGCCGTGACATCACCTGCCACATGTGCGGCACCTCCGAGTGCTCTTGCACGCACTCGCGCACCTCGTAGCCCAAGCGCCGCAGTCGTTGGGCCAGCGTCGTCTTGCCGCTGCCGCATATGCCGACCAGCACAATGCGCAAAAAGGCCCTCCTGAAGCGGTGGCTCTAGAAGGTGGGCAGTGGAAAACGAGCGCTCATTCGCCGCGTGTCGTCGGGGTCGCAAGGCAGGACGGCGATCACCAGCACGCTCATGTCGTCCTGCGGGCGGCCGAGATCCAATTCCAGCGCTCGCGCCAGGATGGCATCAGCGACCGCAGGGGCACTGGTCCCATTCTGTAGGATCATGGCCCGCACCAGAGCAGGAATGTCCAGAGACTGGCCAGGCTGGCGGCCGGCATGCAGGATGCCGTCGGTGAAAGCGATGGCCCACATGTCAGCCACGATTCCCAGCTCAGTGATCACGGGCTTGGTCGCAAGATGGATGCCGATGGCTTCGCTAGGCGCATCCAGGGCTTGCAGCTCTCCGTTGGCGACGAGGAACACGGGACAGTGGCTGTTGCGCGAGATGACCAGGGTGCGCGTCACCAGGTCGAGGGAAAGGATGTGCAGCTCAGCCGACACTTTGCCCTGGCGGTAGGTGCGCAAGTAATCGTGCGCCGCCCGCGCCGCGGCACCATCACGCACGCCCTCCGCCAACAAGGAGATGGCTTTGCGGGTCACGAGGTTGCTGATGCGCTTGGCTGCCAGCCCACTGCGCTGTCCATCCACCAGCACCACCGAGACGCCGCCGTGCGGGCGCTCGATCATCTCCAACGTGTCGCCGCTCTCTCGCGTGGCGTACTTGCCGACCTTGGCTACGCCGATTTGCAGTTCGAGTTGTGCGTCTTGGCTGTTCATGTAGCTGCTGCTATAATGTCGCTTGTGAGACCCCTCAGTCTTGGCCCTGGTTGGTGTTCGTTCGTGCTGGAATAGGAAGCGTGACAAAGGTCGGAATCATCTGGCCCCGCTTCTGCAGCCACATCTTACCACGCTTTGTGAGGGCAGTCGAGTTGCTGAGCTCGGCGCCGGCCTCTTGCCCACGGGGTCTGTGGGCTCTGTCAGCCTTGTCCGCGGCGCTGCCGAGGGAATGCAACTCCCAAACGTGATCCAAGGGCTCTTCCCTTGAGATGTGTGCATGGCGTACGATGTTCTGCACTGGTCCAGTGACCGCCGTAGGCCCCGTGCGGGGTTGGGCCATCGATTGTGGAGGGTAGCAACAAGTGTCTGAGCAGGAAAAAGCCCCTGCAGAAAACGAGGTGCACCCCGGCGCTGTTGTGGCCGTCATCCCGGCGCACAACGAGGAGCGCTTTATCGGCAGCGTGGTGCTCAAGGCGCGCCAGCACGCCGACACAGTCATCGTGGTGGACGACGGCTCCAGTGACGCCACGGCGGAAATCGCCCAGGCCGCAGGGGCGCTGGTTCTGCGGCACGAAAAGAACCGGGGCAAAGGTGTAGCGCTGAACACGGGCTTTCGTGCTGCGCGAGACATGGCACCCGACGTCGTTGTGGTCCTCGATGCCGATGGCCAGCACGCTGCCGAGCAGATCCCCTTGCTGGCCAAACCGGTGTTGGAAGACCGCGCCGATATGGTGGTAGGGTCGCGCTTTATGCCTGGCAATGGGTCTGTGCCGCCCGTCCGTGCGCTTGGGCTGCGCCTTGTGACCATGCTCTCCAACGTGGGCTCTGGCCTCCCGCTCAGCGACTCGCAGACCGGCTTTCGTGCCTTTTCGAGGCGTGCCCTCGGTCAGATCAGCTTCACCGCGGACGGCTTTTCGGTAGAGTCGGAGATGCAGTTCCTGGCTCAGCAGCTGAAGCTGCGTACCGTGGAGGTGCCGATCACCTGTGCCTATGCCGACCGTCCCAAGCGCAACATGGTTGGCCAGGGCCTTGAGGTGCTCAATGGCATCCTGCGGCTCATCGGGCAGCACCGCCCCTTGCTGTTCGTTGGCCTGCCGGGAGCAGCAGCGCTGCTGTTTGGCCTGTGGTGGGGCGTGCGCGTGGTGGACATCTATCGGCGCCTGGGTGAGTTGGCGGTGGGCTACACCCTGATTGCTGTGCTGCTGTGCATCCTGGGCAGCATTGCCTTGTCCACGGGCATCATCCTGCACTCGCTGCGCGGTCTGTTGCTGGAGTTGCTGGGGTCCCGAGAGGGATGAGAGCGACAACAGGCAGCTTGGCGGTCGCAACACTCCCCGTCGCGGCGAGCCCGCAACAACGTATTCTGCAGTGGTGCCATGGACGCCTTCCCCAAAGCGCCCCTGTTCAAGTCGGGTGGTGAGCGGTGCGCATCGCCCATGTGACGGCTACGTTCCCGCCGCACTACACCGGCACCGGGTTGGTGTGCTACCACAATGCGCTGGGTCTGGCGCATCTGGGCCACGACGTCGCCGTGTTCACGGCAGCAACCAGCGGCGAACAAGCGGTGGACCCGCCAGGGGTGACCGTCCGCCGGCTGCCGGCGCTGCTGCGTCTGGGCAATGCCCCCTTGCTGCCTGGCCTGCTGGGCCTGGGTGGCTTTGACCTGGTGCACCTGCACTACCCCTTCTACTTCGGTGCAGAGCTGCTGTGGCTCAAGTCGCTCAGCAGCGTTCTGCCGTACGTCGTCACCTATCACCAGGACGTGGTCTTTGACGGCCCTCTGGGGCTCCTGGCCCGCTGGCACCACCAGCTGGTGGCAAGGCGCATCCTCCTCCGGGCGCGCAAGGTGCTGGCTACGTCGTGGGACTATGCTCAAGCCTCGCGTCTGGCCGACCTGCTGGACGCCCATCCGGAACGCGTGGCGGAACTGCCCAACGGCGTCGACGCAGACCGCTTTCACCCCGCAGCGAACGCGGAGGAGTGCCGGCGGGCGTATGGCCTCGCTGCTGGGGATCAGATCGTGCTCTTCGTCGGCGCGCTGGACCGCGCTCACTACTTCAAGGGCGTCGAGGTGCTGCTTGAGGCCATCGCTCAGCTGCGGCGCCAGACGCTGAACCTGTGGCTGGTGGGAGAGGGCAACCTGCGCCAGGACTATCAACAGCGGGCGGAGCAGTTGGGCCTGGCCAATGTCTCCTTCTGCGGGCGGGTCTCTGGAAAGGAGCTGTCGGCACGCTACGCAGCCTGCGACGTGCTGGCGCTGCCTTCGACCACTATGGGCGAGGCCTTTGGGATGGTGCTGCTGGAGGCCATGGCCAGCGGCAAGCCTGTTGTTGCCAGCAACCTGCCGGGCGTGCGCTCGGTCGTCAGCGATGGTCAGGATGGCTTGCTGGTGCGGCCGGGGGATGCCGGTGACCTGGCACACAAGATTGGATTGCTGCTAGACGATCCCCGGCTGCGGCGAGAGATGGGAGAGCGTGGGCGGCGCAAGGTGGAGGCGCGCTACGCTTGGCCAACCATCATCCCGCGCCTGGTTGGGGTCTACCAAGAGGCGTTGGCTGCGGAGGTGGGCGGTGTCTGACCTCGTGCAGGTAGGGACCCCGCAACCCCTGGTCGGGTCGGCCGAGCGGCCCAGCCTCGAATACCAGCATGCCTTTGACCTGATTGCTGTGGCGCTGCACGGCCTGGAGGGGCCAGTTGCCGTCCTGGCTAGCCATCCTTTCCATGCCCGAGAGTTGGCTGCGCGGCTGGACACCGTGCAGGGCGGGTTGTTTCTGCTAGCGGACTCGCTGGAGTCCAACGGAGAACCCACGGCCTGTCTAGGCCCCGAGAGCATGGGCAAGACGCGCCACCTGGAGCAAGTGCACGCATCGAGCCTGGCAGCGCTGGTGTGGGCCGAGCCGGAGCGCGACAGTGGCCCGGGAGTGCTGCAGCGCATCGGGCCTGCGATGGCGCCCGCGGGAGTGCTGCATGTGGTGACCTCCACTTTGCTGCGGCGATTCCTGCCAGAGTGGCGGGGAGCAGCGGGGCACCCGGCGCAGCATCCTGCTGGTCACGGGGCCACGCTGCGCTGGCTCCACAGGGCCGGCTGGCAAGTGGAGCAGCGGTTCGGCTTTCATGGCCCGCGCAGCGTGCTGTGGGGCTTGGCTGCCCGCGCTGCGGTAGTAGTGGGGAGGAGAGATGGGTCCGACCGCTGCCTGGCAGCGATGCGCATGCACTATGTGGTCTGTGGTGCGGAGGCGATGATGGCGCCGGTGGCGCTGCTGGTGGCGCGGAAGCGATAGGTGGGCTGGTGGACACACGCATTCTCGGTCGAGTTCTCGCAGGCTGGGTTGCCTGGCTGGAGACGATGCACACGCCCGAGGGCTATGGCGGTCCGGTGGCCCATTGGTGGCAGAACTGTCTCTCCTACACCGGCGCCGGGCTGGACTGGCGCTACGAGGGCATCATCACCGGCTTCCTGAACCTCTTTCGCTGCAGCGGCGATCCGAGCTGGCTGGCCCGTGCGCGCAGGGCAGGCGATGAATTGCTGCGCGGGCAGTTGCCCGACGGCCGCTTCCGCCACTCCAGCTTTGAACTCAATCCCTACCCTGGGGGAACACCGCATGAGGCGGCGTGTGACCTAGCTCTACTGCGCCTCGCGCAAGTGCTCAGAGAGCGTGACCAACCCGACTGGTCAAAGTACCTGGACGCGGCGCAGCGCAACCTCCTTGATGTTCAACTGGGCGTGCTATGGGACCAAAGACGCCGGCTGTATCGCGACCACCCGCGCCTACCTTGCTTCGTGCCCAACAAGGCGGCGACGTTCGCCGAGGCGCTGTGCCTGCTGGACGAGCTCAGCGGGGACTGGATGCGGATCGATAGGTATGTTCTGGTGACGCTCGAGGCTGTGCTCGCCCACCAAGTGCGCGGTGGTGCGCTTGATGGGGCGATCCACCAGTACAGCCAACGCGGGAACATGGTGCCGGCCTTTTACCCCTTTTACGTGGCACGCTGCGTGCCCGCGCTTCTGATGGGCTACATACATACGGGCGATGAGCCTCTGATCGATGCCGCACTGCGCGCCATGCGCTTTGTGCTGCGCTGGCAGTACGATGATGGCAGCTTCCCACAGGCGGTCTACGCGTCCGGACGGGTGAACCGTTACCCGCACTGGGTGGCCGGGGTGGGCGATATCCTGCGCGCCTTGCGCCTGCTAGAGCCCTACGGACTGCAGGCGGACCGCGCAGCGGCCGAGGCCTGGCTGCTGGGCGGAGCACAGACGCACGGCGGGATGCGCACGGCGCGCGGCTTTGCCGCGCAGGTCTCGCAGCGTGGTCCGGACAAGCTGCCCGAATTCCGCGACCTGCTGCCGGTTGCCGGTTGGGGCGACAAGGCTTTTTGCTACTTGACCGAGGTGCTCCTCGATGGGCAGGATGCCGCGCTGCTGGCGAGGGAGCCTCCTGTGGCACCGCTGTACGAGGAGGCTTGCCAGTTCAGAGGCATGCCCTGCCTGTACCGCGAGGATGGATCGGTGATTGAACTGTGGCACGGTAACGATCTGTGGTACCGCTGGCGCAAGGGATCCTGCTGGGCCGAGGTTTGCCCACCAGAACGGTTCTGGAAGTGACGGTCATGGCGATCCAAGCAGGGTGGGCCTGGCTCAACCAGCAGTCGCTGTGGTTGCTGGCCCTTGGCCTGACCCTTATGCTGGTATGGAACGCACTGCAGTGGCGCCGCGACCGTGCGCTGGCGCGGCAACTGAGCGCGCAACGAGCACCGCTGCCAGAGCTGCAATCCAGGCCGCCGTTGAGCGTGTTGGTGGCGGCGTGGAACGAGGCCGACGGCATCGCAGCCCATATCCATTCCTTTGAGCAGCTGTCCTATGCCGGCAAGGAACTGCTCCTCTGCGCGGGCGGCGATGACGGCACCTATGGCATCGCGCTGCAGCACGCCAGCGCGGACGTCATAGTGCTGCGGCAGCGGCCCGCTGAGGGCAAACAAGCGGCGCTGCAGCGCTGCTGGGCGCACGCGCGCGGGCAGCTGCTCTTCTTGACCGACGCCGACTGTTTGCTGGACGACGCAGCGCTGACTCGGACGCTGGCGCCGCTCGTGAACGACGGAGAGGACGTGGCCACCGGTTGGTCAGAGCCCTGGCCTGAGCAGCGCGCAAACCCGTTGGTGCTGCACCAGCGGTGCACCGACCTGTACGTGGCGGCGCGCCAGCCCAAGTACGTCACAGGGCTGCTGGGCCGCAACGCGGCTCTGACGCGGGCAGCGTTGGCCAGCGTGGGCGGGTTCGCGGAAAAGGTGC
>Ga0180437_10011495_pt1 | contig 10614 bp, 8 predicted proteins | sample SS_ome_4_FD_132410 | JGI IMG/M metagenome (GOLD analysis project Ga0180437, IMG submission 132410) | Hypersaline lake sediment archaeal communities from the Salton Sea, California, USA - SS_3_D_1 metaG | ecosystem: Environmental > Aquatic > Non-marine Saline and Alkaline > Hypersaline > Sediment... | reverse complement strand
CGATAGTTACTTTGTTATTAAACCCGCAGAAGGTACATTATCAGATGGTGTCGGTATTTTTAAATTAAAAGAACTGGACTTAAATTTCATTAAAAAATGGACTACCAATAAAGAAAATAATAAATATACTGTCACAGGACAATATACTACTTGGATTTTATCACGCTTTATAAAAAGTTTTCTATGGAAATTAGAAGGCCAAAATTTAACTTCACTAAAATTTCCAAAATTAACCAATTCTATTCCTTCCTTTAAGTTTAATTTTAATGATAAAATTGGCAGAATTAATAAATTTCGCTTTTGGGCTCTTTACACTATTATTGATAATGAATTTACTAGTTATCTTTATGAAGATGGCTACTGCGAAATCGCACTAGAAGAATTATCTACATTCTCAAAAACACAATTAGATCCCGCAAATATTGAAACTTTTTATCAAAATATATTAAATGTAGAAGAAGACGTTGATACTTTTGCTGAAATTACCGAAAACTTACTTTACAATAAAATTACTCAAAATTCACTTGATACTTATCAACAAAAAATACAAGCAGCATCTGTTGGTACATATCTAGATTTTGCGCGAGTTGTAAATGCTAATAACTTTCCACTCGGAAAAGATAAATGGAATAATGTTTTGATTCCAAATATGTACCATATTGTCAATACTATTGCAAATAAAACTAAAAGATATATGAATTGTATGAATGATTTTTTAAATAAAAATTCAATGAGTACTTGTTGCTATTCTTTATACGCTCTTGATATAATTGTTGACAATAATGCTAAACCTTGGCTTCTAGAAACTAATTCTAGACCTTTTGTCGGTTTTGATAATTATTGGACTAAACTTTATGATATTAATAATACTCATTGTATAAATGTACATAAATTTCTTAACTCTGTTCTTAAACTCACCACTGATTTAGTAAATGGAAATGGAAATGGAAATGTAAATGAAAATGAAAACGATTTAACAAAATTTAAAATAACTATGATCGATAAATTAAAAGATTTCTCAAATAGTAACATATATTTTCCTTTAAGTTTAGGCATTACAGATACTGCAACTAGTAATGTTTATAATGAAATTTATGATATTCTTGAAAAAGAAGGTTCATATAGACAATTTCCCTATCCTATGGTCGGTACTTCTTTAAATGGCCCAGGATTTAGAGGTATGTCACCTCTAAGTAAATTTTTAATTTCTAAAATAAATGAACTCGGCAAAGAAAAAGTACTATTGTTATTACAACAATTATTCCCATATGATGCCAAAATGAAAATTTTAAATAGAATTCCCACTCTCGGTTTCTATTTAGGTGACAAAGCTGTTATGACAACGTTACTAAAACAAAATATACCAAATTGGGATACTATTATACCTTATTCCTTTACCATTAATTTATCTGAACTTACCGATGAAAATATTAAATCAAAAATAAAAGAAAGTACTTTAAATAATTCCACTCTAATTGCTAAACCCGCATACGGCCAACAAGGTAAAGGTATTATAATTTCTAAAAATATAGATGAACTCGTATCTAAAATGCGTAATAACCCCGACAATGATAAAGATTATGTTATTTCTAAATATCTTGATAATCCTTACTTAATTAAACTAAATAAAACAGGTGTATCAGGTGTAAAATATGATGATAAATATGGACGTAAATCACATTTACGAGCATATGTACTTGTTGTAAAAGAAAATGATACTTTAAAAATTTATATGTATCGCGATTCTTTAATATTCTGCGCCGCCAGAGAATACAACTCTTGTGATGATAATAATAAAGACTTCTGCAACTTAACTAATTTATATTTCGGCTCCAAATATTACAAAGAAGTTCTAAATAAAAATCCTGGTGATGCATATAAAGATCTTTCCGGTCTTGCAAAAGATTTAATACCAAAAATTCATTATACTAAATTTATGGAAAGAGTTAAATATATTATTAAAACTGTTATTCTTTCTGTTAAAGATAATTTAGTATGCCTAAATACAAATTTATTAAATAATGATATATCCAATCACGGAAATTGTTATCAATATATAGCATTTGATTTACATTTAGAAAATTTTATTTCACAAACCAAAAATAATATTTCTGTTCCTCAACCTTGGCTGTTAGAAGTTAATGCAACACCTGGTTTAAAATCTCCTACTTATCAATGGGAACTAAATAAAAGTGGTGGTCTAAATAATTTTCTAGAATCTATTTTAAACATTACTATTAATACTAAATTAAGTTCTGGTAATAAACAATTATTTCAATATTTACCATACAAAAGAATTATTACAAAAATTGATAAAGAAATTCCTTTTCAACCTAAATATTTTGAATCTATTCAAAATTGTATGCAATATTATTATAAAGATTTAAAACAAATTCTTAGACAATATAATATACCAAATCGCGCAAAACTTAATACTAAAAAATTAATGTGTAAAACTCTTATGAAATATTCTAAATAAACCCCTTTCGCAATCTTTAATTACATTCACAATTACAATAAAATGTTAATATAAAAACTATTATAACATATAAATGTCCAACAAAATGTATTGTTCTTGATAATTCTATATTATTTTGGGATTCTATATCATAATCATTTGAAAATTTATCAGTATTTGTAGATAATTGTAAATACCACCCAATTATAAAAATAAAAAATGTTAAAAATAAAAACTTTTTATTTATTTGATTACAATAAAATACCAATATATACACTACAAATGCAAATACAAAATCCAATATAAATAATGGATGATTTATATAATTTTTATTATTTCTTTCTATCTTATCTTCACCTATATATAATTTATATCCTCTCCACATAATTGACAATAATGCCGATATTATCATTATATAGCAAAATTGTATTTTAGAATAAAAAGTCAATAAAATAATAAACATCACAATCGATGTTAAAAAACAACATAAATTATAATTATTATAATTCATTCCGTTTAATTTTTGTATTATTATTTTATTGATTTTTGATTTTTAATTTATTTAACTTTTATTTTATTTTTTTATTGAATTTTTTATTTTTTATTGAATTTTTTTTTATTGAATTTTTTTTTTTTTATTTAATTTTTTTTTTTTTTTTTTATTTTTTTTTTTTTTTTTGATTTTTTTTTTTTGAATTTTTTTTTTTGAATTTTTATTTTTTTTGAATTCTTTATAATTTTGTTATTATATTAATTTAATAACAGTATTTTTAACGGGGTTTACTATTGAATGTGGATTACTTTTCCATTTGTGTAATTTAAATATACTTTTATTTAATACTGTTATTGGATGTGGCATATAATATGGAAAAGTAATTTTATTTTGACTTCTCATATTATTAAATTGTGAAAATGTATAATTACCATTATTTATACTCACAGTATTAATTGAATTTTCTGTATTTGATGTTTTATTATAATTATTCCAAAAATTTATATTGAAATTTCTCCACAATGAAATTGGTTTTGGTAATAATTGTATTCTACAATGATTTGTAGTCACTTTAATAATCGTACCATATTTAATTTTATAACAATTTTGTGGAAGACTACTTAAATTACACAAAAAAGATCTAATATAAACACGATCGCCTATTCCTAAATTTTGTGGCGGTCTATTTAATTTATAAACATTCTGTATTCTTAACGCCATTAATTGTCTTATAATTATAAATGCTATTTCATTTGGAATACCATATTTTTCAAACACTTTTTTAATATAAAATTTACTTAAATATTTATTCATTATAATATTAAATACTATTTTTTCAAATTTATTTTTAAATAAATAAATTATAATTTATTAATTAAATTAATTTTTAATTAAATTTTTTCTATAAATAAATTTATAATGAGAAATAACAAAAATAACAGAATTAATAATAATGGTAATAATTGTGCTACTCTAAAAAAACATTTACAAGAAATAGAAAATAAAGGTTATACTATCATTAAAAAATGCATAGCTAAAAAAGAATGTAAAAGTCTTATTTATCAAACTTTATTACCAATAATAAATAAAAAAGGTATTTATTTGAATAATAAAAAATCATATGAAAAATATTTAGATGGTGTAATGCTATGGGGTGAAAACTATGGTCATATTATACCACGTACATCTAAACATTTTAGATTTAGAGCATTATTTGATTCTGAATACCTAAATAATTTACTTAATTTATATCACAATCGTAATTACTGTAAAGAACATAATTGTAATCATATTTGTAATTGTAATAATAATTTTAATAAGAACCAAAGTTCTAAATGGGAATATAATTATTTAGCAAAAGAAGGTCTAGGTTGGATACATTTAAGATTTCCTTATTTTGATTATAATAATTATAGTGCACATATTCAAGAATCTATTCCAAATTGTTTTCATTTAGATAATCTAATATTACCTTCAAATATAAATTACGAATTAGAACCTAATTATTCTAACAATAATAATAATAATGACAATGGAAATAATGATTACAATAATTATTACAATAATTACATTATTGATGAAAAACAATCATTAATTATTATACCATATATAACAACCGTAAAAGATAAAGGTGGTGGAACTGTTGTAATTGAAGAAAGTCATAAAAAAGTACAAGAACATTTAATTACAAAAGGTAATAATAATATTGAAAAACTTATTGAAGATATTTCAGATAATCTATCACATAAACTTAATATTAAAGAAATAACCGCTGAACAAGGTGATGTTTTAATTATGCATCCATATTTAATTCATTCTTCTTCATATGCTGACGTAAATTCTAAAACGCGCATTTTATTTAATCTAAGTGTTCAAACTAAATAAATTATTTATTTTACATTTTTTTTTATTATTTAAAAATATTTATTAATATTTTCTATTAAAAAATTTATAAATTGTTATAAATTAAAATGAATAATTCAGTAAGTAATTTAACAAATATTTCTGTAGTAACGCCCATAAAAAGTAATTCAGAAATCGGTATTTCAGCAAGGCCAGTTAAGTTCATCACTCTACCGGATGGCATACTCGATGCAAAGCTGCTCGAGCGCGTCGGGGCAATTGTCCAACAGGAAAATTGTATCGGCTGCGATGGCCGCGGACTTGCTGATGCCATCGCCAAAAAGCTTCCATATGGATGCTCATATAAGGACCGACGGCGGATGCCACCCGCCAACAAGTTTGCTGTGCCAGATGATCGGTCGACGCCGGGCACTATCGACGTGCGTATGCCACCTACCGCCCTATTTGGCACCAATGCTGGATGTCCTATCGTCATCAATCTCTTTGCACAGTGGGGATGGGCGCTCCCGGAAAATATAACCGGGTGTCACCAGCGCCACCATCAGACTCGGCGAGAACGAGAGAATACTGGTTTCGTGACTGCTTGCACGCGATCGCGCAGATCAATCCACCGCTCGAATCTATCGCATTCCCGTACAAGATCGGTTGTGGCCTCGCCGGTGGTAACTGGGTTGCATACGAGGCCATGATTTTCGAGTTTGCTTCAATGTGCCCGATGACGCAAGTGATCATATGCAAACTCGATGATAGTGGCAAAAGTAGAGGTACCCAAAGACGCAAATGCAAAGTCAATAATAGTGACAAGAGTAGCTGTGCGGGTGTCTAGTAATTGACTTTTGATTGGAATCAAACAGTCTTTTGTGCGCCGCTGGATAGTTACTTATTATCATTTTAGAATTACTGATGTAAACACGCCAAAATGGTTATAGCAATTTATTTAAATTATTAAATTATAATTACTCTGATAAAACTAATTCAAGGAAGTATTCTATTAATTTTAATTATCTAAATAGTTTTGATAATGATAAAAGCAATTTTAATAATTCACCATTATTTATTTTTACATTTTTTTTTTATTATTTAAAATTATTTTTTTAATATAACTATAAATTATTGTAAAAAATAAAAAATGAATAATTCGATTACAAGTAATTCAACTTCTATAAATAATTCTGTAATAAGTAATTCTTATATAGAAATGCCTTTATTGACACGCCAAAATGGTTGTAGTAATTTATTTAAATTATTAAATAATGATGAAGCTGATAAAAATATTTCACGACAATATTCAACTGATTCAAATGATTCAGATTACGATAAAAGTAATTTTGATAATTTTAAAGCTTCACCATTATTTATTTTACCTCCATCTACCGATGAAAACTATTTATATTTTAATAATAACCAAAATAGTGGTACAGTACTAAGAAGTCCGGCTGAATGTAATAAATTTACGAATGACGAATTAAATTATATGAATAAAATGCAAATAGATCAATATAGCGCATTTTTAAATTAAAAAACTAAAAACTAAAAACTAAAATTTCTAATAATAATTAAATAAATTAAGTAAAAAATAAAAATAATTTATATGTAAGTAACTATGCATTTTAGTATAACTGCAACTAATATATTAATTCACGTCGCTATCGTTTCTTTTTATTTAACTCTTTTCTTCTTTATTTTTGAACACAATTTCAAAAGAAATATTGTAGAAAAACAAATTGATACAGTCATTGATAATTTTGTAAATAAATCTTTAAAACCTTTACCAACTAATCGTAGAAAAGATATTAAAAAACAATTAAATGAAGTATTTGAAAATTCAAGATATGAAAATATTGATGACGAAGCCAAAAAAAATAATAAAAATGTCTTTCATAAGTCGCTAATATTTTTATTTACTGTTTTAACTATTGTTATTATTATATCAGTTTTACTCGGAAATTATTATAAATGGAATCCTAAATACATCACATTTTTAATAAATAGTGCTATTGTCAGTTTAATATTTATAGCTATATCTGAAATATCATTTATGTTTCTTATAAGCCGTAATTATACCTTTTCTGATCCAAATAATATTAAATATAAAATTATTGAAACTCTCGCAAATAACCGCTGTGATTCTTCACGCGAATCAAACTGTTTAAGTTAATTTTTATTTTTACTTTTTATTTTTTATTTTTAATTATATATTATATAATGTCAGATAATACTACAAAATATTTATGCGGTTGTTGCAAAAATAAATTATTATCAATATTTGGAAATAGTTTAGAAAGTAACAATTTAGAAAGTAACAATTTAGAAAATTATGAAATAAATTATCCAGATGGAACAACTGTTAATGATATTGTAGAAGAAATAGCAAGACCAGATGATGAACTATTAGATACTATTTTATGGGGTTCAAAATGGAAAAATATTACAACATTAAAATATACTATTAATCGTGGAGATGTAACAACAATAGATTATCCAGATGCAAATGTTACACAAGTAAATTTAGTAAATGTTAATCAAACAATAAGAGATTCAGTTGATAATATAATGAATGATTTAAGTACAGTACTAAATTTACAAGTACAATATGTAAATGATGTAGCCGACGCATACATATCTTTTAATTTTTTAGATGGAGATAGTAATAATTTTCCATATTCAGGTATATCAATGCCACCAGTTACTTCAAATAATGAATATTATCCAGGGCAATCATCATTTACTAATTTAACAGATTCTTTTTGGGCTTGTGGTAATACATATATTGTATATAAAACAGCAAATTCATCTTATTTTTCAAAAGGTGGATTTTTTTATGCTGTGATGATTCATGAGTTAGGTCACTCATTAGGTTTAGCTCATCCACACGATAATGGCGGTAATTCAACAGTAATGGCTGGTGTTACAAGCGCATTTGGTAGTTATGGAACTTATACAACTAATATACAACCAATAACTTGTATGTCTTATAATGATAGTATTGATACACCAATATTTAATAATACATTAGTAGATAATGTTTATACAAAGGGTTATATGGGAACTTTTGGGCCATTAGATATAGAAGCTTTACAACTTTTATATGGTTCAAATTCTACTTTTAATTTTGGTGATACAACTTATAGCTTAAATAATCAAAATCAATATTGGACAAGTATATACGATACTGGTGGTATAAATACTATTGATGCATCAAATTCAACAACTGACACTGTAATTAATATAGGGAACAGTAGTTTAGATAGTCAAATACAGTATGGAGGTGTTAAATTTTCTTATGATGCATTCGGTGGTTTTATCATTTCTAAATCTTCTATTAAAATTCATAACATAATTGGAAGTTCTAATGATGATAATATTACTGGTAATGAATTAAATAATGAAATTTATTTAGAACAAGGAGGTCAAGATATAGTAGATGGAGGTCAAGGTATTGATACAGCATTTTTAGAAAATATATCTTATAATAATGTACAGATGAGTATAAATCCTAATAATGGTATAATAACTATAAATTATAATAATGAAACAGCTTATATAACAAATGTTCAAATAATTCAATTTAGTGATAAAACTGTAAGAATATCAAATAATATAATGGAATTTGGTACAGTACAATTAGATCATAATTCTAAAACAATTACTTTAAATAATACTTTTAATGATCCAGTTGTTATAATTAGTGATCCATCTTATAATGGCACTAATCCTTGTACTATTAGAATTACTAATATTACCAATAATTCATTTACGATGTTTATACAAGAAGTGTTAAATAAAGATGGAATACATACATTAGAAAATATATCTTATATAGTAGGAGAAAAAGGAGAATGGAGTATAAACAACACTGATAAAAAAGTAATATTTGGTTCTTTTAATTCTAATATAACAACTAAAAATGGTTTTCAAACTATTAATTATAATTCAATATTTGTAAATACACCTATTGTACTTACACAAGTTGCAACATATAATGGAAATCAATTTGTAAATACTCGCACAAAAGATATAACAAAAACATCTTTTAAATTTGCTATGCAAGAATCAGAAGCATTAGATAATATTCATACATATGAAAAAATTAATTGGTGCGCCATATCACAAGGGTTTTATCAAATCGATGGTAAATATTTTGAATGTGGAACAATATCAAATGTTAATCATACACCTAAAACAATTAATTTAAATAGAAATTTTAATTCTATACCAAACATATTTACACGTGTATCTACTTATAATGGTCCCGATCCTGTAAATACTCGCACTGAACAATTCATATCATTGCGTATTAGATTACAAGAAGAACAAACACGTGATACGGAAATGGGACATTTATATGAGAATGTGTCTTATCTAGCAATTCAAAACTAATTTGTAAAAAGGAAAGTGAAAAATTAAAAGAAAAAAAAACAAGAAATTTTATTTTTACAAAATTTATTAATTTTATAATTTTTTTATTTTACAAAATTTATTAATTTTATAATTTTTTTATTTTACAAAATTTATTAATTTTATGATTTATTTTTACAAAATTAATAAATTTAGTTATTTTAAAAAATGACTAAATATGTTAATTTATTTTTTAGTGTCTATCTTTACATTTTTTTAATTTTTATTTTTATTACAATATTTTTCTGGACTGTAATACGCAATACTGAAACAAATCATTTTCATACTGAACTGGAAAAAGGTATAAAAGAAGGTCTTAAATCTGTTCGCATATCAAAAGATGTTTTTAAAGATTCGCAAGTAGATTATCTAAAATCATATTTTAGCGGAAAAGATTCAAAAAGAGAAATGGCAAATAATAATTTATTAACTATGAATATAGTTATTATTGTACTTATTGGTATAGGACTTTTTTCATCTTATTTTGTTAGATATTTTTTCTGCAAAGAAAATATTGATTGGAAACATATCATAATTGAAAATATTATTGTTTTAGTTGTTGTAGCAGCTGTTCAATATTTTTTCTTTACTAATATCGCAAGCCAATATGTACAAGTGATGCCAAGTTATCTTCCAAATACAGTAAAACGTAAAATTAATGAAATTAATGAAAATTAATGAAATATAAAATAATGAATAATGAAAAAACTAAAATTAGAATTAAATAAAAAGAAAAATAAAAAAAATAATAAAAATAATTAATAATGATTGATATACCCGTTTATATTATTTCTCTAAAAGGAACTAGTTCATATGATTTTAGTAAACATTTTAGTAATGTAAATTATTTTCAAGCAGTAGATGCACGTAAAAATACTCCGAGATATTATTATGATAAAGGTATAATATCACAAAGAGTATTAATGGATTTAGAACGTGGAAGAAAAGATCATTTCGCGTTTCCAGGTGTAGGAGCAATTGGACTTATATTATCATATAAAAAATTAGTAGAAAAATTATTAGCAGAAGGAATAAATGAAAATGTATTAATTTGTGAAGAAGATTGTTTAATTAAAAATATAAAAGAATTTGAAAGAAAAGTTAATCTACTTAAAAATAAAGATTTTGATTGTGCCGCAATGGGATCACATAAATTTGATAAATTTATGTTAACAGATAGTTCACTAAATGAACAATACAAAGATAGTAATTCTATTATTATAAATTATATCATACCACCTGAATTAGATTCAGATTTTGAACATTATGATAAATATTTTATTTTATTACATAGCGTAATATGGTCACCAAAAGGATTAAGAAAAATTATAAAATATTTAAATAATACTATTGAATTACAATTAGACGCTTTAATATCATTTTTATCTTATAATGGAAATAT
>Ga0180437_10011494_pt1 | contig 10614 bp, 10 predicted proteins | sample SS_ome_4_FD_132410 | JGI IMG/M metagenome (GOLD analysis project Ga0180437, IMG submission 132410) | Hypersaline lake sediment archaeal communities from the Salton Sea, California, USA - SS_3_D_1 metaG | ecosystem: Environmental > Aquatic > Non-marine Saline and Alkaline > Hypersaline >... | reverse complement strand
CATAATGCATAGGGATGACATTCTTGGGCTTCAAGAGCTTTGTTGCTAGAGCTGCTTGATGAACATCGCAGGTGAAGTAGCTGCCAATTGGAATTAAGACCAAGTCGATGGGCGAGTATAAATCAGCAAACAGACTCATAGATGCAAAGACACCCGTATCTCCAGCATGGTAGAAAGTGCCACTCGGGAATCTCACCACAAAACCGGTAGGAGCCCCGACGCCGCATGAATGAAATGCCTGAACAAGGGTAACAACGACACCCCCTATGTTCACACTTCCTCCGATATTGAGAGTGTGTATGTCCTTAACCCCTTGAGACCCTGCCTTGTGTGCAAGTTCATTGATAGCAATAAAGGTGGCTCCAGTGTTCTTGCAGATTCCCAATGCTTCTGCATAACCATGGTCTCCATGATCGTGAGTGACAAGTACAATATCTGCCTTGTCCACATCATCTACTGTTATTGGCGACGTAGGTCCAGTGAGCCATGGATCAACATAGATAATCTTTCCATCCTCTTCAATCTTGAATGACGCATGACCTAGGAATGTGACTTTCATGATTTGTTGTCTCCCAACTTACCACCATGGTTCCCTACTTCTATTTTTTGTCCTTTGGATTAGTATCCAAATCTGAAAGTTAATACCTACCAACACTAACGAAAAGACAGTGACTATTCATGGAAATAAAACCTCATCCAGACTTTCTGAGAGCTGGAAAGATAGCAGCACATACTTTGAGTCAAGTGGCACCCATGATACGCCCAGGGGTCAAAGTGCTGAAAGTCTGTATGCTGGCAGAGAAGAAGATACTGGAGTCTGGTGCTACTGGCGTTGCATTTCCCTGCAACATATCAATCAACGACGAGGCCGCTCATTATACCAGTCCTCACGGCGACACAAAGACGTTTCCAGACAGAGGTCTTGTGAAGATTGACCTTGGAGCTCATGTGAATGGGCACATCTCTGACACGGCTCTCACAGTGGATCTTGATGGGACATTTGAGAAGTATGTTGCAGCATCCCGTGAGGCCCTGAAAGCCGCCATTGAGGTAGTAAAACCAGATGTATCACTTGGAGATGTTGGCAGAGCAATCGAACGAACTATAAAACGCCACGGTCTTCGACCAGTTCATCAGCTCTCAGGACATCAACTGAAACCCTGGAATCTTCATGCTGGAAAGAATGTTCCCAATGTGGGAATGAAACTCACAGGAAGGATGCATTTGGGAGAAACCTATGCCATAGAACCATTTGCTACAGATGGTAATGGGACAATCAAGAGTGGTCCTACAGCGTATATCTTCTCAAATGATATGAAGAGCAAGAAGAAGCTTGACAAGACCACCCTTAGAGTACGCAACATCGCACGTCAGCGATTTGGGAGTCTACCCTGGGCTGCAAGATGGCTTCACTCGAAGAGTGGTAACATAGATGTTGCGGCTGCAATCAGCGCTCTTCAACATGCTGGGGTTATCCATGGTTATGCAGTACTGTATGAGGGCAAGAATGGGATGGTTTCACAGTCTGAACATAGCATCTTTGTAGGTTCTGATGGTGCAATTGTTTCCACTCTTCGTGATGACGAGTAAGTCCAGCGTGCATGGAACGGCTTAAGAGTGGCGAGTTCGCAAGCGCTCAAGGTGATACTTTGGACGCAGGCCCACACTCATCAGCCATCACATCAGGAAAAATAGCAGCGCGTGTGTTGAGTGAAATCACCGCTGAGATAGAACCTGGGCGGAGGATAATAAAGATCTGCGCATTAGCTGAGAGCAAGATCAAGGAGTATGGTGGCACTCCTGCCTTTCCCCTCAATGTTTCAATTAATCATATTGCTGCTCATAGTACTTCACCACGAGATGATAAAAGCGAGATTCCTGAGTTCGGACTTGTGAAGCTCGATGTGGGGGTGCATGTTGATGGATACATAACTGATACTGCACGTACCATAGACATCGATGGCACATTGGAGGGGTTTATCTCTGCAACAGACGATGCCCTGACTGAAGCCATTGCACTCATGCAACCAGGAACTGCGCTCGGGGATGTTGGTGACGCAATTGAAAAAGTAATCAAGGAGTATGGACTCAGACCTATCAAGAACCTGTCTGGCCATAATCTCAAGAGATACCAACTTCATGCGGGGAAGCTTGTTCCCAATGTGAGAAAGAGGGGTATTGGCAATGTGGAGGCTGGAGAGTACTATGCTATAGAACCATTTGCCACAACTGGAACAGGGACCGTGGTTGATAGCGAATATGTCTATATTTTTGAAAATACTGGTCTTGACGAGCCATTGGAAGGCATGACCGAGAAACTCAGAAAATACCTTCGTGATAGATATGGTCCGTTGCCTTTTGCATCACGTTGGATTGGCACATCAAACAAAGACATTGATGTAATTGAAGAACTCAAGAACCTCCTGAAGGCAAAGGCAATACGTGGCTATCCCATGCAGATAGAGAAGAAGGGACGTCCGGTGAGCCAGACTGAACACACAGTCTACATCTCCGAGGATGGTCCCATTGTCTTGACCAAGATGGACTAAATTCGGTCCTTGTCCTCAGGTTCTTCTCTTACAATATATATTCCTTCAATGGTCATGGCACTCTGACACTTCGGGCAATTGACCTCAAGAGCCTTCAAGACATAATCACCTTTCTGGAAGTCTCGAATCTCTTTGAAGTCACAACCGTCACATCTGATTTCTGTAACTGTTGGTGGTGGAGGCTTCACCTCTTTTTGTTGCCTTCCAGAAGTAAGTAGTGCAAACCCCATAGCAAGGACAAACATACCTAAGAATGTCCAGATGAACGAGAACGCATCAGTTGATCCCATACCCCACCAGAGGACAATGAATCCGGTCGCTGCAAAGACTAATCCAAGAAGTTTACTAGCAATCCCCATTTCATCCACCTCAGAGACCAATTCCTATCGAGTTTCCAATTCCAGCAAGAATCACGCTATCACCCGGTTTCGTACGTTTGAGGATTGATGTCTTTATCCGATCAATTACCACAGGAACTGCATCCAAGATGCGTTTGTCCATGATACCAACAGCAGCGGCTTCATCCTCTTTGATGACTATCGCTTCTATCCCAATAGCACGCTCTGTAGCTGTCTGCTCCATTGCATGTTTCTCAGGTCCCAAATCTCCTATGGCAGCACCAGTTCCCTCAGAAACCCTTCCAAGTTCCTCGCCTTCCAGCTTCAATGCCGCATCAATCGTTATGATTCGAGTGATTTTATCCCCAAATTGGTCAACGAGCTTCTTCACTGCGAAACCGGGTTTACCAACAGTGCCCCCAGGACCAGTGGCTCTCAAGGCATAGATGGTTCTTCCTTCGGCTTCAACCTTATAATACCCAACTTCACGGGAAATCTCATGGTTGTAGTTTTCTGGTGTACCTCCATACTCTCTAGCAAACTTTGTGACAACAAGTGGTCCTATACCATCTCCAATTGGCTTTCCGTCAGCAAATGCGCTGAGGGCATCATAGTATGCCTTAGCCAGTCTCAAAAGATCTGGCATCTGCATCTGAATCTGCATGATCATAATCTGACTGCCCGTCTTCTTCCCAAGGAGATAGAAGTGTCTAACAACCCTAAAGATGAGTCCTAAGACTTGTGTGACCTCCAATGTGTTCTCAAGGTTCTGATTCATCTCCTCTGTTGACTCAGGAGCAACCTCTGCAACAAACTCTTGGAACCGGTCTCTGCGCTCATCAAGAAGATGATCTAGACGTTTTAAGATACCTGCTGGATCTAAGTCCACCGGCATGATTGTGAAGTAGTCCATCCATCGATCTAAGTCCTTTGCGACCTCTTCCTCGGTCTTTCCAAACTCCTTGAATGTGTCAATGGCTGTCTGTCTCGACTCAATGAACATCTTTTTCAATTCATGAAGACCTGCCTCAATCTGCTTTAACCACTGCCACATCTGAAACTTCGCGCCATAGAGACTGAAGATCAGGATGAAGGCAAAGAATGCAAGATTGATTATCCAACTGAATTCATTCGGTTCGCCTAGCTGCATCAATATCAGTTTCGACCTCGTTCGTTGTTCTTTTAATGACTTCTATCTCTACATTTTTCACTGGGCAGCAAATGAGAAGAAGAGAATGTGGCAGCTTCAAGGCCTGTCACGCGCTCGCGCAGCGCACATCTCCTTGAACGTCCTGGGCCTTAACTTCTGAGTTCGGCCGAGTTCAGGTGTTACCCCCAGGACTATGGCCGCCATCAAATCGTTCGACACTCGTGTTTGGTTTTAAGGATTACTCTCTGACAGTTCCTTTCGCTTTGAACGAGCTTGTGACAGAAATGCACTAACATCATCATTCCAAGTGCCATCAGGAGTAAGAAGGCGATGATAAAAGTCATAGTTAAAACTTCGAAAAGTCCGGGGTCTCATGCATCTGACTGTAATCTCCCGATCAACATCCAACCGATTCAATTGTGAAGCTAGTTCTTGTACATAATTCTCGGGCAGTCTAGAAAGAACAAAGCCCATGTCACAGTCTTTGTTCAGCATTGTTGTGGATGTCGGAGTATAAGACAAAAATGAGTCAACTAATGATATAACACTGTCACTATCTCCTTGGATTATTGTGGCCAAGGAAACAAGCCTAACGTCATCAACCTCATAGGCCACATCAATCACACCTCTTCTTTGCAATCGTGATATACTTGATAGTACCTGTTTTCTGTCCATCCCCCAATATCTAAAATAGTCTGCTCTCTCGAGACTCTCAAGGTAGATTCCACCTGTTACAAGCCCCAAAATCATCGCATCATCTGGTTGGAGCTGAAAAGTATCTATCTTTTTCTTAGTGTAAAAACGTTTGGAGAATCTCCTCTTCGAAATTTTTCTATTTGTTGACGTCAATATTTTGTCTATAGGAACATCCCATCTGCCAGAATTCTCATTAAATAATCCAAGATTGACAGTCCGTGTTGATAAAGAAATCCTGATACACTGTGGAAGCATTCTCATGACCCTTTGTACACTAGAAGGCGGCATGCTCATCACATGTAAATGTGGCGGGTTTTCGCTACTAATTCCCAGACGAGTAATGAATCTCATATGTCTGTGAGGCCATCTATATGCAGCTCCTAAATACACAAGATCATTGAGTCCTATCATGTCATGATTGACATGACTTCGAACTCTCAATCCATATGATATTGCAGATAGACGTATCTTCCACTTCTTCTTGGATTTCATTGCTTGTGATTTCGTTACTGGAAGTCTGTGTAGAAACTTGTTCGAGTTATTAAGTTCCTGTGCTGACTTAATAGCTATACCAAACCAATCAGGACACATTTCAATCACTTTTAGAACAAGCTTTCTCACAATTTCATTGGCTGTTTCACCAAGAATAGCTCTTGGTTGTTCCAACTCACCTCTTGAAGCCTGAATCATTAATTTTAGATAAGGTGGCCAATTGTAGTTGTCAACAATACATCTAAAGTGACCTCTCATCAGATTCCCAAACATAGGTAATGCGTCAATGTAAGATAAGGAATCAATAATGTCCTCCATTCGCATTTTGTCTAGCACGATATAAGCAAGAAACGCCATCAATTGCTCCCTATTGATTCCCGAAAATGCAGTCGGTACTAAACGGGATATAGTGTCCCTAGCTGTTTCACCAAGTTGTAGATTTGGTACTGTTACTTCACTCAGGATTTTCGAAATTTCTTCCCATGAAGGAGATGGTCCATCAAGAACATGACAAATCTCATCTCTCAATGACTCTCTTTTTTCGGACCAAAAATCATTGTACCATAAATTTTGGTGTTCTTGGTCATCAATTAATCTAAGAGCTTCAGCTTCATAGGGTTGAATTATCTGAGTTTCATAGATTACCTCTGACTGAGGGTTACCAATTAGAAGGAAAAGACGTGTGTCATTTTCTATCGCATGAATAGTGTACATAGAATCTGCTTTTCCTGCACGTAATCGACCGTAGAATCCCCCTGTGGAAGATGGGAAAATGTCCTCAACATACTGTCCTTGGTCCGATGCATAGGGTTGTGATACAACCAATAATGGACTGAGTTGAAACCTGAATTGCGAAAAGTCAGAAGGCATTACTAAGGAAACTAATGTGTTAGGTAGGTTCTTACTTGATAGTGCTCTTCCAGAGTCCAAGATGATCTGAACACAGTCTGATTTGATGCTAAGAATTCCTCTTTCCACAACCTTCGAATTATCCCATACATTCACAATCAAACCAGTGTTTGACATACAAGATGTCTCCAAGAACTCTAGAATAAATCACCACTTTGAGTCCATTTTAGAATTGCTCTTTGGAAAATGGTCTAGTGATGGATTCAAAACCAATATGAAACTGTATAAAGAAAAGAAAGGTCGTCTAAGGATTTAGACGATTAGGGATTTTCTATTATATTAATTAGGGTAACTGATAAGGCGTGGTTTCCCTTTTTACCAAGGCTCCGGTACTGATGGTCTGTCTGGAATCATTGTCATCACTGATTTAAAGTAGCCGTGAGAGCTCTAATTGCTACAAAACGAAAATATCTGACAAATCAAGCACCCCAAATTGCAAAAAACACACAAATCTAACTTGTAATCCACTTCGGATTACGTGTGCTTTATTTAGCATACTAATCACAATATTTGAAATCACATGATTAGTGCCTATTGTTATTCATCAGAAATTGAAACGATTTCATCAATATTTTGAACATCAGAGAGTATTGATACCTTAGCTCTTGATACTACATCCCCATATGTGTCAATTCCAAAACGTCTACAGACATCTACCAGAGTAGAGATTGCTATTTTTGTCCAACCAGATACATCCAATTCTCCAGCGCATGCCACTTCTCGAACCATTATACTAAAGGGCTTGACATGTTCAGCAGTCAGAATTTTGGCAACCATCGAGAGCACATATTTCCTCTCGCCATTAAGTGACTGAGCATAGACAAGAATCAACCGGTCAATAGCCTCAGGTGTTCCTAATGCAACAAGTAGATCAAGTCCCATCAGCCAATCCTCATAATCCTCAGAATTAAGCAGTTTCTCACAATAATCAATGAGTTGAGAATCATATCTGCGCGCCAATTCGAGTAGTGCGGGCTTCTTGAGAATCAGATGAATTGAATCATCTCCAACAAGATTCCACAGCCGCGCACTATCGACATCAACATAAAGAGGGGTGTGGTCTTTGATATGGGAAGGCGTCGATAGTAAGCGCAGCCGTGGCTGGGTCATAGAGTCCGGTATCGACCGGGGCTATTAAGGTCGTATAAGTGAGTGTCAATTGGATAGCTTTTTATGAGGACAATTCGGACTCATCTACAAGTCTCGAACAGAGGAAGATACAATGCCTGGCTCACACGGTTCACTCACAAAGGCTGGAAAGGTCCGCGAATCTACTCCCAAAGTACATGGGCGCGAGCGACACACACCTATCCCTCGTATACGAAACAAGAGGAACTATGTCAAAAGATTCGTAAAAGGACAGACAATCGGGGTTCGTAAATAAACCAATAGTATCGAGAACAGCAGTTCAGTATCAGAACTTCTTCTTAACACCCAGTGCATCGCGATGGTATCTTCCAAATTCCGTCATCTTTGATAGATACTCACCAGTATATACAGGACCGTCTATACAAACCAAAGATCCTGTTGAATCAAGTGCACATGTCCCGCAGATACCACAACCGCATTTCATGAATCGCTCAAGGGACGCCTGAAAACTCATCCTACTATCCCTTGTCAGCTCATAGAGACTGTGCATCATCAGCTCAGGACCACAGGTATATACAGTATCAAACTCACGTTCCCTCAAAATCTCCCTAACCGCATCAGTAGCCAAACCCGCAAACCCCTCTGAGCCATCATCAGTTGAAGTCTTCAGATGCAGCTTCTTGTGTGACAATTTTGAGAGTTCTTTAAAGAAGATGAGTTCCTGCTTTGTCTTGGCCGCTATCAAGACAGTCACTTCTGCACCTGCTTCAAGAAGGCTGTAGATAAGAGGTCTCAGTGGCGCCATTCCAATTCCGCCGCCCACCACTAAGGAGTTCTTGGAACTAAGGGTGAAGGATGATCCAAATGGTCCTCTTATCCCAATCCAATCATTTGATTCAAGTGAACAGAGAGCCTTGGTGGCTTCGCCAATGGGATTGACAGTTACGCCTATCTTGTTTTGTTTCCATAAGGAAACACCCATTGGAATCTCATCCACACCTGGAATCCAAATCATGATGAACCGTCCGGGAACAAACTCACGATCGAGCCTTTTTGTCCTGAAGAAAAGCGTGCGTACAGATTCGGTTTCTCGAACAACCTCTGAGATCCTAACAGACATTGGGGTTCCCATCAGAATATCCATGTTCACTTTTTCTCCCTCCATGCTGCACCCACTATCTCTGATACTCTCGATACTCCCATCTCTCTTAGGTAATTCCGTACACCCTCTTTGACTCTTGAGAAGACACCTAATCCATCGATGAGCGCCGTGCCAATCTGTATTGCACTCGCCCCTGCAAGGTGCATCTCAACAGCATCTTCCCATCCAGAAACCCCCCCAACACCAATTATTGGAATGCTCAGTGCTTGGCTTAAATCGTATATACATCTGATTGCCACTGGAAATATCGGTGGTCCTGATAGTCCTCCAACTTTATGACCTAACACAGGACGCATCTGTTGAATATCTATTCTCATCGCACTGAGTGTGTTTATCGCTACAATTGCATCCGCACCTGCATCTTCAGCAGCCATCCCCACTGCTATGATGTCAGAAGCATTGGGTGTTAGTTTTGCTAACACTTGGCACTCAACTGAGTTCTTGACAGCTGCAACATACCTGTGCGTCAGGTCTGGACTGTGAGATATATGCGCAATCTCCGCATGGGGGCAAGAGAGGTTCAACTCAATGGCTGCTGGCTTAAGCTGAATTGCCCTTTGCGCCACGTCAGTAATTTCCTCCACCGTGTTCCCAAATATGCTGAGGACTACTGGAACTTTCTTCTTGTTCAGGATACGCATCTCATCACTGAAAGCATCGATTCCTGGATTGGTCAGGCCCACGGCATTGATAAGTCCGCCATGAGACGATGTGAGAACAGGACCTGGGTGTCCCTTTCGAGGAGTCAAGCCAATAGATTTCGTGACCACTACATCAGCGCCAGACTCAATCACCCTAATCATAGAGGCTGCAGTGACTCCTAGAATTCCAGATGCTAACCAGTAACCCTCTAACTTCACTCTGACACCTTGTACTGGACTAACAAATTATCTGTAATAAGCTAAGTGGAGCCAGGACGACACACTTATCCGGAGTCAAATAATCTCTGCATTCAGATTCAGCAGGAAGGGTCCAAAGTGCCGGTCTATTTCACACTCACTGTCTTTGGAATCTTTGTCCTCGATGAAGAGGGCAGAGTGACCTCAAAGTATCTGTTCTACCCAGATGTAGACACCGCAGCTAGGAATCTGATGGCGGTCAATGATGAGACTATGACAGAAGACACTGAGAACTTCATAAGGGATTTGGAAGGAATGGAACTCATTGTAGAGGACGCCAAGCTCGCCCGTGCTCTCTCAAAGAATGACAAAATCGGCGTGAAGGTGGAAGAAGGTACTGCTTCCAGATGGTTTAGGGATAGACAGGATGACTATCTGCTTGAACAGGGAATTATCCCTTCAAGGGAAGATATTACAGCATTCAGGCATGATGTTTCCTTGTCCTTAGCGAAGAGAAAAGTCAGTGCTGCGAGTGAAGAGAAAGATCTCCTCATAAAGAACGCAATAGATGCGGTTGATGAGCTTGATAGGTCAATCAACATTCTCGTTATGCGTCTACGAGAATGGTACTCATTGCATCATCCATCACTGAGCAGAGTGGTTGAGGAACAAGAGCTCTTCGCGAAAATCCTGAATGCTTGCACCGGAAAAAGCAAGGTCACCAGGAAATGTCTAAACTCTGTTGGAGTTCCTGACATGATGACAGAGCAAGTCGTAAAATCATTGGCTGCAGATATAGGTGCGGAGTTAGAAGAAGCTGATCTCGCAGTGATTGCCAGTCTTGCCAAGAGTGTGAACAGTTTGTATAGAATGAGGGATGAGCTTGAGGACTATATTTCTATGATGATGGAAACCGTGGCACCCAATGTTGCAGCATTAGCTGGACCAATGATTGGAGCACGATTAATCAGTCTGGCAGGTTCGCTTAAGGACCTTGCTCGAAAACCATCCAGCACAATTCAAGTCTTTGGTGCTGAGAAGGCACTTTTCAGGAGTCTAAAGACTGGTACTGACCCACCAAAACATGGTATCATTTATCGAGTCCCTGAAGTGAATACAGCTCCTTTTTGGCAAAGAGGTAAGATAGCGAGATCCTTGGCGGGCAAACTCTCAATCGCAGCGAGAATAGATGCATACTCTGATAGAGACTCTGGAAGTAGCCTCAGAGAGCAATTTATTTCGAGAGTAGAGGAGATTCGTAAACAAAATCCCGAAGCCCCACCTCCAAAACCGCCTAAGCCCAAACCCGAGCAACAAAAGAAACGTGAAAGAAAAGGGCGCACCAAAAAAAGACATGGAGGTAGGTAGAATGGTGGATGTGACACCTCAT
>Ga0180437_10011491_pt1 | contig 10615 bp, 6 predicted proteins | sample SS_ome_4_FD_132410 | JGI IMG/M metagenome (GOLD analysis project Ga0180437, IMG submission 132410) | Hypersaline lake sediment archaeal communities from the Salton Sea, California, USA - SS_3_D_1 metaG | ecosystem: Environmental > Aquatic > Non-marine Saline and Alkaline > Hypersaline > Sediment... | reverse complement strand
TGTTTAGGCCAGTGTGACGGTTCATAGCTGCTGGACAGTAACTGCGTAGAACGCTTGCAACTTAGCAAGTGCATCCGACAACAAAACCATAGAACAAATGTTTAATTTGACATTGTCAAGGTATACAAGCGTGTGTGTGAACGGTTTTGCACCCAAGAGACTCACCCCCCAGCCCAAAGTGCGGAATATATATTTGAACAGTGTGATGAGGTGATTCGGCGCTCCTTGTCAGATTCACAGGCACCCAAGCGAGTGTATGTATTTGTCGATGATATAGATCAGCTTTTCGATGAACGACCATCCAGAGCAAAACAGAACGCTCAGGCAATAGAAGCCATTGTGGATTTCTGTAGGGTAGCGGCTCGAAGAGGTGAGAGAAAGCTACTAGCCCTGCGGATGTTCATCCCTGCGCAACTGAGGAAGCCAATTCAGAAGCGCCTCGGAAAATGGCGTCGCAGGATTCATGAATACACCATATCGTGGAGCGCCGACTATTGCGAAGCCATTGTAGAAAGACGTTTGGACAGTTCTTGGAAGGATGGGCCAGGTACCGGTATCATCCATGTCAGTCGCTTATTTACACCTGATGCGCTCTATGAATTCCGTAAATGGCTTCAACGACAAAAGGGCATTTCTCCGCGCTTTGTTATAGATGTCCTCGACCAATTGGGACATTATGCCTATAGCCGCGGGGTCACCACTGATCTGATAAACGTGGAACTCTGGCGTGAATTTGTGAAGTCAAGCGAACCAAAGGTCCTGCGCGCTATGGACGCTGTCTACCCTCTGAGCCGATCGTTGCTAAGGTTGCCAAGATGGTTTTGGCCACTTTTGCTACTAACGCTGCCATGCTGAACAAGATCCGTGATACGCCAATGTTACTGTGATTGAGGTACGCAAAGTGTCAACTGCTGCATCGGGGCTGAATCATTGGTGGAGAGAGCGTGGTTACTTCTCTAATCCATTTGCGTGGTCTAATGCTGCCGAAGTAGGCGAAAGAATCTTCCCAGACTTCTTTCAGTCGTGGTACGTAGAACCCGATATGCCTACAGGTTTGCCAAGGGCGGGAGAAACCCCCACCCTGGACCGGGCAAAATCACTTGAAACGAGCATGCTTATACTTATCTATGCGCCAGCGGGGGGTGGAAAAACCTTTTATAGACGATGGGCAGCGTGGCAGATCAAAGAGAGAGCACAATATGCTTTGGAAATCCGAAATCTTAGAGAAGAAATAGGAAACCCCGAGAACGTGATCGCTCGCGACTTAGCTTTTTGCGTATACAAGCGTGTGTGTGAAAAGTTTTTCATCGGAGCGGATCTTCCCAGAGATGGGCATGTAGAACACATATTCAAACAGTGTGACGAGGTGATTCGTCACTGCTTGCCAGATTCACAGTCGCCTAAGCGGATGTATGTGTTTATCAATGATATAGATCAGCTTTTCGATGAACGATTATCAAGGGCAGAACAGAACGCTCAGGTACTTACAGCCATTGTAGATTTCTGTAGGATAGCGGCCGCAAGAGGGGGGGGAGAGCCTCTGGCCCTGCGAATGTTCATCCCTGCGCAACTGAGGAAGCCAATTCAGAGGCGCCTGGGAACCAGGCAGCGTCGTCGAATTCGAGAGTACAACATATTGTGGGGCGCAGATCATTGCCTAGACATAGTAGAAAGGCGCTTGGTCAGTTGTTGGGGTAATATAGACTCGCGTGGGGATCATGTGAATTGTTTGCTAACACATGATACACTCAATGCATTCCGTAAGTGGCTTCAGCGACAAGGGAGCATTTCACCGCGCTGTGTTATAGATGTTCTCGATCGATTGGGACATTATGCCTATAGCTGCGGAGTTACCACTGATGAATTGATAGACTTGCAGCTCTGGCGCAAGTTCTTGAAATCACCCGAACTTGTGGGCTCCTGCGACCCGGACAGACGCTACCCTCTATGCCGATGGCCGTTTCTAGTTTGGAAGCCACGGAGATGGCTGTGGCCTTTCCCCTTCCTGCTAGTGTTTCTACTAGGTGTTATCTGGTATCTTGGTTCGTCGGCCCATGGAGACGCGGAAAGCGTTTTCTTTTTCTCAGTTAGCTTAGTTCGTGGGATGATCGCTTGGCTAGCAGCTGCCAGCGACTGGATTGAGGGGTTTATCCTATTAACCGCCGCCGTAGGTGCTATTGTATTCGTTTTTTGGTGTTTGCGAGAAAGCAAGCAGTCTGGTCAGCAACTGGACTTGCGCGAGTGTCTCTGGAAAGTCTGGCAACTCATCTATAAGTACCTGTCAGGTGGTCCAAAATGACTCAACCGGAGTCATCCCCCAACGCCGAGCAGGCTGAAACTAGGTTGGTTTGGTGGTTGGCTAGAAGGGGGTTGCGAGCGAATCCTTTCGAGAGGTGGAATGCTGAGCACGATCAAGACTTGCCGAGCTACTTTGTAGATATCGGTGGGTTTGACGAACTATTCCGCCTTGCTGAACCATGCGTTGTCTTTGCGCAACGCGGTTGTGGCAAAACAGCTCAACGCCAGATGGTGGCTGCTCATTGTCGTCCCGTCAAGCGGGATAGCCCGCGGCTGGCTGTAGCTTACACCTACAGTGGATTTGAACGAGCGATAAAAAGTGCAAACGATGACATAGAGCGGACACGTCCCATACATCACGTCAGTGCGCTTTTGTACCTTGGGTTGACTGCGCTGGCAGATGAGAGCGCACAGGATTCAGAGGTGCAGAGCGCACTGACGAGTCCAGAGGTCGCGTCGCGCTTGGCAGCCTACGTTGGCCGTTTTGCGCCCCATCTGGTGGATACTCCGACCGACGGGATGCCAAGCGCTCTGGACAGTTTTGGCTCGCTAGATCTCTTGCGAGGATTCTCCGAGTTAGTCAAGGGTGCTGGTTTAGAGTCGTGTGTCGTGCTCGTAGACGGCCTGGACGAGTTCCCTCTCACAGCCGGTGACCCGGCCAGGGCGGTTGCGTTCTTGGCCTCTCTGCTTGGTACATTGTCCCTGATCGAGTGTCCAGGATGGGCGTTCAAGTTCTTCTTGCCCCAAGGATTGGAGCCGACTCTACGCGCCTGTCGCTGGTTCCGTGCGGATCGGTTGCACATCTCCCGTATTGCCTGGACAAAGAGCAATCTATCGGATCTTCTCAAACAGCGACTTACTTATTTCAGCCACAGGGAGCCTCCCTACGAGGACCTGGCACAGCTATGTGAAGACAAGTTGGCCCAGGTCATTAACGAAGAGCTCACAGCCCTCGCTCATGGGTTGCCACGCGCAGCGCTCATACTCGCCGACATGCTTCTGGAAAGCCATTGTCAGCAGCCCAGGCCTCCAGAATTGATCGCATTGGAAACCTGGGAGCAAGTTAAAGAGAAGTGGCGAGACCACCGCGTGGATTTTGTAACGGAAGAGAGGTCTCCAGATGCACAACTGCCCAAAGCGGCCGAGCCCATTCCTTCTCCAGCGCTAGGTGAGTCTGATCACCCTGTCTTGCGAATAGAGGAAAGAAAGGGGCTTGTCTGGCTAGGTGAGCGTGAAATCAGGAGTAAAATCAATCCCAAGGACTACTCTGTGTTGGTCTGCCTGTATCGGCACAAATCGGTTGTGTGCAGTAAGGACTTGATCGCGCAGGAAGCTTGGCCAGAAGAAGAAACTGAGGGGATAAGTGACCAAACTATCGCAGCGTCCATAGCACGGTTGCGCAAAGTGCTGAGGCAATTGGCGCCGGACAAGGATTACATTGAGACTGTTAGAGGTAAGAGACGCACAGAGGGCGGGTATCGGCTCCATCCTGAGGGTTTCGAAACGTTCAAGCCCGTCAATTAGCTGCAAGACACCTGTCATACACTTGTCATGCATAACTCAAAAAAAGTGGTATACTTGTGATGGGAAAAATCGAGTTTTGCCAGTTTCGGAGAATTTCAAACATCGGTAGTCTCCCTGTAGAGTGTTGTTGGCCTCGAATGGGGGAAAACGGCTTGGAAAACCCAGGTTTTTTGGCCTAACAAGGCAGTTTTGGTGCCTGAAACCTGCTCAACAACTGTCATCTGACCTCAACAACACCCAAGAGGGGGACTACCCAAACATCTATTGGTTCCTTTAGTAAAATACTAATCCTTCAGAAGTGATCTCACAGCGAATTTCAAACAAGAATCTTACTTTTTTCTAACTTTATTCTAACAGGAGTATGATAGAATATCTGTGAGAGGCTGGAAACATACTAGGAGCAAAGACAGGTGGATCAGTCAGATGGAGGAGAAAGACAAACTGAGCCACCGTGTCACAGGATACCTATGCCCCCTCAAAAACGCGCAAATCCCAGACAGAATAGAGCCAATAAACCGCAGCCTAAACTCTACCTCCTGTTCGATGCCGGCGGTACACTTGTCTTCCCAGATCAACCGTTCTTGATCCAAAAAGCTTGGGAACATGGGATAGAGTTAACCGATGCACAACTGTTCAGCGGTTATTATCAACTGATATACAACCTGGACCTAGAGGCCCGTAAGCAGGGCAGTTTTTCCCACAACCCTTGGCCGCAGGGTTATGCACATGCTCTCTTTGAAACACTTGGCATGGTCAACGGAGTTACCCATACTGTAGCTCAAGCTGCTGAAGCCCGCCACTGCCAAAGAAATCTATGGACCTTTACCTTCGACTGGGTTCCTGAAACATTACTCCACCTTGCTGCCCAAGGGTATCGTATGTCGGTCATCTCAAACTCTGACGGTCGCACAGCCAAGGTGTTCCACGACCTGGGCTTGGCTCATTATTTTGAAAGAATCTTTGACTCCAAAATTCTAGGAATCGGGAAGCCTGCCCCGGCTGTTTTTGAGTGGGCCCTACGCGAACTGAACCTGCAACCGGCCGACGCGCTTTACATCGGTGATATTTTTGAGGTTGATGTCCGGGGCGCCAACCGGGCTGGGTTGGGGGGGCTACATCTCGACCCATTGGGCTTGTACGTCGGCTGGCCGGGAGTCCACCTGACCACCGTGCGCGACCTGCCGGACTGGTTGGCTTGGTATGCTGCCATCCCCTTGACCTCTGAACTTTTCCCAACCAGGAATCTTCATCGCGCGGCCTACCCTATCCCCGAAGCCCCAAGACTCCTTCATGCTTTGCTGACAAATTCACTATTCACCGCACTAGTCAACGACATTTTGGAAACGGGTCGGTTCGTGGTATCATCTGTACATGACCCAAAAACGAATCCACTTTCCTTGCACTACGGCATAACAGCGCAAGCTGCTATTTGAGACTTGGGAAGCGACATGAGGCGCGTCTGCCCTTGAGGGGGCAGAGACGGCCATCTTGTATCTCTTCTTGCCCTTGCAGTAGACCAGAGGTGAAACCCTGCCACGAATGCGGTAGTGCCAGCCCAGGTTCCTTCCTTCCCAGATTTCTTACACCTATGGAGATGAGCCATGAATACCACTCCGAAACTGCAGCCTCGCCGGTCCCCGGAACCAGGACGCCCTTTTGTCAATCGTGGCCGTGAGCTCAAGTTAGTTCGAGATAAGCTGGATATTGGAATGCAGGGAAAATCTATGCCATCAACGGTAACGTGCTTCTGGGGCGCGTTTGGCATGGGCAAGAGTTGGCTTCTCCTTGAGTTGGAGCGTCGCTATAGACACGCTGGCCTGAAGGGTGTTGGCTCTCATCCTACTATCGCGGCACGCTTGGATTTGAATCGGGAGATCCTACCTTCTCTTTGGCAAGATGAGCAACTCAATCGAGAGCAGTTGATCAGAGAGCTTTGGAAGCAACTAGCTTCTCAATTAGAGACTGACGTACCCGACTCGGGACGAGCCAGTGCTGACGAGTGGGCGGAAGCCTTTATGAATGAGGTGACTGTATGGTCAGTCCAATCAGCCACCCCTTTAATTATGCTAGACACGGTGGATGATTTGGTGAAACTGGATGAGTCAACCTTCTTCTGGCTCGAGCAGCACTTGGTGGAGCGTCTGGCCCTGACCAACCGGGTGCTTTTCATTTTCGCCAGTCGGGGCGAGTTGCGGCGCTGGAGGCGTTTCCAGGTCCGGCGACGGGTGGATTCGTACAGGTTGACCGCCTTTGATGCCAAAACCGCTGGTGAGGAGGTAGGCGCTAACCCCGATGTGAGCCAGGTACTCTTTCGTCACGCCTTTGGTCATCCACTGGTCACCGAATATCTGGGAACCGTGTTGGAGAAACAGGGCGTTGATCTCCAAAAAGCGGAGAGAGTTGAACGACTGGTTGAACCGTCGCTAGCGCAGGCCGTTTTGGGAGAGGTAATGACGAAGATTCTAGAGAAAGTGCCGGAGTTGCCAGCGAAGCTAGCCAGATACACAAGTGTATTGCGTTGGGTCAGCGTTGAGCCACTTCGTTTTCTCGCAGAAAGTTTAGACCTTTCCGAACATGGTCGTGGCGATGCCTACTATCTTGATCGTATCGGAGAACTTCAAGCCCATCACCTCTTGTACTGGAATAGCAACAAAAACAGCTATGAGCCCGATCCGGTGTTGCGTCGGTTGCTGGCGTACTTCCTGCAACTGGAAGAGCCGGCGCGGTTTTGTAAAGCACACCTCGCCGTCTTTGATTTTCATCGCGGTCACTTGAGTGAGTATCCCCAGTACCTCGCTCGATACGTGCCAGAGTTGGCGTACCATCGTGCGATTCTTGAGCGTTGCGAACTGCTGGAGCTGCAGCCACCCACTATACAAGCTTGGTGGGAGCAGTTCCTCTCTGAGAAGGCACCGATCTCTCGCGAACCTTGGGCTGAGTTAGTTAAAGCATTGGAGCAAGATAAAGAATTGCAGGATGTTTCGCCTATCGAAGACTACGATCGCTTGTACTCAGAAGCCAAGAAGCGCGCCATCGGGATGACAGGTTGATCCGAGGAGGGAATAGCGATGCCAGAGTGGATCCCACGCAAAATCATGCCCGATATTCAGGAGGCGATTGAAGCCACGGACCGGTCTACCCATATCTTCTACATCACCAGCAAGGGCGGAGAGGGCAAGACGATCCTTCTCCGTCAGGTTGGGATGGAGTTAGGCAGCCCGGATGGCATAGCTCCCTCCTTCCCTTGGTCTGGCATCTTGGATCTTTACCACTCGGATGTAAACTCGCACGCTGGCCTGGAGATACGCCTGAGCCAAGCACTAGGAACGGCCGGTGAGTTCCAGCGCTATCAGGATGAACGGTATGCCCATGCCGCGAGGCGAGAAGCAGGCTTGATTGGCCCTGAGCTGGAGTCTGAGCGTGCAAGGTTGGGACAGGTGTTCGCCGAGTGCATGAACGCCGTCACGCGCTGGAGCCGGGTCGTCATTGCCCTGGACACCACCGAGCGCGTTCAGTACGAGGTGGATGAGATACAGAGGCTTTGCCAGATGGAGGACGAAAGCACAACTGTAAAGGCCTGGCTTCTGGACCAGTTGCGCCGCTGGGAAAACTGCGTTGTGCTGCTGGTAGGGCGCCCAGAGGCAGATCCTTACCTGGGTAAAGCACTGGCGGAGGTCCTAACTGCTGATTCGGGAGTTCGCTACGAAGCCAGAACACTGGGCAGCTTTGACGAAGATGAGGCTCGCGCATATTTTACACAGAAAGAAACAGAGTTTCCCGTATTGCGCGACGTTGACGCCGGTTTCCGCCATCGGCTGTGGGAGGTGACCGAAGGCAGGCCCATCCGGCTCGACCTGGCGGTTGAGGTGATAAAATATGGGCTCGGCTTCGACCAATTCCGGGAAAAAGTGGAGACGGGGTCAGCCGAAGAAATCCGCGACGAGATTGATCGCCTGTTGATTGAGCACGTCATGCGGGGTGAGCCGGATAGCTCTGTGCGCAACATACTCCGCTATCTGGCGGTCGCTCGCAAAGGATTAGATGCTGGACTATTGCAGCACCTAGAGGGAGAGTGGGAACTCAAAGAGTGTCAAGTGCGCCTTGATGCTGTTGCCGAACGCAGTTTCGTGAAGCGACATCCTGAAGACGAGCGCCTGTTTCTGCATGATGAGATGTATCAGCTCTGCGATACCCATTTGCTCCAGCCAGAAGAGGTTCAGCGCCTCAGCCAGCGTATCGTCGAGTGGTATGACAAGCAGATAGATGCCGCTGACGACGGGGATAGGCAAGAAGACCTTCAGGTTGACTCCTTACTATACAGGTTACGGATCAACCCCCACGAAGGATATCATTGGTATGCCAGGCAAAATGAGTATGCGATCCGCGCTGCACAGGTAGGCTTCGACATGCGATTACGCAACGAGGTTTTAGCTTTCTTGAAAAGCCGGAGCCCGGTTGATCAGCAGCTTCTGCACTACACCGCGGGTCTGGTAGAGGAATTTAATTGCGACTGTGCTGCTCGCTGGGTCAAGCGTCTCATGGTGCGGGGCGAGAATGAGCAGGCTGTGGAGGTTGCTGAGAAGGTATTGGATGCCCGTCCGGGCCCTTGCCCCTCCGATGACCTCAGATTGGGGTTGTCTCTGGCCGATTTTGCGGTATATCACGCTCAGGCTCTGATCTACACTGGAAGAGCCGAGGCGGCAGTTGACTTGCTCCAAGAGGTGCTTGGCAAAATCGAAGGTGAACGTAGACCTGAGCAGTTGGCATCACTGGAACCCGAGACATACGACGGTTGGCGGCGTAATCTGGTCCTCGGTAGAGGGCACAACAACCTGGGATATGCCTGCTGGATGCATCTGGGGCACTACCAGGCGGCGCTCAAAGAGTTCCGTTGGGCGCTCCCTTATTTCCGTGCTTCTGAGTTGTGGGAGGAGCTGGCCAACACGAACGACAACATGGGCCGTGTCTACGCACTGCTTCGCGATTCCATTCTTGCCGAGACGCTGGTGGACGAGGGCCTTGCCCTGCGCCAGCAGTTAGGCCGCGACTACCGCATCGGTCTGAGCCTCAATTCCCGGGCTGTCGTTCACCTGGAGTTCGGAGAGCCCCACCGTGCCCGCAGGTTGAGCGAGAAGGCACTGAGCATTTTCGAGGGACTGGGAGCACAGCGTGGCATTGGGCTTGCCCTGATCACGCTAGGCCGCTCGCTGCGCCAACTGGGGAGGCTGTGGACGGCCGGTCTGTATCCATTCCAAGATTGTGAGCGACTCCTCAGTGAAGGCGCAACATATCTAGAGAGAGCAATGCGCATCTTCGAGCAGGTCGTAGATGAGCCGGTGCGCTTGGTTGAAACCCTCGATGAACTAGGATGCATCTACCGGGACCGGGCCAGACTGGTACGTGAAATGGCACCAAACTCTCCGCTAGCCAGGACCATTGCTGCGGAAGCCATTAAACTTCTGGGAAGATGCATCAAGTTAGCAGATAAATTTCAATTCCTCGTCCCGTATGTTGACGCTTGTGAGGATTTGGCGCAGACTTATTTCTCGCGTCGCGATTACGACAACACCCACATCTGGCTAGAGCGTGCCGAGGAAGTCGTTCCCGAGGATTACAAGTTCAGAGAAGGTGTATTACAAACGGAGATGCCAGAAGAAAAGCGCGTCGAGGCCTTTTGGCTCCAGATGGGAAAGATCGAACTGCTGCGCGGGAGCCTTGCATTTGATCTTGGCACAGACGGCGGCTCCAGATCAGCGACACGCGAGGTGCTGCAGGAGACTGCACAGCACTACTTGCTTGCCGCAGCTTACTTCGAACAGTACTCGGACAGAGCTATCGGCCTCAGGGCTACTTTCAGACAAATGTACGACCGCTTCAAGCACTGCACGCTCGATGAACTTCAGTATCTACGGGAGGAAGCTTTGCCAGCAATCGCAGACAAGTATGCTATTGACCTGACCCGCCCTGGCAGGTTCTTCGAGGATACATTAGGACTGGCCATCGAGTGGCGACCCTGATGATGGCAGGACACCTTCAATAGAATCTGAGAGCGAATCCGACTGCAGGTCTTTTGAGACCTGCGGTTTGTTTTTGTGTAATAAAGAGTGTCATCTGCTCGTCACAACGCTGTGCATCCGTCGGTATACACCGGTCAAGACATCACCATCTTTCAATGATATAATGAGCATAGATCAGACTATATGACCGCTTCAAGTTCAGTTCGTTCGATGACCTGGAGTATCTACGGGAGGAAGCGCTGCCCGAACTCGCATACCATACTCCATTGACCTGTCTCGCCTTGGTAGCTTCTTCGAGGATACCTTGGGACTCGCTGTTGAGTGGCAACCTTGATGATGGCAGGACACCTTCAATAGGATCTGAGAGCGAATCCTACCGCAGGCCCAAAAGGCCTGCGGTTTGCTTTGTGTAGTTGTGACGGAGTGTCACTTGCCGGTTACAAAGCTGTGAGCTTTTTGTCATACACCGGTCAAGACATCGCTCTTTCTCGAATGTGGCAGGTGCGTGGAAGAAGACTGCTGGAGGAGCCATCGAAATGTTCGACAGAGCCTAGTAGCGACAGAGAAAAGTGGCAAATCCGGATCAAGACCCTGCAACCCATCACTCCCGATGGCGACCGCCCCGCTTACTCTTGCGCCGCAGTGATGAAGGATGAAGTGAACCCCTGAGATTGGACACTTTTTAGGCGGTTTTTAGTTCAAATCGAGGGCCAGGGCCTGCTCCCTTCGCCACTGTGCTTCAAATTCGGCCGGGGTGAGGTAGCCCAGCGAAGAAT
>Ga0180437_10011490_pt1 | contig 10616 bp, 9 predicted proteins | sample SS_ome_4_FD_132410 | JGI IMG/M metagenome (GOLD analysis project Ga0180437, IMG submission 132410) | Hypersaline lake sediment archaeal communities from the Salton Sea, California, USA - SS_3_D_1 metaG | ecosystem: Environmental > Aquatic > Non-marine Saline and Alkaline > Hypersaline > Sediment... | reverse complement strand
TCAAAGGATATCCATCACAAGGCAAGCACCTGGCAATGGAAAATGTTGCCGGATCTTCCAACCAAAGTTTATTTGTAACACTTCAAAAGATTCTAGGAGAAAGACTAGGGCTTGATGTTTTAAGTCATGGTGCTTACAGGGCAGGGGGTGCAATAGCAGTTGCTTCAGATACCGCAACTAGTACAAATAGACTAATAAACGCAACATCTCATGGGGCATTAGAGGGAGACTACATAAGGTGGGAGACAGGCAACAATGTTGGCATTGAGTGTCCTGTCATAAAAGTAGTAGATGCAGACAACCTAGTAATCTCAAATCTTTTAAGCACACTGCCTTTAACAGGCGAAACTTTCTACGTGATGAGATATGTAACACCTAGATATGATTCAAGTGGGCTTATATCTGCTACGATTTCAGGTGGAGCAACGGAAGCTAAGCAAGACGATATTATCACAGAGCTAGTGGCCATCAAAAACGGTGTAGGACAGGGCGAGCCTAAAGAGATCATTTACAATGACTATTCCTCTACTCCGGTGACTAGTGCAGCTTATGTTGAGTTGGTAGCGTCTACGGGTGCTGATTTTACCAAGTTAAAAATATTCGATTCTAGCGGATACCCTTGGTACTTAGCTTTAGGGGCTTCAGGTTCAGAAGTAGACGAGATGTTGGTTCCTCCAGGAGGATTTGAAGAGATATCCGTCAATATCCCTTCAGGAACAAGGATAAGTGCTAAGGCACTAAGCACAAGCTTATCAAGTGGAGAAGTCATCATAAATGCTCTGGGGGCAGTATGATCAGAAACATAATAATACTAGTAGCTTTATGCGTTGTCTCTTTTAGTGCATTTGCTGCGCCTCCAATCATTTGGAACGGAGAGTTTGCAAAGACGCTTAAACCTAATATTAAACTTCAAGATTCAGCTAGAATTTACTCAGGGGATTCAGACGACCCGACGAGTGTCGCCAAGGAAGGAGAGGCAGGCTCACTGTATATTAGGTCAAATGGGCTAATTTATAGAAAGTCAGATGCAGGAAGCTCTACTAACTGGCAGCAGCTCTTAGGAGTAGATTCACTCTTAAACGATCTATTTGACGTGAATATTACAAGCGTCCAAGATGATGATCAAATTGTATACGACACTGCAACCTCTAAATGGGTTAATAGACCAGCTCATTCTTTATTTCACGATGTTTCAAGTGCAACGGGTCTTATCTCAGGCGGTACATTAAGTATCAACGGTGGAGATCCAACTAAATATGATGTTTCTGCTGGGGTAGGGTACATAGTAGATAATTACACAGACCCACTAAATCCAACAGTAACACAAGTAAGTTTTGGGCCATTAACTGCCGTAACGCTTTCCACGGTGGCAACAGATGGCGATACTATTATTGCAATAAACTCATCAGGGAATCCAGTCGAGACAGACGAGATCGACTTTGAGGATTCAAGAGATACCATAATTCTAGGAGGACTAGTCCATCAAGGTGGAGTGATAATAGATGAGGTCCCAAGCCCGTTTAACCACATTGTTGGTCCTCATGACACTGCTCTAGATTTTATGAACGCTATTGGCGTCGTAAACGTAACAGGAAATGTTTTTAGTGCTAACGGTGCCAACTTAAGCATTGATAAGAGTGGAGGGAAAGCATTTCTTCCTGGCTCAAACTTTTCCATAAGCAAAAAGTCGCCAAATGTGTCTACTCAAGCGGCACAATCTCCTGTTACTTTTATTTATACATGGAGAGATGGGGTAGGTGGCTACAACTCATCTACTGGGAACACTTTAATTGTACCTGGGGACTATGACGATGGCACAGGTGGGGCCAGTTCTCCTAACGGGAGTGTTACTCCATCTAGTTACACTGTGCAAAGAATATATCTAGGCGTTTCTGGTTTAGTAGTAGTTCATTTTGGACAAGACACCTATGCTTCACTAGCAGACGCAGAAGCAAGGTATTTAACAGAGGCATTTGATCCTAACCCAGACTTGCAAGGAACTCTTTTAAGAGGGTTCTTAATCGTTAGGGGGAACGCAACTGACTTAAGTGACACAGCTCAGGCGGTGTTTATTTCTGCCAACAGATTTGGAGATTCAGGCGGTGGCGCTAATGTCACTAGTGCAACATCAACTCTACAAAATGCTTATGACAATTCTACTGATCCAGAAATAGTTCTCGATTCTGTCTTAGGTGGAGTTTCTATAACAGACGCCAGTACGCCTGTCTCAGGTAATCTGTTTGAAGTCCAAAACAATGCTAGAACTACAGAGTATTTGTCCGCAAGTTCAACAGGAGTTGGGATACAAACAGGAACAATAAGCGATTTATTAACAGTAGGTCCGTGGGAAACACCAAGCATACCTGGGTTAGAAAGTAAGACAGTAGGTGTATATGGTGACGGAGCAGCATACTTTAGAGGGAGAGATGTCACTAACGATATAGAGTTTTTAATGGGGACATCTACCACAGGAGTGGCGTTTGCTGGCTCAATCACAACACACCCTTTCCAAATTAGAACAGAAAACGAAACTAAAATAGAGATAGACACAGACAATCAAGTAAGATTTCTAGATCCAATAGGCGACACTAATTTTGATCTGATTTTTGACGAAGGTGGAACAGATGTATTTTCGATAAAATACGAAGGGCAAAGCAAGAGTGGGGACAATAACCTAATGCATTTTAGGAGTGAATTAAATTCAAACAACATGATGACATTTAGAGGTGACAACCTAATCGGGATAGACCAAGAGTCACCAGATGCATATCTAGATATAAACGGAGACTTAAAAGTAGATAGCACAATTAGGTTTGCCATAAAAACTGTTAGCAGCTCCACTTACTCAATACTAGCAACCAACCAAAGTGGGGACCATACAATACTTTTAGATGCAAGCTCTAACAGCGTGACAGCAACATTGCCAGACGCAACAGCGAATACAGGAATAATATACACCTTAAAGTCCATAGATATAACAAACACAACGACGATAGATACAACATCGTCACAGACAATAGACGGTTCATTGACCTATGTATTTAGTAAACAGTATGAAGCAATTAGGGTCCAGTCTAATGGGGCTAACTGGTTTATCATATAAGAGGATGAAGAAATGGCATTAAGAAAGACAACAGATCTAGATAGTGGCTTTACTGCCGAGTATTACAGGATAAGCACTGTAGTTTTAAATATAGATGGTAAAAATTTAGAACTAAGAATAGAGCTATACAAGGATAAAGATTCAAGAATTAATGGCAAGAGCACAATCAAAAAGATGACATATCACTTGGATGTATCTGACTCTTTTGCCTTAAATTGGTTAAACCAAGAAAACAATAACATAATAAAGTTTGCATATATCGCACTTAAACAAAAATATTTCCAAGATGCGGAGGACGTATAATGGCATGTAAGAAGAAGAAAAAAGGCAAAGGGAAGAAGGGTAAATACTAGGGGTTAAAATGAAAAAAATATTAGCACTGTTTATTTTGTCTCTAAGTGTAGTTTTGCAGGCATCTTATTTGCCTCTAAATAGTTTAGATACTGGAAACGATCAAAAGATTAACTATGTTTTGAACTATGGAGCAGAGGCGACAACAAACGGCTATGCAACATATGCAGACACAGCGGGGTTAAGCCCTGTGGATGGAACAGGCGGGTCTCCAAATGTTACTTTCACAAGAAATCAAACAACACCATTGCTTGGAACATCAGACTTTGTTTTGACCAAAGACGCAGCAAATAGACAAGGCGAAGGAGCTAGTTACGACTTCACAATAGACAGTGCTCAAAAGTCTAAAGTTCAAACAGTATCATTTTACTACTCAACAAGTGCTAACTTTGATTATGGCACGGCAGGAGACGCAAGTGATCCTAGTGATGTTGTAGTTTATGTCTACGACGTAACAAATACAGAAGTAATTCAGCTCGTCCCTTATACTCTTGATGGAAGCGGAAAGTTTACAGGGACATTTCAAGCTTCAAGTGATTCAACTTCATACAGGCTTATTTTCCACATTGCTGGGACTAATGCCAGTGCTTGGACTATGAACATAGACAATATTGTTGTAGGTCCTCAGAGTGTTGCCAAGGGTTCTATAGATGTTTATTTAGGAGAATTAACAACTACTGGCTCGTGGACAACAAACACTACTTATACAGGAAAATACTGGAGAGTAGGAGATAGACTAAAGGGCAGAGTTCAGTTAGACCTTGCGGGTGCGCCAAACTCAACAACTTTATCAATAACTTTACCTAATGGTTACACAATAGATACTGACAAGTTGACACAATCTACCTCCGGGAGGGACGATCTTGGTGATTCTTGGTTGTTCAATAACGGTACAGCTCAGATCACAGGAGAAGTAGGACTAAATGGCAGCACCTCTGTAAGAGTTAGATATAAACAGGTTTCAGGGTCAGACGTAACAACTCAATCAGTAAGTGACACTGGACCATTTACATGGGCGTCTGGTGATTCGTTAATTGTAGTTTACGAAGTTCCAGTCCAAGGATGGGGGTCCAACACTATTTTGAGTACGGATAGTGGAAACAGAGTGGTTGCATTCAAAATGCTAAAAACTTCAGGCACACAGTCTATAACTCAAGCAGGCGGTGAAACAAAAGTTACATTTGATTCAACTAAGATAGAAAAAGGCGCAACGGTTGATTTATCAAACGAAAGAATAACAATACAAGAGTCTGGAACTTATTTTTTAAAGTCAGTTTTTGATACGGTTAACTCAGCAACCTCTGGCATTACAATCACGGCATATTTCAAGGTAAATGGTGGGTCACAGAAATACGGGTATTACATAAACTCTGATATTGCAGCAAGCACAAGAGTGCAAACACCAGTGACAGACATAATAGAACTGAATGCAGGTGATTATATAGAGGTCTACTTCGAGCTATTTGGCTCAAGTACAAGCGTGACTATTCAAAACAGTTCAACACTCGATAAGTCTTTCTTTGAAGGATTCAAGATACAAACTCCGCAAACAATAGGGCAGAGCGAGTTAGTTTCGGCAACTTTTAGCTCCGATGCTGGGCAATCAATACCTGATTCAACTGTTACGATATTAGATTTTGAAGACGTGAGTAATGATACACATGGTGCTATTGCAACTGGGGCCAGTTGGAAGTTTACAGCTCCTTATGCGGGGAAATATACCGCAAGTGTTTTCATTCAATTAAATTCTGATAATAACTGGGAAGCAAATGAACAGATGAGAGTTATGCTTTATAAAAATGGATCAGAAGAAAAAAGAATAGATTTAAAATCAATGGCAGCAACTTTGACAAGTTATACTATGACAGTTGGAGGAAGTGCTAGCATTGATCTTGTTGCTGGAGATGAAATTAATTTTAGAGTTTTGCAAAATAGCGATGCTGCAATAAGTATAAACAATGGCTCTTCTGCTCTGGCGCATGGTTCTATTGTTAAGCAATGATATTAGGGGGTACAAAATGAAATTACTTATATTGCTTTTATTTCCTCTTGTCTTGTTTGCGCAAGAGAAGAATTTTAGGCATGAAATCTACAAACTTCCACGAGTTGAAAACGACGGCCCTACTCACATGGTTTTCAGCAGTTCTGTGCCACCACACAATAATGGGTGGGGGCATCTCGACAGGAAAGTATATGTAAGCTGCAAAGAGAGAGAGGGTTTATCTAGTTCTATTTCTTCTTTATTTGGCGCAGATGAGTTTGATTGCCAGTTACCTGAAGGAGTGAGCGAAGATAGGGTTAAAAAAGAAACAATCGGCAATGAAACAAGGTTTTATTATGACGATCCAAAGAACTATGAAATAATAACAGTAGATATGACACCTGAAATAGAGTTGTCTAAAAGGGTCAAGCAAAAGCAAGCAGCAAGAAAGAATTTACTAAAAGAAGAACTTTCACAATTAGACTCAATCAGTAATGTGAAACTAAAAAAGGTTCTTAAGCTCATGAGATATATATTGCTTGAAAAAGAACTAAATAACTCAGAATTAGATCAAGAATAATTGATAATTATTCGTAAAAATAGGTAATACTGACCATGGATGATAAAATTATAACAGTAGTCGTTGCAACAATAGGTGCGCTTCTTGTCTTTAACGGCTTCATGTTAAGGTTTTTTATTTCCAAGGTGACAAAATTGATTGATTTAATTCCAGTAATAGAAAGTTTTCAGACTATTGCTAAAGAAATGAAGAAAGTAATAGATGAATTTAGTGTGAGCATTTACAGGATGGCAGAGATCGAGAAAAAGATTGAAGAGATCAAAAAAGACATGAACTCTTTGAAAGAAAAAGTTCACGATATCGAAAGCTATTGCAAACTTAAAAACCACAAATGAGGTAGATATGCCGAAAGTAGAATTAAGAGACGGAACTATTATTGATGTTGAAAGCCTAAGAGACTTAGAAGAGCTTGAATCCGATAGAATGGACAAGTCAGTAGGGCAACAAGATCAGGCCGATGTTGCTCCACAAGCTGCGCCTCAAGGTATGACTGGACAACAGGCAGTAGGGCAAGCGATGACATCACAAGGACAGCAAACCTCTGGCTCTAACCCTTATATGGGTGCAGGGATGGCAGGGGCAGGAGCACTGGCAATGGGGGCAACTCCGGCAGGGGCAGCAGTATTAGCTGGGTCAATGCTTGTTTCAGGTCTTGCCAAGCAAAGAGCACAAAGAGAGGCCCAAAGAATACAAAACGAGATGGAAAGAAGAAAAAGGGTAGCTGACTTAATACAAACTGGAACGCAAGGGAAATCTATTGCTTTGCAAAACGCAATAAACAACATGGGAAGAGCGCTACTTTAAGGGGCAGAAATGATAAGATTGGATTTTCTTTTAGATCAGGTAAGAAACTCATCGGGCAACACTGATGTAAACGCTATAAAAGACGATGAGATTGTCCAATACTTCAATGATGGGCAAGAGAGGATTCAAAGTCTTATTGTTCAAAAATACCCTAGGCTCTTTACTAAAGAGTCAGTTATTGCACTCACTTTAAATGAAGATGAGTATGATTTACCTACAGACGTATTCACTCCACATAGAATTAGATGCGTAGAAAGAACAGATACTAATTCAGATGGCTACTACAGGCTCCCTAGAATCAATCCTATTGAAAGAAATAGGCTACATGGATATTTTCTAAGAGAGAACAAGCTTATCTTGGATAGAGAGTCCAGAATATCTAACTCTATCGGTCTTAGAATTCAATACGTAAAAAAGATCCCAAAAATAGACATAAGAAGAGGGCAGATAACCTCACTATCTCCATTGACGGTCGACACTGGTACTGTTCCAGAAAACACAGACTTCAATGTAGATTACATCTCAATAGTTGATAAAGACGGCACACAAAACGTCACTGGGATATACATAACAGGATACACAGCAGGGACAGGAGTTATTGCGACTACGGCAACACTAACTGGTGCAAGCATTGGTGATTATGTTGTTTACGGGACATACGCCTCAACTCACTCAGAGCTTCCTGACGTGATGGAAAAATACTTGTTAGAGTATGCAGCTATGAGATTGTTTCATAGAGATTCAAGCGTTGATATAGCTACTCAAAGTCAGCTTTTATTATCAGTAGAGAATGAACTAGAGCAATTATTTTCAGATGACCATGAAGACGTAAAAGAAGTTGTTATTAAAGACTTTGATTATCTGGTGTTTTAGATGGCAATACTAAAGAAATATAATTGGAAAGGATTAAACACTAGGACAAATGACCTAATTGATAATGGTCAAGCTAGTGATGTTAAGAATGTAAAGCTTACCAAGAAAGGATCTCTCACTAAAAGAGATGGGTTTACTCAACAAGCTACTGGATTCGGAACCAATGGTCTCTTCAATAACTATGAAAGCAACGAACTACTTGCCTTAGAAAGAGAGTTAAGAAAATTTAACGCTGGTTCATGGGATTCAATACCCAATATGGCAACCAACCCCATGGGAACGACAACGCAACCCATATCAGCAGTACAAGAAGTTGCAGGCAACAGCTATATAACAAATAAAGACAACGTAATATTCAAATATGATGGCCTTAACTTTTACAAGGCAGGGCTTCCGCAACCCAGTAACAATTTATTTATAATAGGTGGAGGAACTGGTACAGCTCAAACTGGAGATTTTACATATTACCTAGAATATATTTATGTAGATAATAGAGATCAAGTTGTCCAAAGTGATTATAATTCACAGTCTTTTTCTCCTTCTGCAAGTGCTGTTATAATTTCTCCCCCAAGTTTAGATGCAGCGGAGGGATACCATAATCATTATTTTGTTGTTAATGGCAACCAAACTTACACCACTGGGAGCACTTTTGTAATAACAGTAGATTCTGGTCATACAATGGTAGTTGGAGATAGGTTTCCTGTAATAATCCAGGGAGCTGCGGACACCGATGGAGACTACAACCTTGTAGAGGTAACAGCGACAACAGCGACAACCATAACAGTAGATGCTACAATTATTCCAAGTCCTTACACCTTTGTGGACAATGAAGTCTACTCGCTAATTATTAAGAGAGTTTACAAGACAAACGACGCAGGGACATTTTTCGTAAGAGACTTTATAAATGACCCAACAAACACAAGTACCGTTGGCGTAAATGCTTCTTATGACGAGGCGGTAAGTCCAGCAACAGGAGCGCAAGGATATACGATTCCTTACGTTTTGCCTGTTCCTAGGAGGGATGAGCAGGAAGTTAACTTCAAAGACATTACTTACTTCCAAAATTTACTATTTGGTTGCGACGACGAGAATCTATATTGGTCTCTTCAAGACGGAATAGAAAACTGGTCAACATTTAACAACCAAATATTCAATGATGCCAGAGAGGGAGTTATAACTGCTATTGAGCAAGTTAATGATTACTTGGTTATATTCAAAGAGAAGGCCATACACTTTGGGACTGGTACATTTGGCATAAACCAAAATTTAAGATTCTGGAAAGCAAATACCAATGATATTGGTTGTGCCACCCATGCATCTATTCAAGTCGTAAATGGAGAAATAATTTTTCTTGGAGAGCTTGGAGTATGGTCAATTATACCAGGAAGAGAGCCTACAGAACTCGGAAGAGAAATAAATAATCTAATCACTCAAGATACAACAGGTCTTGATTTAACTAAAGCTGAGAGTGAGCATGATATTAAGAACAACTTATACCTACTTTTTATACCAGCTACTCTCGCAGCAAATAACTTGGTGTTAGTATATGATTATAGTTATGCCCAATGGTTTATTTACAGGTCCGTGGATTTTTCTAATGGTGCAAGTTTTTATAATGACGAGCTATATTTTATTGATGATAGCTCTAACACTCAAAAGTTTGTTGAGGGGCAAAGAAATGACAACTCATCAGCTATAGAAGCATATTACAAGACAACATGGGAATCTCTTGGCGACGAGGGCGTAGAGTCTAAATATGTAAATCTGAGGTTCTTTTTTCTTGAGAGCGCAGCATACGACCTTACTATGAAGATGGAAAAGAACTTTATAGAAGGAACCGAATACGTAAATTATTCTAAAAGCATAGACACAACAGTTAAGAAAACAGAAAAATTTAATGTTGGAGATAACAAAGCTCTGACAGCTAGATTTATTTTTGAAAACAACACAACAGACGAAGACCTTCTGATAACAGGCTATGAGATTGAATATGAAATAGTTGGAAGGAAGATGAAAAAATGATCTTCAAAAAGCTAGCAGAATTTTTTGAAGAGAAACCATATAGAGATGTAATTAATACTCTTAATACTCTTTTGACCAGGCTAGACTTTGAGAACAACTTTGATGGCCAATACTTTGAAACGACAATAAGCTCTCATTTTGATCCTACGTATATATGGGAGCAAAATATAGCTTATTCAGCAGCAGTGACTGTTCTTGCTCCTGACAACAATGTCTATATATGCCTAACAAACCATACATCTTCTTTTGTTTTGGGTGGCAATTATGAAAACTTTAAATCTGACCTTGATGCTGGACGTTGGCAAATCAAAACAAATGATACTATAATTAAGCATAACTTGGGTAAAATCCCTTCAGGATTCCTAGTATACGACCAGAATGGTGGAGGATTAATTTTGAGGGGTGATACCGAGTGGACAAGCCAAGCGGCCTACCTCAAAAACCAATCTCCAATAGACGCAGAAGTAAAACTAATAATTTTTAGATAAGAGAGTTTATCTATGGCGACAAATGAAGATAATAAGAAACTTGGAACAATGATCATGAAGAGTGTGGCCTCTCCAGAGCAAATGAGGAGAGCTGGGCGAGATCCTTCTAGTGTAGAAGCAGACCCGACAGAAGCAATAGTTAGGCCAAACATAAGTCCTACAAATCTTGGATTCGAAATCGCTGATATGAGGCCTTTAACAACGTCAGAAATGGCACTCCCAACTACAGCAAGAGATGTAGCAGCAGGGGAGAGGGCAGCAGAGTTTACCTTTGGAAGAAAGGAGCCATTAGCACAGTTGTACCAAGGAACTTTGCAAGAAAGATTAGATAGATTTCAAAGAGGACTTAGTGGCCAAGAAAGATCGCAAATAAGAGGCGCAGGGCAAGCTCAAATGAGAGCGCTAAGAGCTGCG
>Ga0180437_10011489_pt1 | contig 10616 bp, 8 predicted proteins | sample SS_ome_4_FD_132410 | JGI IMG/M metagenome (GOLD analysis project Ga0180437, IMG submission 132410) | Hypersaline lake sediment archaeal communities from the Salton Sea, California, USA - SS_3_D_1 metaG | ecosystem: Environmental > Aquatic > Non-marine Saline and Alkaline > Hypersaline > Sediment... | reverse complement strand
TACAGCCGTTAATATATATCCCAGTCTTTAACCTTGGAAGTTGCAGAATTGCTGATATAAGCCACCCGACCGCCAAGCGTTGTGACGATCACCCCCTCGTTGCTGATGGGATAAACCGTGTTCGTTAAAACCTCGTCCGGGTAATAGCGCCACTGTTCGGTTCCATTTAAGGCATCCACCGCAACTATAAAACCGGTGCCGCTACCGGTGAAAACCATACCATCCTTTTCCACGGGCATGGATGGATTATAATCGGTACCATATCCCACAGGCGCGCTCCAGAGCTGGGACTGGAAGCCGGCGGTTGTATCCCAGGCATAAAGGGAGCCGTCGCTGTAGCTCCTGCCATAAAGTTTGGATGCGTCTTCTGAAAGTCCCAATGAGGTATATACCTGGGGCGAGTTGTTCTCCCATACCAACGAACCATCCAACTGGTTCAGGGCGTGGATCCATCCCCCCGCATGAGAAAAGAATACTTTTCCCCCCGCTGCCACGGGCCAGTATCCCGGGGAAAGGTACCAACTCAAGCTGTTCTGCCACTTCCAATCCTCTGAGCCTGTAGCTGCATCTACGGCATAGAAATAGGTGTCCCAGCAACCAAAGAAAATCTTGCCATTATCAAGGAAAGGTTTGCAGTCGATGCGCCCGCCCGTTACAAAGGGGAGCCATTTGTTTGAGTGGGTGCTGACATCCACGGCATAAAATCTCTGATCGCTGCTCCCAAAATAAACAACACCACCACTAACAATGGGAGAAGAGAGAATACTTTTTCCCGTGGCAAAGGTCCATAGGAGTGCTCCCGAGACCTCATCTATTACATAAAGATTACCATCCGCGCTTCCGACGTATATCTTTCCATCGGATACGCCAGGAGAGGACAGAACCTTTCCGCCCGTCTGTACAGGAGACCATGCCTGGCTCCCATCTGCCAGGTTCAGACCATAAATTTTTCCATCGTTTGCCCCGAAAAAGATGCGGTCGTTGGAAACGGCTGGGGAGGACTGTATCGTGCTGCCGATATTGATGCTCCATTTTGCTTTGGGTCCGTTGTTTTCAACAACGAATTCCACAGCTTTATAACGCAGGAATCCATAATGGGCATACTGAATAACCAGGTGATGTAGGCCGTTTGGTATTAAGCTTGTATCGATGTCCGCTTCCCGGTTGTAAGCATCGCCGCTCATGGGTGTGAAAAAGTCCATTCCATTCGTGACCCAGAAATCGCAGGAATCAAGGGGCTCAGTGGAGGCAACATCCACGCTTAAAGTGCCGCTTACCACCTGTCCCTTTGAAACCCCGCTTATGGAAACGGGAAGATACTCTACAGGAGGCAGGGGATAAATATTCGTCGTAACATTTGTCGATACGCCACAGATACGGTTGTACATGGTCATATCCGATGTGGTGACTTCCATGATCTTATATCTGGCTGGATCGCTGACAAATAGATGAGCTGATGTCCTGATCGGGATACCGAAAAAACTTCTATCCTCGTTCCTATGGATATGCCCGGCGAAAATCAGCGCGATCCTGTAAGGGCTTATCGCATCAAGCAGATCACCGGAATCCATGAAATAGGATTCGTTCGGAGGATGATGCAAAAACAGGAACACCGGCGCATTTGAAGGTTCGACCTCTTCCAGGCGATCCCTCAACCAAGCCATCTCTTCCGGTGCGATGTGAGCCGTGCCGATACGGCAGAACACCCCAGTATTGACGCCTATGAAATAAATGCCCTTGTGCTTGAAAAAGAAGTGTTCATCGCCCAGCACGTCATTGTAATGAAAAGATGCGCTCTCTGTCCATCGGGTTTCATGATTTCCCGGGATATAATAATAGGGAATGGTCATGGATGTAACGAAGTCACGGAAGAGATCGAGTTCCGTATCTCTTCCGGCTTCTGTGAGGTCACCTGTATTGATGGCAAAATCAAGCGTGGCAGACGTGGCGTTTATGTCGTCGAGGAACTGGTGATGAGCGATCAACCGGGGCGTGCCTTCCTCGATATGAGTATCTGTGACCCAGGCAAATCGGAAAGGCTTCATGATATAGGCTGCTCCGGCTTTATTTCCCATACCGTTATCCTCGCTTGCCCCAATGACAAACCGCTCTCCGGATACGGAAACAGAGGTGCCGAATTTTTCATAGCCGACACCGTCTGCTGCTATAAGTTTCGCTTGCCTGAACCACAGGAATCCGTCCTCTCGTTTGAAAACCCAGGCAGCGCCCGAGCCAGGTCCCAGGCTTTGATGATTGAGAGCGCCAACGATAACGTTTTCACCAGAAATGGCTACAGAAAAGCCGAATTGATCGAACGAGCCTCCTCCTTCAGCCCTGAGAATTTCCTGCATACCCCAGTTGTCCGTTCCGCCATCGTTCCTGTCGAATGCGTATGCCGAACCGGATTTATCTCCCATGTCGTCATCGCCGTAGGCTCCCACAACCGCAATATCCCCCGAGATAGCCACGGAACATCCGAAACTGTCCCACGCCATTCCATCAGGAGCGGTAAGTTTCTTTTTCTCTCCCCAGTTATCTATTCCGCCTTCATTTCGTTCATAGATATAAGCCGAACCGGAACCGGCGCCCATATCATTATCGCTCTGGGCTCCGATAATGACAGTATCGCCCGATATGGACACAGACATACCGAAGAGATCACTTGCTACGCGATCGGATGCCAGGAGTGTCTTGCTTTGACCCCAGAGGTCGGGTCCCCAGAAGTTACGTTCGAAGATATAAGCCGCGCCAGCAGCGAAACCAGCCCCCCAGGCGCCTATTACTGCCGTATCTCCGGATAGCGAGACTGCCATGCCGAAGTAATCACCGATCTCCCCAGGTGTAGCAGTCAATTTGGCTTTTTGAGTCCAGGTACCGCTGATCTTCTGAAAGATGTATGCCGCGCCTTCCCGGTATCCCATTCCATCGTAGATACAGGTACCGATAATGACGGTATCTCCATCGATGTCCACGCAAAAGCCAAAATAATCTTTTTCATAAGGATCGCCCGGGGTTAACTTGGCTTCCAACGTCCAGGAACTGATACCATCATAGGCGAATATATAAGCCGCGCCCGCGTTGTTTGCTTTTTCATCGTCATAAGGCGCTCCGATAATGATAGTATCGCCATCCATAGCCACACTCCGGCCGAATTCATCCTGCGCCGAACCTTCGGCTGCCGCGAGTTTATCATCAAGGTCAATAATCCAACCCGATATTTCAGCAAATGTACTGCCCGGGGCAGTGGCGTAACAAATCATCAAAAAACAGAGAAGTATCAGGTAGGGATACGAATAAAAAAGAGAACATATGCCATTTGATTTCATATCTCTCTAACTCCATATAACGTTTTAAATGAAAACCTGTGCAAAGGTAAACACTTGTATTTTTCCGATTCTATTAAGCGAAAATGGTTTGTCAATAGATTTGTGAATAGCCATGGGAAAATTTGGGAAGATCCTGATAAAGAGTAAACGGAAGATCGATTCTATTTGGACGCGCCATAATTTAAAAAATTCTCTTGATCCATTTATCCTGTCAATAGTTGATTCATTTCATCCAAGAGTCTGACCCCAAGCTCTGCTTATAAAAGTAAAGGACTGACCCTCCACGCGTCCGACACTTTAGAAAAAGTCTAAAAAGGTAGAGTCTGACCCCATACGCCTTGACCCCATACGCCTCCAAGCTCTCCTTCGTCTTCCCCTCGCCTCACTAATCCGGTATCCCAAAATACTTTTCTACGACCCTATCAGCACTATCAAATCTTAACGCAAATAAAAAATAATTTTTATATATATTTTTTGGTTTTGAGTAAATTAAGCGGAATTTACCATTCCCATCTTCGTATTTGGTCAAAGGTTCTTTAAGTTTATTATTCACCTCATTTATACCATCCCCAATCTTTATTGTTGTAAAATTTATAATATGAAATTGTGTAGATAAATGCGTGTTTATTATTGGAGAATATATGGGGATAAATATAATTAATAATCCCACTATAATGATACAAATCATCTTAAAAAATGAAGATAATTTATTTATATTCAAAAAAAGTTTCATTTTATTTTTGTACGGGTGTACCTTACTTTTACAATTCTATCAACTAAAGAGGAATGATTAAAGCCAAAAAGTGGCAAGATTGAGCAATATGGGGTCAAACACCACAGAAATTGTTGACTTTGAATGGGGTTTGACTCCTTTATATCGGAAAAGTGATGTGCATCCTTTTTGTACTGGCTTTGGATCCGGAGTCTGTACTTCTGTTTGTTCATCGGATTAGACAATCCGAATCTGGAAAAATCGCTATTAATCTCTCAGCAAATTTCCGCTTTACTTTTATCGTCTTTCTTTCATGGATTGCAATTAATTTCTTATTCAAAAAAAGATTGAGGGGGGTAGAGATCAGCTATTCTAAGAAACGTCCATTTTTTATTCTATTTTTCCGGAGGCGTGACAATGGGGGGAAGGGGGCAGTCCAGGGTGTCGGCAATGGCGCGAAGAAGCTGGGCTTCGGAAACGGTAACGGTTTTATCGAATGCCACACACCAGGCAAGCCCGGATATAAACCGTTTTTTAATAACAGGCGCGGCAAGCCTTAAAATATTTAGCGCTTTATCAACGCGTTGGAACGAACACTCTTCTTTCGGGAGAAGCGTCATTAATTCCTGGTTTACTTTCATTTTTTCCCTTCCCACTTCAAAAGCCGTTTGTTGATCCTGCTGCTCAGTTTGACCCGCGCGAACCAGAGCGGAAAGCAAAACCTCGATGTGAGGCGCAAGGGCACTAAAGGAATAGTATTGCGCGGGAGCCTTGTCCGCTTTTCCGGTTACAATGGGTTCTAGGGTTTTTCTCAAGATCTTGCCCAATGCGTATTCAAAAAGGGTAACTTTCTCATCTGCCTTTATAAGCTCATCGATATTTTTCAGAAAAGACCCGGCATCCCCCGGATCAAGTCCCCTTAAGCTGGGCATGGCAATATCCAGAAGCGCCAGGTGCGCCTCGCGCCCCAGCTCTTGAACTCTTGAAAGAATTTGGTTCACTTTTTCGAATACAGAGCCGATATTCTCTTGCTTGATATAATCAAGTTGTTTCGTTCTAACTTCCTCCTCCTGATCGATGAACAGGGAATAAACCACGGCTTTTGCTCCCTCGGAATTTCTCGCAAACTCGCGAAGCTGGTTCGGCAGGGAAGAAAGAAGCGCACTGGCATGGGCGAGAAGCATCGGAGTCAGAATCCCGATCTGGTTCATCAGGGCTTCGGGTCCCACCTGAATGCGCGAACCGGAAGAACCCGGGGGAAATCCCTGGAAGATAGGTATGGGGGCTTTGCCGGTTCCGGGAAAAACCATTGCTGGCTTCATTTTTTCCCGCGACTCCTGAATTTTTAGCGGTTTGTGTATTATGAACTCCCCGTTCCACGAGGGGTCTATGGCGTAGATTCTCTGTTCTAACGGGGGATGTGTGGAAAGCATTCCGGAGAGGAAAGAGGTGGAAAGTGCGTTGGAGAAAAAGAGGTGGCTTGCCTCTTCTGCTCGCGCGGTTTGCAACCTGGACCCGGACAAAAGCCCACCGATTTTTTTCAAGGCGCCTCCCAAGCCGCCAGGGTTGCGGGTAAACTGAACCGAGGCTGCATCTGCCAGGAATTCCCTCTGCCTGGAAACCGCAGACTTGATCAGCTTCCCGAAAAGCACTCCCACATATCCCACAACCACAAGAGCCACGCCCAACCCTAAGAATACGATCACGGCGCCGCCGCCTTTTCTCCTGCTGGAGCGGCTTCTATGGCGCCCGCTTCGTAGCGTTATCTCTAAAATAACCCTGCCTGTAATCCCAATCAGGAGAATGCCATGCAGAATCCCGATCAACCTGATATTGAGCCTCATATCCCCGTTCAGGATGTGGCTGAACTCATGCGCAACAATCCCCTGGAGTTCATCTCGGTTAAGGTTTTCCACGGCTCCGCGGGTTATGCCCAAAACCGCGCTGGAAGGGGTGTACCCGGCTGCAAACGCATTGATGCCCTCCTCCCTCTCCAGGATATACACAAGGGGCATCTGGATACCCGAAGCAATAGAAACCTCCTCCACCACATTAAGGAGCCTTCGCTCCTTTGCATCCGGGGTGTCCATGGGCACGAGTTTTCCCCCGAGGAGCTCCGCCACCTTCATGCCCCCTTTTCCCAGGGAGGCGATCTTGAAAAGGCTTCCCAGGGAAACAAGAGCCACTGTGCCCCCGGTAATATAGAGAAACAGCTTCAGGTTAAAGGGATCGTAAGAAGAAACATAATGCGGATACTTCTGCCTGAGAAAAAATATTGCCATGGAAACAGCCAGGTAAACGCACAGGATGATAAGGATCACGGCAATGACGAACAGAAACACCAGGAGCCCGGTATTTCTCCTCGCCTTTTCCTGGGAACCGAAAAAATCCATGGTTACAGTTTGGGTTTCTTTCATATTTTCCTCATAAATCAGTAAAAAAATAGTATATCGAGTACAAAGTTCCAATCAATTTTCCGCTTTTTATATCGTGTTTCGTTTGAAATTACAAAAGAAAAATGCCCTTTTTTCAAGAGAAGAATCTTGACAAGGGAAATAAAAAGGAAAGAAATAACACTCAGTATGTATCAAGAAACATTAGTTCGGCAAAAACGTTATAAGAGTTTGTCTCTTTAAGATTTTCAACAATTGAGAAAGGTAAAAAATGGCAGATCCCTATAAAAGCGGAATGGCAGGAAGCGTAAAATTCGCGAAAAAACGCCCGGTGGAGGCAATTATGGTTGTGGTGTTAAAGGGAACCATAGAAAACCGGGGGCTCCAGCTTATATCCCCGAAATCCCGCTGCGTAAGGGAAAAGGAGATATTTGAGTTCATGATTGCAGAGGATAAGGATGCGGCACCGGGCAAAATTGCCAATACGGTGCGATACCTGGGTTTTGCCGAGGTGGATATAGGAGGCTCGATCACTGTAGGGGACAGGGTGTTATGCGATGGAGAGCTCCTGGGTTGGGTTGTCGGTTTCGATGAAACCCACATGCCGAACCACCAGAATATTGTCCTCCGCGGTTCAGACGAGGCTCGCCTGATAGAGGAAAAAATGGAAGTTAACTCGGTTCTGGAATTTTTTTTGGAGGAAAAATAACATGAGCATTGAAGAAAAATTACAGGAATTGGGGCTCAGCCTTCCTGAAGTGGCGCCCCCGGTGGCTGCATACATTCCAGCGGTAAAAACGGATAAAATCGTTTACACGGCGGGACAGGTTGCCCTGGTTGGGGGAACCCTTCAATACAAGGGGCGGCTGGGAGAGAACATAACCGTGGAACAGGGTTACGAAGCGGCAAAAATCTGCGCACTTAATGCACTAGCTGCCCTTAAGAGTGTTGCCGGTTCCCTGGATAACGTGGAACGCATTGTAAGGATCACGGGTTATGTTAATTCCACAAACGATTTCACGGATCAACCCAAGGTGGTGAACGGGGCTTCGGAACTTATGAAAAATCTCTTTGGAGACCAAGGGCTTCATGCGCGGAGCGCGGTTGGGGTCAACTCCCTCCCCTTGGGAGCATGCGTGGAAGTGGAGCTGATCGCCAAAATCAAATAATTCCGATTGGAATGCTCTATTCTTGACTCATAAAGCGTGCTATGTTCCAATTAATGCACTAGATTATAATTGGTCGGATAGAAATAAAATATTTTTTTGAAAGAGAGTATAAAAATGAGACGAATTACTATCTTTCTTCTTTTCATGGTGTTTATCTTTTCTACAGGGATTCAGGCACAGGAAAGAGAATACACCATCATGCAGCCGGACCAGGAGACACGGCAGCTCTGGGCGGAATATTATGAAAATGCCCCCGCCGCTCCCATGGCGAAGCAGGTGAAATCCACAAAAGGCTCCAAAACGCTTATCAGCCACCTGAACTATAACGCCTTGGAGCGCGATCAGGGTTCCTGCGGCAATTGCTGGGCTTGGGCAGGCACGGGCTGCATGGAGATCGCGCTTCACGTTCAGGATAAATTATTCAAACGCCTTTCCGTTCAATACATCAACTCCTGTGAAACCCAGATGATCGGTAAAGCCTGTTGCAGCGGTGGATGGCTACAAGATTTCGTGAATTTTTATAACGCTGTATCAATTTGTGTTCCCTGGTCCAATGAAGGCGCCTATTACCAGGATGGCGACGCATCGTGCGACACCCCGTGTTCCTCTATTTCCATAGACCCTTCTTATCCGATCAACAGCATCGGGCTTTCCAAAATCCAAACCCGGGGCATTGGCAAAGAAGCAGCCATTGCCAATATCAAAAGCATGCTGGATCAGGACAAAGCAGTATGGTTTTCCTTTTTCATTCCCTCCTCCGATGGGTGGTCAGCATTTTTCGATTTTTGGGGAATCGGCGATGAAGCCATTGATCTTTGGAACCCGGATTTCATGTGCGGCGAAACATACGGCGAAGGCGCCGGAGGGCACGCCGTATTGTGCGTGGGATATAACGACGACAACCCGGATCACAGGTACTGGATCATGGTGAACAGCTGGGGAACCACAAAAGACCGCTCCGGCGGGATGTTCCTTCTTGATATGGATATTGACTATGATTGCGGTTTTGAAGACAACGGTCAGACCTTCTATGCCCTTTATTGGCAAGTGCTTGATATCGACTTCAATATTGCCACGCCCACCCCAACCCCGCTACCCGGCGACACCTGCGGAACCGCTATCAATGCCTCCGATGGCGGGATTTTCAGCCACTCTACATTCGATTACAACAATTATTACAATCCTTACTACGGAGCCACCTGGCCCTATATCTGGGGCATGCCCGGACCGGATTTCGTTTATCAGATCGATTTGAAAAGCATGGAAAAACCCAATATGATCGCCAAGATCGATACGGCAGATTTCGATCAGAGCCTTTACGTGATGCAGGATTGCTCGGACCCGGGAGGTACCCTAATAGTCGCCTCGGACCAATATGCAAACTTTACTGGCGAAGAAATTTCCTGCAAGTTCCCTGCTACAGGAACCTATTATGTGGTGGTGGATAGCTACCATCCCCTTGTTTTCGGAGATTTCGATATAAATATTATCCTGCGCGCGGATGACGGTCCCACCCCCACACCCAGCCCCACACCCACGCACACTCCTACGCCCACGCCCACACCCTTTATCAAACCCGCGGAATATACCTACTATTTTGAATCGAACAGCCAGGGATGGACAACGTTTTCAATGCCGGAAACCTTTGATGAGCCGCTGTTTACACAAGAAACCGGCACAATCGGATTTTCTCCAAACGGCAGCAACAGCTGTTACGGATCATGGCTCAGCCCATACCACACCTTTACAGTAGGCCAGAAATACCGAGCGAGATTTCATATTCGTTCGGATCAATCGGACGCCTCAAAGGTTCCGGGCTTCCGCATCAGGGTGGAGGATAAAAACTCTCAATGCATATCCACGCTGAATATAAACAGCCTTGGATCAGGGGAAAATTCACCCACCCTTTCAGGGAAAACTTATGAAATGGTTTACCAACCCCCTGCCAATTCCCATGGCAGCGGGTATTGTTTCAGTGTGGACCTCATCAACATCGGCGATGGGGATGATGCCAACACAAATCTCCTTATCGATACCGTGGAAATCAAGACGGCAACCGTAACCGTGCCTTAAATCTCTGTTCAGAGATTTAATTCTCGTTTTTTTTCTTATTCCCCTGATCCGGGGATTCGGGTTGGATTTTGGCTTCATGTTCAGGTTTTATATCTGATTCCTGATCTTCCTGGGGTTTTTTATTCACACACACCATGGCGGGGCGGATCACGCGGTCTTTATAAAGATATCCTTCCCGCAAAACCTCAAGTACACGGTTTTCAGGAATTTTCTCCTGGTATTTTGTCATCATGGCTTCATGAATTCGGGGATCGAAGGGTTTGTTTTGCGCTTCGATAATCTTCAAGCCGGAATCTTGCAATATCCTTAAAAACTGGTCGTAGATCAATTTCACTCCCTCGATGTAGGATTTCACATCCCCCGGGTCCTCTTTGGCTTTGGTTGCATGAGAGAAGTTATCCAGAACGGGCAAAAGGAAGGAAACCAGGTTTTCGTTGGCGAACTTTGCCATTTCCCGCTTTTCTTTAATACTTCTTTTTCGAAAATTATCCAGGTCTGCACGGGCGCGCAATAAATTATCTTTGAGCTGTTTTACCTCCCGTTGGTGAATCTGGCGAAGATTTTCAATCACATGAACATTGGCTTCAGGTTCGCCGCCTTCCGGCTTCATTGAGTTATTAAGCACATAGGCTGCTCTTTTCAGGCGGTAATAGCGTCTTCTGCTTCGTTTTTTCGCATTTTTTTTCTGTGATTGCATAAAGTTCCTCCTTAGGCTTTTGGCTCCCTTCTGATATTCTAAATATTAAAAAAATCCTATGAATCCTGATCCAGCTCTCCCAGGTCTCTTAAAAAGACTTCTTCCCCTTTCTTGACTCCTGAAAGGATTTGGATTCGATCTTTATTGCGTCTTCCCAGTGTAACAGAGCTGACCTCGTATCCGCTATCTTTTACGATGTAAACCACCGCCCTTCCTTCTTTGCGAAAAATCGCGGAAAAGGGAAGG
>Ga0180437_10011488_pt1 | contig 10617 bp, 7 predicted proteins | sample SS_ome_4_FD_132410 | JGI IMG/M metagenome (GOLD analysis project Ga0180437, IMG submission 132410) | Hypersaline lake sediment archaeal communities from the Salton Sea, California, USA - SS_3_D_1 metaG | ecosystem: Environmental > Aquatic > Non-marine Saline and Alkaline > Hypersaline > Sediment... | reverse complement strand
GATTTCAGCGTAACATCATCCAACGATACATAGAGCTCAACAACACCATTTAAAAAAAATGTAAGCCATGAAAATCGCAATGAAAACGGCGAACAGTTCCATGACCATGAACCATCACGTGAACTCATAGCAATATGCTTAAAATGGATACTCGGATTAAAAATGTTAATAGACTCAATTTCGCAATCTACGTTGCACCCAAAATCTTTTTCCCATGATTTTTTCAAGCTCTCGCTAAACGACTTGTTTATCCAGGGATCATTCTGGGCAAAAAAGAACGTTATTGCTAACCCAAGTAAAATAGCTAAAAAAAACTTAATTGAGATAAAAAAATATCGTTTCATTTTTGCAATCGTCATGAAAGAAGAGTCCATTTTTTATTAAACTTGTAGATTCTCACATACGAAACTTTTGCAACTGCGCAACTAATTGCATACATATTTTTTTTGGCAGCATCAGTTATATACACCATACCAGACTGAATGATGCCATCTGAATAACATATAATTTTTGCATCCTTAAATGTTATTGATTTATCAATCGCCTTTGACGGTTTTGACGGCGGGCCTTTTGCACCGGATAAAAAACCAAACGTTACCTGTTTTGACAGCTTATACGTTCTTGAATCAAATGAATATGATTGATTTTTTTCATCGAATACTAAAACATGATTTTTATTTTCTACCATCGCACATCTCTGCAAATATCGTATCACATTGCACAATCTGTCAACTTCCGTCTTTACCAAAAACCCATTGAAAAAAGAAACATTGGCAACAACCAAAGAAACAACTAAAGCAAAAAGAGCCACCGTAACACTCATTTCTATCAACGTAAACCCAGCTCTTTTTTTGCATCTTCTTTCTATTCTACTACTCCTGATTGATTTGCAACCGCAACAGACAATACTTCCTCAATGCTGGTCAATCCTTCTTCAATTTTACGTATGCCATCATCTATCAGCAATGTCATGCCATCTTTTCTGGCCTGTTCTCTGATTAATGAGGTTGCAGCCTTTTCCATGGTTAGCTTTGAAATCCCAGGTGTCATTTCCATAAACTCAAAAATAGCCAATCGCCCTTTATACCCTGTGTTGTTACACTCCTCACAACCAACCGCTTTATAAAACTTGATTTCTTTTGCTTCTTTGGCTGTTAGTCCTAAATTTTCTATAAGTTCTGCCGAGGGCTCATATGCTTTTTTACAATTATTACATAATCTTCTGACCAATCGTTGTGCACAAGCCAAAACAACAGAAGAAGAAATTAAAAATGGTTCAATGCCCATATCAATTAATCGCGTAATGGTAGCTGGAGCACTATTGGTATGCAATGTGCTTAAAACTAAGTGGCCGGTCAACGCTGCCTGGATTGCAATTTGTGCCGTTTCTTGGTCACGCGTTTCACCGATCATAACAATGTCAGGGTCTTGACGCAAAATGGAACGTAACGCAGCCGCAAATGTCAATCCAACTTTTTCTTTCACCTGTACCTGACCAATTCCCGCCATTTGATATTCAACAGGATCTTCTACCGTAATAATATTAACCTCAGGCTTATTCAGTTCATTCAATACAGTATATAATGTTGTTGTTTTACCAGAACCGGTTGGACCTGTCACATAAATAATTCCATTGGGGCGATGCATATTTCGCCATAAAACATCAAAATCCCGCTTGCTCAATCCCATATCTTGAAGTTTCAACAATGTTTTTGATTTATCCAAAAGACGCATCACAATCCGCTCACCAAACGCAACCGGCAAAACAGAAACACGAAGATCAATCGATTTATTTGCAACCTTTATTTCTATTCTACCATCCTGTGGTATCCGTTTTTCTGCAATATTCAACCCGGACATAATTTTTATTCGTGATGTGATCGCACTCTGAACTCTTTTTGGTGGGTTCATTGTTTTATACATAATGCCGTCAATTCTATATCGTACCTCAACCTCTTTTTCGAACGGCTCAATATGTATATCAGACGCACCACGTTTTACCGCTTGATACAAAATATGGTTTACTAGTTTTATAATAGGAGCCTCGGCGGCCATGCCCATGATGTCTTTTTCCTCTATCCGTTCAAACTCCAAACCTCCCTCAATCTCCTCTTCTTCCTCCAGCTCCTCGATCATCTGTTTTGCGCCTTCAAGGGGATAATACCTATTTATTGCGTCAAGAATCAGTTTATTGGTACTAACCGCAGCACGAATTCCCCCACCAAGAAGAAGGTTCAACTCGTCGATTGGTTCAAAATTCATTGGATTAGAAGTAAGAATAAGAGTCTGCCCATTTACAATAACAGGAACAACAACATTTTCCCGTAAAAATCGCAACGGAACTTTCCCCAATAAATCAATATTGATCATCTTTTCGGTAATTTTGGTAATAAATTCTAAAGAAGCATAAGAGGCCAATGCTTGCGCGATATCAGCCTCAGATACAATTTTTTTTCCAAATAAGCATTGAATAACAGTTTTTCCTGTCTCATCCGCCTCTTTTTGACACATTTGCAACTGATGGGTATTTATAACCCCTGCTTCAACAAGGATATCTCCAACTTTTCTTTGTGCCATAATAGCTCTCTCCACACATTAAAAATATAATTTCTTATCACCAATAGTATCTCTCATTGTCATCAAAATAGCAAATGGGGACCCATTGTCATAGCATTTTGCCACACCGACTTGCTCAATCCTCATAGTATGTTATGATTAAGAGCAGTATTAGAGTGGAAATGTTGCATACAAAACGCGTATTACATGCAAACAATTTATTTATTATCAGACGTGAAAAGGAATTACAAACATGTTCTTTGTAAATAAAAAAAATAATCAAACAATATCTCTCTTTGTTTTCTTTCTCTTTTTAATTACACTACAAAGCTGTAAAAAACAAAATAAATTCCAAGAATACAATCTCAAGGTACCAAGAAGAAAAGCGCAGGTCACCACAAAAGCTGAAGAAACAAAAGCAGCTATAGCTGTGAACGAAACATTGGCTGATGATTGCTTGGAAAGCTGTTTGGATTGTGAGGGTGTGAAGGTAGAAGCTAAGGATTCAGGGACCCGTCTTCGCCCTAAAGGAATTCTTCGGGCGCAAAGCGAAGGCAAAGGCGAGAAGCGAAAGAAAAAGGCCTTCAAAGACTTAACCTATGAAGAACGAATGGTTCTCAAAGGTGAATTGATTGCCCAAGGAAGGCTAGAAACAGCGGTATCACATATCGAAAAAATGATTCCACTGTGTAATAACATGGAAGAATTGCGAGATTTAACACTGGAAATAGCTGATTTAGTTTTTGAAGCCGGAAATTTGTCAAAAGCAGAAGGATTGTATAATAAATTTGTGAAACATTATCCCGGCGATCAAAACATCGAATATGCTTGTTATAAGTCGATCTTGTGTAGTTTCTGGCAAACATTGGATCCAGAAAATGATCAAACCAAAACAAAAAATACGATTGATGCATCACAAAAATTCTTAGAACGATCAAACATATTTACAACCTACAATGAGGATGTATCAAGAATTTTGTATGCATGTAACGACAAACTTATGGAAAGTGACATCAGTATCTTCAGATCACATCTAAATAGAAGAGACTGGGGACAAGCTCACCACAGGTTAAAACTCCTTGAAAAAGAATTCCTGCCAATTTTTCCTGACGCAGAACCAAAGCTTATCATGCTTGCCTGTGAACTGGCAGAAAAACAGGATAATCAAAAACTGCTTACCGTAAAAAAAGCAGAGTTGGCTGCAAAATATCCTAACTACGAGGAAAAACAGATCATCTTAGCCCAAAATGAGGAAAAAAAGCCAACTTCATTTACCTCCCGTTTTTAAAAGATAATGGATAAAAGATCAGAGCTTGGCAAAATTGGAGAAGACATAACATCCAAAAAGCTTGAAAGAGAGGGTTTTTGCATTCTTCATAAGAATTACAGAAAACGATCTGGTGAAATCGATATCATAGCTCAAAAAGAAGAAATTCTTATATTTGTTGAAGTAAAGATGAGAAGAAAACCTTTGTTTGACTTAAGTTATTTAATAGTGCCTTCAAAGCAGAAAAAAATAATAACTGTTGCAAAAGAATATATATCTCGATATGATCATTCAGACAAAATATGTAGATTTGATGTGGCTCTCATTGAAGGGACAAAAGACAACCACAAAATGACCTACTTTGAAAATGCATTTACCGAAGCCGAATATTATTAAAGGATGTAATGGGAGATTTCTTGGTACGCGCAAAAACCGGAGCTGTTTTAGCTATTTTATTTCTAACATTTTTTTTAGTTCTTCCTCCAACATTGACCGCTTTAGGGTTAGTCGCAATTTTGTTGATCATTCTCGTTTCTGAATGGCCAAAATTTTTGGATATAAAAAAACCACTTTCATGGCTCACTAGCCTGCTTTATCCAATTTTGCCATTTAGCTTGTTGATCTACATGAGTTCCATCGAACATTATCGATACCTCATTTTTTATATGATTATTTTGGCATCGAGCAACGATTGTGGTGGATACTTCTTTGGCAATCTTCTTGGCAAACATAAAATAGCACCAAAAATTAGCCCGAAAAAAACATGGGAAGGATTTTTTGGAGGCTGGTTTTTAACCTTACTTGCAACCATCATTATCTTGTTGATCAATAAAGCGCACATTTCATTACCCATTGTCATCCCATTTTCACTTGCTGTTGCAACACTCGCATCTGCTGGCGATTTTTTCGAGTCATATTTAAAACGCCGAGCAGGCATAAAAGATTCGGGCACATTATTACCCGGCCACGGCGGCTTTCTTGACCGATTCGACGGGTATTTATTCTTAGTTTTATTCTTTTTTGTTTTAAGAGATTACCTGATCACATTTTTCAATGTGAGATAATTAACCCCTCAAATAATCAACTAGATCAATTTGTAAGATGGCTTCTGATGTCCCAGCAATCATATTTTTGACGGTTACTTTTTTTTCTTTTAATTCATCCGGCCCAACAATTAACACAAATTTCGCACCCATTTTATTTGCTTTACGCATCATACTTTTTACCGAATCACCTTCAAGTAAAATATCAGCACAAAGCCCTGCATTTTGCAACGTATCAGCAATTAACAGGGCAAGAGGTTGTTGCTTTTGTTCAATCGGTAAAACAAGATGAAGCGCCGGTTCTTGTGGCAAAACAAGGGTTTCTTTTATTTCATTTAAAAGTAATAATAAGCGGTCAAGACCTGGTGCTGCACCAATAGATGGTTGGTCCTCTTTGCCGCCAAGTTGTGAAACTAACTGGTTATATCGTCCGCCACCACAAAAAGCACTTTGTGCCCCCAAATTTTCACTGACAAACTCAAAGACCGTTTTGCTGTAATAATCCAAACCTCGAACCAGTGTTGGCTCAAATGCATAAGAGACAGAAAGAAGCGACAGTTCTTCTTGTAGCGTTTCCCATTCACTGTTGCATTCCTTGCACAAATTATTTGCTATGTGCGGTGCATCTTTGTATATCTTTTGGCAATCAGGATTTTTGCAATCGAAGATACGTAAAATATTTTTTTCCCTTCTGACCTTACATTCTTTACAAATATTTTCTGCAACATTATCCAAAAATTGTTCCAATAAAACACGAAACGCTTTACGGTCTTCAAAACAACCAATAAAATTGATCAACAACGCATAGTTGCTTAGATTTAATTTTTCGTGAAAAAATCGATCAAGCATTTTTATAAAATGAGCATCTTGTGAAATGGAATTGGATCCAATAACTTCGATATTTAACTGGTGAAATTGGCGATACCGCCCTTTTTGTGGCCGCTCGTACCGAAACACTGGCCCCCACGTAAACACTTTCCATGGAACCATTTGTATCTTATTTTCTATAAAAGCCCTAATCATAGAGGGGGTAATTTCCGGCCGCAAACAAATTTGTTCACTATCTTTGTCTGAACAAATTTTGAACATCTGTTTTGTCACAACTTCTGTTTCTTCACCTGTTGAACGCTTGTACAAATCAAGTGGTTCTATAATTGGCGTTGCAATCTCTGTAAAATGATATTCAGCCAAATGTTTTTTTGCCTGATCAATAATAAAATTAAAAAGTGTTAAATCCAAAAAATCTTGCGTTCCCTTAATTTTTCTAAACATCTTTTTTTCCCTTGTTCTCAACATTACAACATTCAGTCTTCCTAATCATACCATATATTAAAAAATATTTTTTTATTTTTTTGACAAAAAAAACTAAAATTCTAATATTAAAAGCAGCGTTGAAAAAGTAATAGTAACAGTTTGTTTCAATCTCATATAAGGAGAACCAAAAATGAGAAGATCATCAAAAATTTTATTTCCCCTCTTTACCCTTTTATTTGCAACTGCAGCCTATACAAATAACGGCATAGGATACAACTGCTGCCCATGTGAGTGTGGAAGCCAAAGTCATACAACATTTGCCGCACGACAATTATTTCAGCCAGCTTCACCAGAATATATCACCGGATTTCGCGATCGCCTCAGCGCAGCAGAATGTGGAAAAGGCGGCGCATTTCAAATAGCTGTTTTTGGAGGAAAATCAACAGAAGGGAGAAAGCTTGCAACCTATTTCACCCCATTTTGCAAATCACATCTTCTGGCAAGGGATAGTAATGTTGATTGCTGCGAAGATCTCATAAGTCGCAATTTCAATGTAATTCAAGAAGCTCCATTTGAAAGCACATTATCATTCTGCCCTTGCATGTCCGTTTTTGGCGTAGGACTTGCTTACAAACAAACACTGAAAAATTTAAAAGAAGACGAATGTGAAAAAAAAGATTTATGGATTGAAATTTCTGCACCAATAACACGAGTAGAAACAAACATGTGCATGAAAGAATGCATACTAACTGATGAAGCTGAAGCGCTTGAAGTTCCAGGCTTTAATCAACAATTTTTCAACAGTATGAGCAATGCATTTAGACAATGCGCATGGTGTTATGGAAAAATAGCCTGTAACTGCAAAATGGTAAGATGGAGATTAGCTGATATTGTTGTAAAACTTGGATATGAACTTGCAAAATGTGATTGCTGCTTTTTTGAAGGATACGTTTCAGCTTTAATACCAACCGGCAATTATCGCACCGCACAATATGTGTTCGAACCTATGGTTGGTCACGCAAGGCACTGGGGAATCGGCATTGGATCAAATTTTAGATTCGACGTATGGAAAAATTGTGCACAAGATAACATTATAGAATTTGCATTTGATACCTATTCTCACTACCTCTTCAAAAGACGCGAAGTCAGATCTTTTGATCTAAAATACAAACCATGGAGCAGATACATGGAGGTATATAAAAATAAAGCGCAAGCTACCGAGGCTAACCTAGCAGAAGAGCAAGCAGTAAAAAAGCATTTATCTTCCCCTGGAATAAATCACTTCACAAAATGTTTGTGCGTATACCCGGGTATTGCAGCAACATTCAACACAGCAGCAATATATTCAGGTGAAAATTTCAGAGCCGAAATAGGCTATAACTTCTTTGCACGTCAGGCTGAATGTGTTCGATTAGAATGTTGCACCTGGCAAGAAGGCCCTGCATTAAAAGATGCAGAAGGAGGAGGGAATACAAACGGCCTAAGAACAATAAATAAAAATTATAGCTCCCAACTAGATGAATGCACAGGAATAGATGCAGCATTAGATCTAGATAACTATGACAAAAACATCATACGCGCATGTGACATTGATTTAGATTCTGCTGCTCATCCAGCATTTTTCTCAAACACTGTTTATCTATCAGCTGGCGCTCATTGGGATGAAAAATGCACTCCTGCATTCTTTGACGTTGGTGGATCATATGAATTTGGTTGCGAAAATGCGGTACTAAACCGTTGGACACTCTGGCTCAAAGGTGGATTGTCATTTTAAATAATTTCTAAATTTCAAAACAAACTTGAAAAAGGGATGCTTGATCGCATCTCTTTTTTTTTGAGTCAAACTCCCTCGCTTGACGATACATTTTATCTAATATAAAAAAAGCAACTGAAAAGTGAAATTCTTGACAACAATCAACCTATAATGTTGCTCGCCCCAAAACGCCTGCTTTAGGTGCTTTCGAATAATTCATTCGAATATATATAAAAAAATAAAAAATTTTTCTTTACATTTTTGCAAAATATTCTTGATATATAATAGAAGAATATGTTAATAATCTATACAGATATGAAAGTATTATCAAAAAAAAGGAAAAAAAATATAATAATCCTAAAAAAAAGGAGACATTTCATATGAATTTCAAAAAATCTGTGACTATGATACTCGTAATGAGCTTAATGTCACAAGGATGCATTTTTAGTTATCCATCTGGAGAGAGAAAAACATTAAAAGACGAATTTTATAAAGCAAAAAAATTCAACGACACCACCACAATGACGAATGTGGTTAATAGGTTAGAAAATGGAGCCTACGCCGATAGAACAATGGCAAGAAAGTTACGCTTAGAATTGGCACCCCAAAGACCAGAGCCTAAAAAACCGGAAAAGACAAATCCTAAAAAAAGGAAAAAGCTGGAAAGGCGAAAAACGGCAGAGAAAATAGAACCTTCCTATACAATGCCAAAAACTTATGCACCAACTTACTCTCCACCAAAACCCACTTACACCGCTCCAGAACCAGCTTATACAACACCCGCACCTAGCTACACAGCACCAGAAGCTTATGAAGCAACTTATGCACCAACGGAACTTAGCTACACAACTCCAGCGTATCAAGGAATTGACACTACAAGCGCCTTTGAAGCCGAAAGAACAAAGGAAGAATTAAACAAATTAAAAAGTTTTTCAAATCATCTTACAACAGAAAAAAGCAATTTAAAAAATCAGATAAACTTTCTAAAAAATAATAACTCACAGCTAAATGAATCAATTGGTCAACTTAATTCAAAAATAATAACACTTAAAAATAATGCCGAAAAGGTCAAAGCAAATTGTGAAAAACGATTATTTGTAGCATGCCAAACAAAAGATCACGAAATTGCAAACCTGAAACACACATTGGACAACACCTTTAATGCAAACAAAAACCTTGAATCTAACATTGCATCCCTCCTGTCAAAGGTTAAACATCTCGAAAAAGAAAAAATGCATCTCACATTAAATTATGAAAAAAGATTGTCAGCAACAGAAAAGGCTAAAGGTGAAGAGGTTGCAAACCTAAAATGCCTATTAGGTAACACTTTTAGCTCAAATAAAAATCTTGAATCAAATCTTGCGCTGCTTCAATCAAAAATTCAACATACAGAAAAAGAAAAAGCTAATCTCGCGTCAAATTATGAAAAAAAACTGTCGGAAACAGAAAAAACAAAAAATCAACAGATTGCAAAACTAAGACACACATTAGACAACACCCTCAATTTTCGAAAAAAACTTGAGGCAAATATTGCATCTCTTGAATTAAAAATTAAGCACATCAAAAATGAAAAAGAACTCCTCGCATCAAATTACGAATTAAAACTGCAGGCAACAGAGAAAACAAAAGACCAGGAAGTTGCAAAATTGAAACAAACATTAGAAGAAACTTTTGATCTAAACAAAAATTTAGCAACAGAAAATGAGAAAGAAAAAGAAAAAAAGCAATTAACAACAAAAATGGCAAACTCTTTAAATACAAATAACGAACTACAAAAAGTAACCGATATTCTTAATGAAGAAGTGACAAGATTGAAACAAGAAATTACAGATTCGCAAACAAAATATGAAGAACAAATCAAACTAGCAGCCTTAGAAAAACAACAACAATTTGATGATATACAAAGCCAAGTTAACACGTACATGAAAATAGGCAAAGAATCCGAAATGACTATTGAAAGCATAAGAAAAGAACTCATCAAGAGCAGAGTAGAAAATGAAAAGTTAAAAGAAAAATATGAAGGACGTATCAAAGCAATAACGGAAGGAAACAAAAAAGAACAAAGAAAACTCAAAAAAAATGTTAAACAATTCTTAGCGAAAAATCAAGAACTCGAAACACAAATCAATAGCATCGGCACAAGAATTGAAAGAAAACAAAAAGACAACAGCGAAATAATAAAAGAATATGAAGAAATAATAAATGAAATAACAGAGTACAACGAAATAGAACTGAGCAAATTAGACCAAAAAGTAGAGCAATACATCCAAGAAAGAAAAAAACTGGAAAACGAAAAGAGAACATTATTAGCGAAAATCAAAGAGCTAAAAAATGCGAATAAAACGCTTAAGGGCAGCGTTTCTGAACAAAAGAAGAAAAAAACAGAAATGAAACAGCTCGCAGACCAAAAGAAAACTCTGTTAACTAAAATTAAAGAACTGGAAGATGCAAACAAAACACTTAAGGGCAGCATTTCTGGACAAAAGAAGAAAAAAACAGAAATGAAACAGCTCGCAGACCAAAAGAAAACTCTGTTGGTCAAAATAAAAGAACTAGAAGATGCAAACAAAACACTTAACATTCGCCTTGCTGAGCAAAAACATAAAAAAGCAGAGATCAAAAAACTGGCAGGCAAAAAAGAAGCACTGTTAGCCCAAATCAAAGAACTAAAAAATGCAAATAAAGCGCTTAACATTCGCCTTGCTGAACAACAAAAGAACAAGGCAGAAATAATAAAAAAGTAT
>Ga0180437_10011487_pt1 | contig 10617 bp, 4 predicted proteins | sample SS_ome_4_FD_132410 | JGI IMG/M metagenome (GOLD analysis project Ga0180437, IMG submission 132410) | Hypersaline lake sediment archaeal communities from the Salton Sea, California, USA - SS_3_D_1 metaG | ecosystem: Environmental > Aquatic > Non-marine Saline and Alkaline > Hypersaline > Sediment... | reverse complement strand
GCGGCTTGCTACAGGCTAAAATAATACAAATTAAGGTAATGAAATGAATAATCTGAAGCGTCAATTTGAATCGATTGAAGTCTTTGATGTGATATGTCATGGAAAATTACCAACTCAATAAAATTTTCTTTGATATGAATAGATTCATTCTAACGCAGAGGCGCCGAGACCGCAGAGAAAAATTCTTATGCCTAATGAAACGATTATTTTTCAAGATATTTAGTAAAGAACTCTCTGCGAACCTTGGCGGCCTTGGTGCCTCTACGTTTAGGAGGATTCTTTCTCGTTGGCTAAAATGTCAAACCCAGTCCGTAACAATGCGTATTTCCCAGGATACCCATTGATTTAAAGGCATAATTGAGTTTGATAGCCGAGGTACGGGTGACCCACATCAGGATTCCACCACCAAACGTCGGCCCATATTCGGAATTGGGCATGAACAGCGCCTTGTAACCACTTCGAAGGTAAAATTCACCAAAGCCAGCCAGCGTAAAACCATATTCACCACCGACATTGATTGATTCAGCGTTATTATTTGGATGCAGGGCATCCACTGCTACCGTTAGTTTATGACTTGAGGTTTTAAGCGGCATTACGGATAAACCGACCCGGAAAATCAGCGGCAGCTCCCAGGAGTTTAAGTAAAAACGTCCCGGTGACTCGGCAAAGTTACCCTGGGTGGAAAGATTAATATCAATCGGGTTCATCAGGTCCATGCCATCGTAGCGCATTCGCGAGCCGTAGTTCGAAATACTCATCGCGATTTTCATCCCATCTCCATAATCAGTAGAGGGTGAGAAAAACTCGGTATTCACAATAACGCCCAGATCAACAGCTAAGGCACTGGCATTGGAGTGCCAGATTTGTGATTTGACGAATTTTGCCGCGGCCCCAAAGGCGAACCACTGCGCCAGTCGTCGCGAATAAGCCAGGCTAAAGGCAAAATCACTGGGACTGAATTTTTCGCCATTGCCTTCGGGGAAATCCAGATTGGTTACATCCATTTCACCGTAACCCATGTAGTTGACCCCCAGCGCCAGCGTTCCAATCCGGGGCAGGACCACACCCGCCGCCACAAAGGCTGAGCTCATATCGACAATCCAGGGTTGATGCACAACCATAAATTCATTTCTTTCCAGATATGCCAATCCAGCGGGATTCCAGTAGAGGGCGGTTAAATCATTTGCGACCGACACATAAGCTTCGCCCATTGCACTACCGGCCCCACCTATGCCGATTTCCAGAAAATTGGCCGTGGTCGTTCCGATTCGATGCTGGATTTGCGCAACTGATTGATGAGTCCTAACCAAGAGCATGAGACTCAGGAATGTCACGACTTTGATATATTTGCTTCTCATTTGATTGCCTTTCGTAGATTATATTTTTTGAGAGACAAAATTTCACCGTTCAAGCGACTTATTTGATAACGGCGAATTTTCCGATTTTTTCTTCGCCGGTCTCTTCGTCTTTCACATGAAAGATGTAGATTCCCGCCGCGACGTCCAGACCTTCATGGGTTTTCAAATCCCAGTGGATAATACCGGTGGTGGTTTGACCAAGCCCACCCCAGGTGACTAAACCATCTTCCGGGGCCCGAATTTCGTCCACAAAAACGCCGCTAACGGTAAAGATTTTAATCGTACAGCGTTCCGGAATATGAGTGAACATCAACCGGCGGCGCTGATTTAAGTCGGGATTTTCCAGCGCCGGTTCCATTAAGTTGGTGGCTACATAAGGATTCGGTACCACCTTGATCTTCTCCATATCCCGCTTGACCTCTTCCGCCGTCACTTCTTTATCCACGTTGATTTTAAAAGCGTACTGGTCAGAGCGGTAGAAAGGTCGTTTAAAGCGCACATGATAGACGTCATTGGGTTTGGGCAGCGCTTCAGGACTACACTCTGAAAAATCCATCGCAAAGATACTCCCGCTCCATCGTTTCTCGGTGGAGGTTATCGCTCCCACGAGCAGCTTGTCCTCAATTAATTCAAAGGTACCATTGTTATTCATATCGATCGCGATGACGTCCATTATTTCGGGAAGATATATCGTATCACTTCCCGAAACGGTGAAACGGGTGGAATCGACAAAATTCTGATTTTCGATAATAAACGGAAACTCGATATTATCCAATATCTGGCCTTTATCAACTCTTTGGTACAGTTCATCACGAATTGTACCAGATCGGACCTGGGTAGTATAACGAGGTTCATCCTCAGTTAACCAACGGATATTATAATCCCACCCAAAATAATCGAATTCATCGGGGGCGAGTATAATTCGGAGGGGAATATCAGGCGATTTTGCCGGGAACCAGCCGGTATTAATTCGATCTAATGTCGGCAAAGCGACGTCCATCTTGACATACAAGCGCATCCCCTCAAATAAGCCGGTATAGGCACCCATTGTGGAGATATGCCAATTATTAATTTCCTCAATTTGTCGACTGTCCATCAGCACCGTGGCATAATTTTTCGGAACTTCTACGTCGGTTTCATTCAGCATGAGTACATCTTCATACACCAAAATTTTATTCCCATCAACCAGGCGATAAACCCGTAATCCATCCGCGGTGTATTTAACACCGTGTGACCAGTATTTTCGATATTTTACACGGATAATATTAACATTAAATTCAACCAGATAGGTCGCATTCTCCACCAACGAATGCGGTAACAAGACCTGCGGCGTAATCACACCGTGGCCTTTCATCTGGGTGAGTTCATGATTGGTAACCGTTGAGTCGTTAAAAGTCGCCCCGGCTGGTTGAAATCCCGGTGTGACAATAGCCATATTTTTGGGGGTGTACTTAATATTTTCGTTGGCATCCAATTCCGGTAAGAGGGTATTAAAAGATGGTGCAATGCCGGTTCGTTTTTCATATTTATCCGCCGTCGGGTCTTTTGAAAGCCGCTCCGGTGGAACACCATAGTCATAAGCAATTAAGCCGTAGTAATAGGTCACCCCATTTTTCACCGTACTATCGACAAAAAAGTGTTGTAAACCGGTATCATCACCCAGATAAAATCCCTGGCCACCGGTTAATCCATAAGTGGCAAAATCTTTAATACCATTTTTCAAATCACATTGAAAAATCGGGGCCCGTAAAATTGGATTCCCGCGCCCGTCGGTAATGGTCATGGCCTCGCTGAGAAGCTTATCGGTGGTTTTAAAAAGCATATAGCCTTCAAAATCATTTTCATTATCCAGAAAGGCTTCTCGCGTTAATTGATCCGACGCATGATCCCAGGTGAGCACCACAAAACCGTCGCCGGGCGTGGCGGTTAAAGAAGGCGTAACCGGTGCCTGGGCAAACCGATAATCTCGTTCATAAATAATCTGAACAATCTCTTTCAGTTTAAAAAGCGCGGGCGCCGAATGAGATTCGCCATTGAGACCCTCCAGGGGATCGTAAGAGTGTAATTCTGACATCGAAATTCGTTCAGTCTGTCCCTGTTCCAATTTAAAGGTCCCCGAAGCAAACACTTCCACAAGGTTTGAAATCTCGCCTTTATACTCTTGCAGCGAATCCTCGGCCATAATGGTGAACATGGATTGATCACCATAAAACCATTGGTATCCGGAACCATCACCGCCACTGGATTCCAGCTTGGTGGCACCATTAATCGGGTACATTTGAAAAGCCGTTAAGCCGAGCATATCCGATTCAGAGATATCCATTGCATTGAAGTTGGGTTCGCAACCCTTGCCAGGAACATGACTGGGCTTTCCGTCGCACTCACCTTCATCCGGTCCGACTTTTTCGTAGCCTAATTCACCCGGCCCAAAGCCATCAATTCCCACGTCATCTCCCGGATCTTCACCTTCATCCCAGACTTTATTGCCGTTGGCATCATTGAAAGCGCGCCAATCCTGGTCTTCGTCCCCTTCCCAATGCCATTCCAGCTCTTCCTGTTTAAGATTATAGAAAGATAAAAATTTTGCCATATCAGTAATATGATATTCCGGAGCCACCCATTCTCCCGCCGGATCAGCCCAGGCGAGAGGCTTATCACGCCGTTCATCGATAAGACCATCGTCGTCGTTATCAATGCCATCATCGAAAATGCCGGGGCTCTCTAAAAAGGCAAAGCCCATTGTCCCGGTACGGCGACCACCCAGACCGACGCCATTAATATCCCAGGAGTACGCCAGGTCAATTCTTTTATCAAAGGCACCCCGTTCATCGGTCCCATCGTCACCTACCCCATTATCAACCCAGTAGCCAAAAGCCACTTCGGTTAAGTTGTATTCCGAAATATTGGCGATATTATATTCCCAGAAAATCGCATCTTGCGATTCAGGATTGGACCACTGATAGCCTCGCTGTTCCACCCGAATGCCAATACCACCCCAGGGTTTCCCTTTGCCAATGGTAACGTCCGGTCTGATGTCACCAATACGAATAGGATTATTGGGTCCATAAAGCCGGGGATAATAGGCCGTAGGCAGATCATCTTCAAAATATTCCTGATCCTGGGCATCATTGGCCACAAAATAGCATTCCAGGTCGGCTTTCGAGGGTTTTTCTTCGGTACCAATTCCGAAACGACCATGGAAAAACTTTGAACCATCCAGTGCCGGTCCATATTGAAGCCCACCTTTGGCCGGCCAGCCGTCAGGGGGCCAGGAGTCGGGATCATCACTAATAGCCGGTGTTTCTTCGAGGCCGTTCTCATTGAAATAACCAAACACCGGATAAAAGCCGTAGAGAATATCACCGGTTTCACTGTGGTCCATTTCTTCACGATAATGGGTCTCGAGAAAATAAAGTGTATCCAAACGTCCATCGCGGGCTTCATTCCAATTTTGAATCACGTCAACATTATCGACCGGAATCGTGTCCTGTTGGAGATATACCCGGGCAGCAATCATCAGCCCGACACCGTCACTCATTTTAAGACCCAGATTGGTATTGGGCCATTTGGAGGCGAAGGGATCGGTGCCCGTACCCCAATCGGACAATTCGGTGGTATTTCTGAATTGCAGTCGCACGCGATTACCTTCCATATAACCCCTCCGAAGGGCGGCACGGTCACCAGCCGGATCGTTGGGCCCTTCATAGGGTCTGGGTTGAGCCAGAAGTGTGGTCGCTGAAATCGCCAGCAGAATAAAAAGCGCGCATAAGGTGTAAATTATTTTTTTCATAGTCAATCTACCTTTTAATTAAAATTGATTGCGTTAAATTTAGAAATAGAATCCAATACCAAATTTTATGAGACGTGGCGGATAAAAAGCAGCCGGATTACGAACCCGATCATAATAATCATTAAAATCCGAGCGGTGCCCCGCCAGATCGGTTTCACGGACCACGGCCGTGTAGGCCCGACCGGTTTCGCCATTGACCCAGCGTTCATTCAAACGATCAAGCAAGTTGTAGACATTGAGCATCAGGCGTACTCGATAATTGGTTAACAACTTAATATCATATTGAGCCATTAGGTCCACCTCCAACGTCGAAGGTCGAATACTATTATTGGGATAGAGATTAACTCGACTGAGCGGACTTTCTTCCTGGGGCGAATAGGTAAAAGGCCGGCCGGATCCATATTTAACCGTTAATGAAGTCCCATAATCTTTTTTGTGATAACCGAGGGTTACATTAAAAGTGTGCCGTTGATCCCATTCCAGCGGAATTAAATAAGGGATCGGATCCTGGTTTTCGCCCAGGCGATCAAATGTTGTACTCGGATTATCAGCATTGCCTCGGGTATATTGTAACGAATAATTGGCCATTGCCGAAAATGACCCCATTAACAGGTCATACTTCACTTCTAATCCACGCGCATTGGCATAATCTTTATTACCATAAAGACCGTAGCGATAGGTGTAGTAGGTTTCTAAAAGATTAACCGTCAGCAGGTCATAAATGTCGCGATAATAAAGGGCGACTTCTACACTCATATTCGGGATTATTTCCTGCCAGAGACCAATTTCGTAGCTGACAGTCTTCTGTGCTTTTAATTGAGCGTTACCCATTAATGTGTTACCACTTTCACTAACCAGATAAGAATTATTCTGATAAATGGCATACTTCGGTGGCATTTGTAGAAAATGACCGTAGCTGAAATGAAGGACGGCCGTCTCTCCTAATTGATAGGATAATCCCAGGCGAGGACTCACCTGATATTGGGGATCAGCTTCGAGCGGTTCTGTCATTTTCGAGGGATCATCAAATCTGGCCGCATTCGATGGATTACGCCGCTGCGAGGGATATGTCGTTGTGGGATCATAATAATCCAGACGAACCCCGGCATTGATGACCATTTCTCTGAACTCCATCTTATCCTGTAAATATGCGGAAAATTCGAAAGGTTCTTTCACGTAAATGTCGGCATAAAGGGTGCTGTCAGACATGATGCCGGGGCGAAACTCGAATTGACGACCAACATTAAAAATCTCCGCGTCCTGGTTATCAATCCGCATTTTCGTATATTGAAATCCGGTCTTGAAGCTGTGCGTTCGATTAAGTTGCCAGGTCAGATCGAATTTGGCATTCCAATCCTCAATTGTCCGAACATCATGCGTCCTTTCCTGACCACCGGTATAAAATCCGGTGAAATCCTGATTCCGTGAGAATCCAAAGGGAATATATCTTGAATCCCCATAATCTTCAAAAAGATAATGCCCGTAAGTACTATTTTTATAGAAGAGCTTTAATTCATAAAAGGCACTCTGAGTAAACATGTGATTCAGTTGCACTGAAACCATGTCGGTTTCACGGTTCTCTGAAGCTTTCCCTTTTGGATTATATTTATATGAATGATCGTAACGCATCCACTGATCATCATTCCGATTGTAAAGGACTGATAATTTGGCATTACTAAGTTTAAAAGACAATTTTCCCATGAAGGAAAGATTTTCATCATAATCCAGTGGTACATAACTGCTATCACCGCTAGCATTAGTAATGTAATCAAGGGGATAGTTGGCATAATCGCTGTAATCGGTAACATTGTACCGACGAATGCCATTCAGATGGTTGTCGTTATTTTCATAACGAAAATTGAGGAAAAAAGAGATCCGATTCTTCCAGATCGGCCCATCTAATTGGAGCTTATAATCCTGCTGTCGGGTGAGTTCCCCCGGCTTAAGGCCAATAAAAATGTTGTCATTCGAAGTAAAATAATTCGCGAAACTGGAGGAAGCCGAGCCATGCAGTTCATTCCCTCCGTCTTTCGTAACCATATTGACCACACCACTCATGGCCTTGCCGTACTCGGCGTTAAAAGTACCCGTAATAACCTCCAGGTCTTGAATCACCTCTTTTTCCACATCCACCACCCGGCCAACACCATCAAATGATTCGTCCACGGCCATTCCGTCCAGTAAATATGATACCTCGGTGTTACGGCCGCCGCGAAAGTGCCCCTCGACCACACCGGCTTGCAAGGCGATAATATCGCCGGTATTTTCAACCGGTAGCATGGCGATTTCCTGTGAGGAGACATTTCGACTGGAACTGGTCTGATCCTTCTTAATGGCAACCCGATCGGCCTGGATTACCACCACTTCATCCGATTGCAATACGGTGGATTTCATTTTTACATCCACATCTGTGGTTCGGTTTACCGATACTTGCAGATTTTGCATTTGGACGGTTTCATAGCCCATCATTGCAATCCGTAGGTTATACTTTCCTGGCGGCACATTGATAATGAAGAAAGAACCATCTGGTCCGGCAGCCGCTCCTAATTGGGTTCCTTCAATCATAATATTAGCACCAATTAAAGGATCACCTGAGGCTGCGTCCGTTACCCGTCCGGCAATCTTTCCGGTTGTCTGCGCCAGCAGAGTCCCGCTCAGCAAGAAAAGGATGAGCAACATGCAGCTTAAAGATCGTTCTACTTTCATTTCTTTTACCTTATTTAGTTAATGAATTTATAGGTGAATTAAGTTTGATTGCGCTGTTATCAGGATTTATTTACGCTTTTTACTTCCCTGATCAGGTGAATAATTAAGGTGGGTTCCTCCCGGTAAAAATTGTGTTGGTATTTTGTAACGAGTGATTAAAATATTAAATATTAATTTTTTTGTCAAGCACTTTCTAAGATTTGAAAGATAACCAGAATGAATTACCAGTTATTCTTTCTCACCCGTATCATTAAAAACACATATCAATTTTTTTTTGCCAGACTTCACCTCCCATTATTTTTTAAATTCCGAAAAGCGACTTTACTTTAAACATAAAAAATAAAAACAAGCGTGTCGCACCCCTCCGTCTGTGGCCACTGTTTGGCAGAGCAATTGTTATTTCACCAATAACATCGGCTTCGATATGCTGCCGGACTCGCCCTCAATCTGATAAAAATAAGGCCCGCCGGCCGATTGCTGGGGCTGATAAACCAGCGTGTGCCAACCAACCGTTTTCGTTCCGGTAAAAAGCTCCTGTACTTGTCGACCCAGTGCATCAAAAATGCGAATACGAATATTACCGGCGTGGTGAAGCTGAAAAGGAATCACAGTCTGGTTATTAAATGGATTGGGATAATTCTGACCCACTGAAAAATTCAGTACCGGTTCTAATTTGTCTGGCACCTTGCTCCCTGTGACCAATTGTTCATCCATCCACTGAATTCGCTCGGTCAACCACTCTTTGAGATATTCGATTTCTTCAGCATAAGTACAGCCGATAAAATGATTCGGCCAGACATAATTTCCTAAAATCGGCCAACGTTCGAAATTACGTTTTTGGGCGGCATCCAATTTAGTCACCCAATCATCGATTAATTGAATAATCCTTTCCAGTGCGAGACTTGTTTGGCGTAACTGCTGCCATCTGCTAGCGATAAGCCGCTGGATTTCAGAATCCTGATATAAATTTCGAAACCAGAACGGAATCCGATCATTGACCTGAATTTTTCGTCCTAACAGCCAACCCGTGGTTAAAGCGCCCTCGAAATAGTTGACATTGCCAAACGCCAGATTAAAGTCCCAAACCGGTCCCATTGTCAGCCGGCGGTCTTTGCTGTCGCGGTCTTTATAAATAAAAGTGCTGAAGGTGTAAACATCAACATTTTTCGGGAGCTCATTTATCAGGTAGTAATCTACAAAAGCGTCAAGATTAAAATAATCCTGATAGTTCGCAGCCCAATTGGGCTGAGTCATCAGCCATTCAAATTCATTGACAAAATTCCGAATATATTTTTTTTGTTCATCTAACAGCTCAGATGGTTTCGGATCATGATAAAGATAGCGCACTTTCCGCTCGGTTAATTGAACCCGCGAATCCCACCCGTCATTATCTTCACCAGCGGGCCGGTCGACTTTAATGATGTAACCACCGGTAATTTGATCCCCTTCAATATCAGTTGATTTGAGTTTTGAAATATCAACTCGATTCTTGTCTCGTTTAATTTTTTCAATTAAAACATAAACGCCTCGATAATCGTCATTGAGCACCAGTTCACAGAAACGAGTACGTGGGGCGTATCTGCCGACATCATTGGACAGTTGATAGGCCAGGACATTACGCAACAAACTTTTATCGCTGTAAGGCGGATATAAAATCCAGTCATTTTCTTCCGGTAAATCAATCAGAGCGACATTACGATTATTTCCCAGTGAATCCTGGGTTTCGAAGGCGTATTGTTCCTTGGGCCAATTCTGCCACTGCCCGCTGGAACCTCTGATCTCAATGCTGATTTTTCCCTGATAATTATTAAAAGGATCTTCCAGATGATTTATTTGATCCGTGCCATTGTAGATAATCCCCATGTCGACAATGATGCGCGACGAATTTCGAATCCGTTTCCCCTGGGTATCAATGACGATAATTGGTAAATTGGAGGCGGTAAAATTGACCTGTTTTTCCTTATTTAATTCAGACTTCGGAACAGCCGTTCTTGCCCATTTGGTCATTGCGCCAATAAACAGACTAATAAAAATTATCGTCCAGATGACGAACCATTTGGCTTTCAAGACAATCATAATGAACTAAAAATCTGTGTTCAGGTGTGATTTAAATTTAATTCAATCGTTGCTGGGCCAACAATTTGATAAACCGTATTTCCGGTAACCGTTCGGGGTAATGCTTTCAACGTTGAAATCGCTTCCTGCGCGTTAAGCACGAGTTCAGCGGTGCAGTCCGACGGAATCGTAAGCGCCACCTGCCGATTCCCTTTCATTCCCTCTGAATTGAATCGGATTGGCCCTTTTATGGTATAAGCGGTTAATTCGAGTTGATTCAAATCACCCAGTTGCGGTCGTATTTGGAACCGTTGAAAACCGGCTTCCAGCGGCTGAATCCCCACAATACTCATAAATAAAACGTAGAGCGGCGCCACCGGGCAGTGACTCCACTGAGCCCCTGAGTCTGGCTCAGCCTGCCAGGATTCCTGCAAGGTATTGTTCAGATGCACGGATTGCATTTTGCCCCAGCGGGTGCGCAAATCATTGAGAACGGAATCAATTCGACCACCCTGCGCCAGTGCCCACAAACGCCAGCCGGCATTGGCCGGGTAAGACAAGCCCATTTCCGGAGGACAATCCGCTAATATTTTTAACGCCGGTGCAATCCTGTTTCCGGGGCATTGATTAAACAGAATCGCCGTGGCCAGCGAACGGTCACACAGTCGCATTTCATTTTCTTCGGACAACCAGGGCTGATTATTAATG
>Ga0180437_10011486_pt1 | contig 10618 bp, 17 predicted proteins | sample SS_ome_4_FD_132410 | JGI IMG/M metagenome (GOLD analysis project Ga0180437, IMG submission 132410) | Hypersaline lake sediment archaeal communities from the Salton Sea, California, USA - SS_3_D_1 metaG | ecosystem: Environmental > Aquatic > Non-marine Saline and Alkaline > Hypersaline >... | reverse complement strand
GATCTTTAGGAGTAACTCCTCCTCCTGAGTCAAAGTCGACAATTCAAAGCCCATTACGATATAATTATTCAAATCCCGTCTTTAAATGAGATGTGCATAAATGTCCCGCTCACGAGCCCTCGTAATTTCATTATTGATTTGTTAATATCGTGAAATCATGACTGGATAGTTTTCTGGTTGCTTGCACAAACCACGCCCAGGGCTTATTTGGATCCCGACCTTTGAAGACCTCTAAGCGACCTCTCAACTCAGCATCGATAATCACGGGATCATCTAGATAGAATTTACCCTTCCCTACTCTGAATATCCAAGGATACTTCTCCGGATCATGAATCTTAGGGTGTTTCTTCCTCTCAGGTAGAGACATTATTTTCGCATGGGCGATGACACCCTTGCCTGTTGCATAGAAGCACATCCAATCACCCGGCTTCAGATGCTTACGCCCGGGTGTCCTATCCCCAAAGGCGTAGATCTTCTCCTCCCCAACCAGTGAGTACACAATCTCCTCAGCAGTTGCCAGCTCATCAGATTTGACGGGAGTAAGCCAGTAATTAACCTCTCCTTCTGGTTCAGGGAGGAGCTCAACCTCAGTCGGAGGCTCCTCTTCAAGGTCCTGAGGAGCAACTCCCTGAGCCATCAAACGCGTCATCAAATCAACAATGGGATCAACTTTAGGTCCGGACGGACGTATCACAGCTAAAACATCGTCATGATCCACATCGTAATCGGTCATTAAATCAGCCAGAGAAAGCAGAGACTCCACCGAGATGGTTCTCAGCTGACTTATCCTCCTTTCAGCAACAATGGCGTTCTCGAGCTGGCGAAGATCAGGATCTGGCTCACCTACAACGAACAGGCCAAGAGCACTGGTCCAGTCGGGGATTTTCTTCTCAGAGATCAATCCATCAACATAGCCGACCAAAGGTGATGTCTTGATGGCATAAGCCTCCGTGGTCTTGACCTCGATCACGACGTGAAATCCTGAAGGAGAAACCCAATGGCCATCAAACCCCAACTGGCCAGAAACACCACGATAACGACCGAAATCCACGGTGAAACCGAGAAAAGTGCCCAGATGATTGATCAAATCCTGTAGAGCGCAATTATATTGATCGCCCTTTAACCTTAAGCACTCCTGGATGTAGTCACGAATCTGAACTACCTCACGGACATTCTCACCTAGGAAACTTCTAAACCTCTCACGGGGGTTATCATCACCCGAGGAATCATCTAATTTCCCAACCAAGTTGAGTATCTGAGTCAGCGAAATCGCTGATTTTACAGACATAATAGAAAGTAAAATTAAAACTTATATAAAATCGATGGAAGCCACCGATCCTAAAAATATTCATAGTAATTTAAAAATAACAAATATGTATTTTAATGAGATCCAATGACCAAGATTTTCTTCGACATTGAAACGTATAGCCCAGATACAGCACAAAGACCAAAATTCAATGAAAAAATAATAACGATAGCATACAAGGCTGAAAATTCCGACATTTCAATTTTGAAAGAATGGGAGCTAGGTGAGAAAAATACAATTAAAAGATTCATTGATAAAATAATTCGCACCGATAGACCCAACCTTGTTGGTCACAATATTCTAAGATTCGATATTCCCGTTTTGATAAGCCGTTCCTTTGAAAATGGCCTAGGTTCCTTGAATGAACTCATGACTTTGTTCCTAGAATCATATTCTATAGACACAATACAATGCCTTCTTCCAGCAAATAATCTATATTTCAGTGGACTTGGTCTGAGGAGTTGCGCAGGGTATCTAGGGATAGAAATGAATGGTTGTCCAGGTTCTGAAATCAAAGATCATTATGAGAAAGGAAATTACGAGGCAATCGTTCATCACAACATCGAAGATGTTCTAATAACTGAGAAACTCCATGATCATCTATTATCATGTTCATTTAGGCCTTTCAAGGATTAGAAAAACATGAAAATTATAGCTTTTTCAGATATTCATGGATCTGTTGAGGCCATGGAAAAGGCAGCGAGATACGTTAAAAACAGGGAAAACATTGAATCAATGATAATCGCAGGGGATTTCGCTTCAATAAATTATGATAGCAATAATGAAAATGCGGTTTTACATGAAGAACAGAAGATCAGAAAAATATTCGATTTGATAGAAAATATAGGCATAGAATATTATTTTGTATGGGGAAATAGGGATTCATTCTTTTTCATGGACTTACCTCCTTACAATATGTCCCCCAAAAATAGAGCTAATAAATTTCTAGAAAGTTTAAACCTACAAAATGGGGAATATCTTAATCAAAATGAACAGCTGCTTTTAATAGAAAAATATAAGATTACCTCAGATCCAAGATTCGTTGATGATAAAACAATATACGTCACACATTGGCAGAAAGACGTGGAAAAGAACGCGTTACTCCATCTAGAAGGGCATGTTCACTTTGGTCAATTGAAGGATAATTATCTCAACCTCTGCTTTCTTTTTCGCGATTCACTCCATGGTGCCGAATCATTACTTGGAGGAATATGGGAAATAGACCTCACTAATGAAAATATCAATTTCGAATTCCTAGATCTGGGAAATAATTTGAGAGAATTGATATGTCCCTACCATAGAGAGGAAGGAGTGTTTTATATACCCAAATACTGGCGAAAATGTCCTGTATGTTACGATATCAAGAACGCGAAATTCCTATCTTCTATATCTACAAGCGGATAGAGGCGTGCTTCTATAATAAATTCCAAGGTATGTATAGATGTCTGGTTTATAGCAAAGCCTTTCCGTAAATCCAAGAGCATCTAATTTTTCTCTGACCCGATTAACATCATCGAGATCAAGATAATCCGCTGTATAAACACAAATAACATGACGATCATTACCCTGACGGTTCGTACTTACTTTTGCAGAAGTACCAAGATCCCCATCAATGGTGGCCCTAGCGATAATCTCCCATACTACATCTATCTCGCTCCTAACTCGATAAACCAGCCATTTGCCTACTCTAATCCCAGATTTCACAGCCAACTCATCAACAGCATCAACATTGAAGGGAACGAAGAGTTCTTCGCTATCTACGGTGAGAATGAACCTCTTCTTCTCTTTATCAATCCTAATTTGATCTGAAAAAATCGCGCTGGCAAGATCACTATTTCTTGATTCGCCATTAAATTTTCTCCACTTAAATGAACTAGAAAATAACCAAGGACGATCCTGAACTTGACTGGGTCGATTACTACCCAAATAACAATCGACACACATATGATCGATTGTCCTGCGAACAGAAGCCCCGCAAACACTACATTTCATTTTATAATAAATCAAAATAAAACATTATAAAATCATTATTGATTTGAAAAGTAAAACTATCGCCTCGCTTTGACATTCATCACCTGATTAAGCCATTTCGCCGTTAGATCTGGCATGGTAACAGCGGCTCGCATGTGCATTGGAACTTATGCTGTAGTTCAATTTTCTTTACGAAATTTTATAAGATTGAATATAATTTAAAAAATACAGAGTTATATTGTCTATAAGGAAAAATTAATTGAGAACTTGAATGGGACGCAATGATATGTCCATAAAAACATCAAAATCGGGTAGAATTTTTGAAGAGAAAATTATAGATCGATTCCTTGTTCTTTTCACAATTCATAACTCGACTCGACCAATTGGAGATACAATGGTACAAAAATTGACTTTTCTTTCAGCACTAGACATGAAATATCAGGGAAGAAAGGGGTTTAATTATAATTTTATTAAACTAGATTTTGGTCCTTATAGCTCAGATCTCAAAGATGATATTCAGGTTCTTCTCAATAATAGGGCAATAAATGGTCATTATCGTGTTGCTACGAAATTAGGCGAATATATACTGTCAAATTTTAGTCATATTATTGATGAAAATTCTATATTTTTTGAGAAGATAGAGAATATAAATCAACAATATTCTCATTGGAAAAGTAAAGATTTAGTACGTTATGTACATAGATTGAAGAATCCTGAGCATCCACGGTTCTCTATACATAATACGCGACAAGGTAGCTACATCTTACGTAAACCAAAAGTTTGGAGGGCAGAAAGAGAATTTTCTCTTTCGGAAAGTGACATGGCTTCACTTGAGATCTATCTAGACCCGGAGACTTTCCATAGATTTTTTGCTTCAATAGAGGAAGCAAAACAAAAACCTGCAGTAGAGCTCAGTGAAGTGCTAGATAGTGTATAAAATATATTTACTATCGAATGCTACAAGACAATTAAAGCGACTCCAAAAAAAGGCCCGATCTAGGTTTGATGAAATTAATAAGGTATTTGATCAATTATCCGTTGACCCTAAAACTGAGTCTATTCTATTAAAAGATCCAATTTTAAGGGGGTTTAGAAGAGCAAAGGCTGATGAAGATCGCATACGTTTTAGAATATGCGAGGAGTGTCGCGAAGATCAGTTATTTCTTAAAAATAGAAAATGCGTTGATTGTCATGGTATGCCAGAAAATGCAATTAAAATATTTGATATAGAACATAGAAGATCTGTATATAAAAAACACAAGATAAAGAGATAGGAATATTGATTACATGAGTAACATACATGTACGTGTTTAAAATAAATATCACCATGTAAGTATGGTTTGAATATATAGTATAAGCTAAATAAGTCGGTCTTTATCTTTAAGTAAGTTTTACTGAATAAATAATCAAAACAAAATAAAAAATGTGAAATGGTAATAACAACGATTAAATTATGTTATTGAAAATAATAGTAATGAACCATGGAGAAAAGAAAGGAAAGAGTCAGCATATCCCTCTATCCTTTAACACTTAAACTCATCAACGAAGAAGCGGCTAAACAGAACAGATCAAGATCAAATCTCATTGAAACGATCCTAAAGCGACACCTAGGAATCGACGAACGCACGGAAAAAATACACAGACCAATTGCCCGAAATTATCGTTGATCAAGAATCACACATACGACCAGACAGACGAAGACATCTAACAGATATTGACAGGACATATTCCCCCGTGAAAAGTAAGGATAATATTAAAAAATCGAGTTTCCCGGGAAGGGAAAGGCCGCCGAAACTCGATGAGTGAGACCGAATTCGAGGGCGCTTTCAAATATCATACGAGGCTTATAGATTCTTCCCGGGAAACTGCAGTGGGAATTCAAGAGACCTCCCCAGCTTGAACGCTGTTGAGTGATCCGATGCCAAAGCTGAGCCCATTGGCTGCCTTTTTCCCTCGAAATCCCACTCTGTTTGGAGCCTTCCTCTGGCAGTGTCGCAAGCGATCAAAGCCTGAGAGCGACTCCAAACAAATTACGCTAGACACACACTCGGAATATATTCTTAACGACATAAATACTTCAAAATATGGCAAGTATACAGCAAATAGAACAAGGATAACCAACGCAGAGGAATTTTCTTTACAGCCTGCATATCCTTAGCCTGATACCATCCTGAACTCGTAAACTACCACCGTTTCCTTCGGATCCCATGAACCATTAATACCCCTCCAGACCTCCCTGAACTCCTCCAACGTGAATCCTCCCTCCTTCCAGGCCTCCTCCTCCGACATGTCGCCCAGTCTCTGAGTGTAAACATTCGTGATGAGAATCTTCAAGCCAGTCGTCTTAACCCAGTTCACCTTGACATCGTACACTCTCCAAGCCTTCAACCTGTACCTGTGACGCCTCCTAGTCTGAGTCTTCAATCCCTTACGAATGAGCTCCACATGATCCTTCTTGAAAATCAAACCCATGATCCAGTCCCCTTAAACTGCTAGCGTTTCATCAGTCCTCTCAAGTCACTCACAGGTACCCTTTCTCACCTCTTAGAATATCCAGTGCAGAGGCCGGCACGAACTCTCCGCACACCATGGCCAACGCCTCCGCCTCGAAGGGCCTCGACTCATCCGTCCAGCCCTGAAGAAGAGGACCCACAGCCCGAAAAACAGAGCACACCCTAACGTGACCACATCTGCCACACCTCCTTTGTAACTTTGAATCGTTATCTCCAGCCTGCTGCATCATGTGTTCCTCACCTGAAGCGGCATCACCCTGTGCAGCTGACTGAACAGAAACGTCTTCGTACGCAACCCCGCACGCGCATTATGCCATATAGCCTCCGTCACATCATTGTACAGCTGCCACACACTCACATCAGGAACGGCCTCCTCCTCCACGACGTAATCCGGCAGAACCCGAAGCGGAAGACGACTACCCAGAATCCGGTCCACCAACCCCTCAGTCACCCTCATCCGCGCCATAGCCCGATACCCCTCCACCAAACCAGCGCCCTCCTCCATCACCACCACCATCCTCGCCTTCAACTCCTCCACAGCCCTCTCCAAACCCCGAGTGTGAACCCGCCTCACAGACAACAAGTTCTCCTTACCCATGATCACACCGTTACCGCAGATGAAGCGATACGTGAACAAGCCGCATCCAAACGACGACGTCCCATCAATCGCGTTGAAAACGTTCACACCCACGTTCACCTCATCCCCATCCACGTTATGCGCCCTACCCAGCGTGTAGATGGCCCTCATCCGCGTCTCCTCCCTGTTCATGAGCACGTGGCCCTCCGCCCTCAACCCGGGCGCCGAAGGCGAGAACGGCTCCAGCCCCGCCAGCTCCGCCGCCGCATCCCCTATCTTCAGCGCCTCCTCGTTGGGGAATAGGTAGTAGTCGGAGCCCAGCACCCTGACGAGCCTGCCATGCCTGAAGATGGCCTTATACGGCACCTCCTGACCCCCGATCCGAATCGGATACTGCTCGAGGCCGTACTGCCCCCAGGTCGCGTCAATGTCTCCGAAGCTGATCTCCAACTCCTACCACCTCCCGTCGGGACAGAACAGACAATCCCAAACGGAGACAATATCAGTCCAGGGCCCGCAGCCCAAAAAACCGGACCTGAAAGGAAACCCACCCCAGCAGCCCTGGGGCAAACCGATAATATTTTTCTCACCGACCATTTCCGGTCGCATACCAATAGCCGGCGGAGACGTTGACCTCTAGCTTGAACGTCTATACAAACAACATTCTCTTAAAAAAGGCCGGCATCACGTTTCTTTGCCCAAGGGTGGCGTAAAAATTCAAAGAAACTATCCAGCTGCTAACTCGAATTTACGTTATCTTGTGATGTCAAACCTAGAAGATACTCGTCGCCTGCGAATTCTTACAGAGGATGATCAATGAGGTCCCCCCAACAGGAGAAACAGAATATGTCAAAGCTAAAGGCAGTATTAGGACAAGAATATTATCTGAATAGCTGTTCCTGTAACCTCGCCTTTTCAGAGTGAAGATCATCCATTTTAACGTCGAAATCGTCCAGAATCTCCCTGTATCGCACGATGGTCTCCCTCATAAGCTCCGAGTTATTCTTAAGCTGCAGGGAACTATCTACATTGTCAGGGGATACCACGGACAAAGTACCCTTACCAAAACGCTTAGTCTCCAAGTAGCCGAGATTGCTCTTGATCTTCAGATATGTAGAATCTCTACGAAGCGTATTGATCTGATCCTCAATCCTCATAATCTCGTTCAAAACGGATTTTCTATCTAAAACTTTTCACCTAATATACAAATACGCCTCTGCCTAATAATGTAGATCCAAAAAATCACTCTAACAAAATATTTTCATTTTAACTTTATTTCGCGCGCGGCGAAGTCTCTTACTTCATTTAACTATCAGTATCGGCTTTGTGCACTGATCCACGACCTTACGACTTGTACTGCCCAGAATCCAGCCAGATATCTCGCCCAAACCCCTGCTACCCATCATAATGAGCTGAACATCCCTCCTCTCAGCCTCCTCAACGATGAGGGCAGAGGGCCGCCCCTCAAGCAACACCACCTCGCACAGCAGATCCGGGTAGCGTGTCTTAACGTCGGCTTCAGCCCTCTCAAGGGACCTCCTGAAGGACTCCTTAACCTGAGACTGGTGGTATTGAATATCCGCCGCCCGTATATACCCGCCCTCATCGATTTGCATAGGAATAGGCACCCTTGGCACGACAGTAAGAATGATGAGTTTCCCCTTGAACATGGAGACGGTTTTAGCCGCGATGTCCAGGGCTCTCTTGGAAGGCTCTGATCCGTCGAAGGCTACCAAGATCTTACTGAAAATGGGATCAAACATCCGTATAATTCAAAGAAATGTTGCGCATTTAAACTCCATCATAAAAGAGCCGCGACTTGCGTGAGATCACCCGAATGTTCTCCATTTGATCCTCGGTAGTCCTCTTCGTCGTAGCTCCGCATTCAGCTCCCCGAAGTGCTGACGACAATGCTCCAGAAGATAAAGCACACGACCCAGAACAGTGCTACCAGTCCATGGAAACTCCGATTCACGCGATAGGAAATCCTCATCACTCAACCCTCTCAGCCAGGACTCCGTCTTATCCCTGACCTCTTCTAGATACATCCGAAGCTGGTCCTTGCTGGGCAGTTGATTTGGGGAAGCAGTCTTCCCATCGATCTTGAAGCGATATCCGTGTTTGAAGTCATTCGGAGACTCACTCGAGTAGAAATCTATCGTCTCCACTGCGTGCAGCATTAGACGGGCGGGTATGAGGTAATCTATCTCGCCTGTCTTCCAATGCTCGTAGGGTATGCTGTCGATGGCTTCCGAGTACATCTCCCAGGTCAATGAAAAGTTCTCAATAATTGACTCAGTTATTCCTGAGGCATGTTGATCGACCATTAGACCACTATGTATTGAATCAAGATTATTATTCAATATATGTAGGGTACCTTGACTAGCTTGGTTATTCAGATATATCATGGGGTAGAGGATGATTAGTTAACCTGTGTATTAACCACATTTTACGGCAGATGGAGCACCAGTACCTGTCAAGTGCCACCTTCCTAGTCTTCCAGCCACAGTCAGGGCACCTCAACGCCAGACCTTCACCCCTCTCCCGCTGAGCCACTCAGCCACTCGCTGCGCCATGGCCAGGGCCCCCTTAACGTCATCAACATCCTCCCTGCAGTGCTTAACTATATCCCTGAACAGAACCTCACGTCGAGGCCTGAACATCTCTCGGACACGACCCTCAACAATAGCGATGTCAACAGGACCACCCTCCACGTAACTGGTGATACGGGCCTGCGGATTACCAGGATCGTGAACGTCCACATAACTGACCACGAAATCCCGTATGAGGACGCCGGCGCTCTTACCTTCCCTCCTAGCGATCTCCTTGAACCTCCTCCAGACACCCTCGAAGTCATCAGGCGTCCAGAAAGAGTGAGAGGGCGTCTCCATTCACCTTTACACATGATCGATCATGCATGATCGATCATGTCCGTATTGTATTGTATAGGCCGGCAGGTTACTCTCATACGGTGAGAGAATCACACTTCACCTCGCACGTGCATCGACATTCACCATTTTTCATCATCTCAATGTCCCTGAATCTCCTCAATCAACGCGTTAACAAGCCTACGAGCGTCTAGAAGCCCTAGACTCAGGAAATTCACCAGACCCGGAGCCTGTCGATCCCACGCACGCTCAAAATCCTCAACCTCAGTGAAGGTTCCCTCGATCTGATGTATCACAATGTCAACGGACTCATCGGAGTAGACGACCTTAGCCACCTTGATGGTGGTATCACTGCCACTCGTGGTATCCACAACCCGCAGCAGCCTCAAGGCTCAGTCCTCCAGCTGAGTGACCTCGATGTCTCCCCGGTTCTCATTCACACGCAGAGCCTTCACCGGATACGCCTGAGCCCTCAGACTCTCCAGCTGCTGACTGGTCATACCACCGTAGAAGTAGACGGATCTACTGGCGCTGAAGTACACCGCCTCCACAAGATTACCCTCCTCAACCCGATAGAATGCTGAACCGGCCTCGTTCAGCGACTTCAGCAGCAGCTCTGGGTCACTCACCTTGGCGAACAGCTTCATCAAGCACCATCCTCCAGGGAACCGTTCCACCTCACGTCGATCCCGTCACCGATGAGGTAATCCTCATACTCTGGCTCCGAGACTTCGAGGCTCAGCCTGTGACCCTCCCCAGACCTGAAGTCGACTCTATACTGATGCACGTCACCAGGCTTCTCGACGTGCGACTTCTTCACTACCTTGAAGAGAACCATCAGCCCTCCTCCCTGACCGCCTCAAGCATGACATCGACGGCCTCCAGCAGCCTCTCCAGGACACTTCTCCCCAACCTCTTCAAGGCCTCCACCTCATGCTCCAAACTATCCAGGCGTCGCAGCACGTCATCCATGCTCACCGCCTCCAACCCGCCTCCACGAAATCTGTGAGAGCGAGCTGGGAGAGCTCGGGGTCCTCGACGGCCAATAGTATGACGTTCCTATCCGCGCCCTCACGCCTGCAGAGCGGACATCGACAGGTCGACACCCTACTCTCAAAACGCTCATCCTTCTCCACGCTTCGCCTGGGCCCTGCCCTCTCCTTCTTGACCTTCGAGATGAGATCCCCAGCCACGGAGTCGGAAACGCCGAACCTCCTGCAGATCTCCCAAGCCAGGAACCCCTCATCAGGCTGAGGATAGCGCTTGAAGTACTCGCGAACATAGTCCAAGATAGGGGGCTGAACTGGAGCCTCGTCCTCGGATAAGACCGTGTGAAGGGGCTCCTCCTCAAGTTCATATCCTG
>Ga0180437_10011484_pt1 | contig 10620 bp, 2 predicted proteins | sample SS_ome_4_FD_132410 | JGI IMG/M metagenome (GOLD analysis project Ga0180437, IMG submission 132410) | Hypersaline lake sediment archaeal communities from the Salton Sea, California, USA - SS_3_D_1 metaG | ecosystem: Environmental > Aquatic > Non-marine Saline and Alkaline > Hypersaline > Sediment... | reverse complement strand
ATAGTTCCCTGAAATCGTGAAACCGCCATCGACCGTGATGGTTTCCCCTGCTGCCGGTCGAAAGATAACGTATCCTGTGACATCCCCATCATCTGATGTGGTGACTGTCACCCGCTCGGTGTAGGTGCCAGCCGATATGGTAACGGTATCGTTTGGCCCCAGAGTGTTGTTTGATACCACCGCTGATATGGTGGTCTCGTCACACCCGGAAGCGCAGACCGTATAATCTGTCGCCCAGGAAGACCACGGGGCTACAAACAGAAAAATCAGAATCCAGAAAAGACCGCGTTTTTTAACCATTTCCATCTATTCCATAGTTATAGATTTCGTCAACAACGGCATCATCGTCGGTTTGACTAACACCTGTGGCGACATCGGCAAACGTTTCATCGAAGACGATTGGTTGGTAGACATAACCATCAAGAAATCTGTCTGAATATGTACTTGAAATGTCAAAACTGTAATCAGCGTTAATGCAAATATCATCAACATCGGTGAGCGTGAATGGACTCGAAGCATGTTCGCTATTGTCAATCCACACTTTTAGTTCATTCTCACTGCCATCAAAAGAAAAGGCAATATGATGCCATGCGCCATCGGCCAAAATGCCAACAGGCGTAACAACTCCTGTCCAACCCGTGTCACCGATAATAACAGCCAGTTCATTCCATGACGTATCTCGCCAACCAAGCACCAACTCCCAACCATTAGCGCTTCCATTCCCTTTCCACATCACACAGCGGTAATGCGTTTCCTCGCTGGCCTTAAACCAAACTGCCGCTGCCATATCATAACAATTTGTCTTTTTGCCAGGAAAATCCGTACTGAGGTCAGCATGTGCCCGCGTTAAAACGTCGCTGTTGTCGTCGGTAAACTTTGCATACTGCCCGGATGTCAGACTGTTAGGTAAACCATCGCCCGTCCCATAATCAGGACAGTTACTACAGCTAAGGGTATTTCCCTCGCCTGATGAATCCGTGGTTTCGGACTCGGAAGCAAAAAGATAAGCCCCTTGGCACCCAGCATAATCGGTGTAGTCGGTGTGGGCTGGAGGCTCACCACCCGCCGTCGAAACCTCACCCACCCAATCGAGATCGTCAACCCCATAGGGGGCAAGGGTATCCGTGCCCCCATACATCCCGGCTGTCAGTAAAATCCAGAGGAATGGTAAGAATATGATTAGTCTTTTCACGCTGTTCTCCTTACGACGCTGGCACATCAGCCCATCCGTGGGTCGGGCTCACATCGACATACAGAGTACATTCGCCGCTATCGACACAGGTGACAACTCGTGCAACCGGCTGCACACAGTCATCGGCGTCGGATGGGGCGGTGACCGTTAAGCCACCAGCCGTTCCCTCGTCAAGATACAGAGGAACACCCTTTGTCCAGGTAGCATGGTTTACACTCCAGCCATCGTTTCTGATAAACCCCTTGGTGACAATGACAATAGTGTCCGTATCGGATGCGGCGGTTGTCACAAAGCCCCAGGCCGGAAATTCCCCGGCAGCGTTGGCATCCGCCTGGTCAAATTTCCCATCAGCTGCGTAGAAAACCAGATCCCACTGAGTAAGGGATTCTCCTGCCGTACCACCCATCACCGTGCCGTTATAGGTGTCGTCAGCGTCCGGGGTGTTGTCTAGAACTGTGATCACATTGTCACTCGCAGCGCCCAGAGTCACGCTTGCGCCATCTGCGCTCACCGAATCAACGTCTATGTCGCCTACATTGGTGATATTGTCGTCGTCAAATGAAGTCCCGCCGCCGAGGGTCCAGGTTTCAACTGCTACGCTGTCGGCGATAACACCGGCAGAGCTTATCTCGGACGAGGCTTTGACAAGGGCAGTTCCCTCAATACTCAGAACCCCACCGGCAGCCGTCAGCGTATTCTCCGTGGCATGGTTGAGCTCTATCCCGGTGCCAGAGATAATCACGTCCTGCGAGAATGTGACCTTTCCATCGCTGGCTATGGCTATGGCATCGGTATCTGAGGCAGAGCCGATGTTTCCGGCGTCGCCTATAACCAGATTTCCGGTAGATGTGATAGTCCCACATCCCACGGTTCCAGCGTTTGAGATATTCCCGCTCGTATCAATGTCGATTCCATCCGAGGAAACCGAAAAATTATCTCCGCCATCGCCTAGAGCAACCACACCATCGGCATCCAGGGTCCCATCGATTTCAAGGCTTGTGTTTATCAAAAGACCGGTATCATCGACGTGGGTAATCGTGGTTGCGGTTCCATCGGTAAAGGTGATAACTCCTGCGTTTGGTAGCGTTATATTGCCCGAGAAGACTGCTGGCTTGAGGATGTCCACGGTTTCACTCACACCGTCGATCTCCATGAAAGACGTAGCACTCCCAGCCACATCGACCTTGATGGTTCCGATCACGTCGTAGGCCCCGGATGAGGCGAATATCAACTCACCCGTGCCAGCTTCGGCGCTGCTGTCTTCAAGGGTGAGAACCGGGGTTGTATCCGTCATGCTGATGTCCCCACCATCGAGATCGATTGCACCGTCAATATCCATGGCATCGGTTTTCAGCGTGGCTATCTGGATATCGAGGGTAGCAACAGCGGTATTGGATGTGATGGTACAGGTATTGGAGGCGGTTCCCACGTTGATCTCTAGATCCTCGGAATTCGCCCCGTAGAAGCTAAAGGAATTGGTTCCGTCAAACCCTATCTCGCCTGCCGCGTCTGCGGCTGCCCCCAGATCGATGGCCCCGGAAGCCACGATGTTATCGACAGTCAAGGTCGTGATCTGAATGTCGAGGTTAGAAACGCTTGAACCAGATGTGATTTCAACCGTGTTGTCGCCCGTGCATTCGAAGTCAAATTTCAGGTCCTCACCGCTCGTGGCGTCCCCGAAAATCCAGGCCTCGTCCGAGCCGTCCCACTCGGCCACGTTGTAGAGAGTGCCGCCAACCTGAGCCTTGAGGAGAAGATCAATGACTTCTGCTCCTGTCCCGAAGGTCGTGGCATTCGCCGCGATCATAGCGTTATTGTCGTTGTCGGTGCAGTCAGCATCGATCAGGGCAAAACCGACGACATCTCCGGTCGTTCCATGAACGACGAGCTCGTAATTCCCGTCACCGTCATTGTCCGAGTATCCTACCTCGCCAGCGGCATCCGGGCCTGAATCACCCAGAATGACCCCACCCATAGGGGTTAAGGTGGTCATAAAGGTGGATTCCTCAGTGTTGATATAGGCCTTGAACTGACCGCCCTCAAAGTAAATCCCGTATTCCCCGCCAGTGAATTCGGTGACGCTCGTATTGTTCGTGAGTTTCACATAGGATTGCCCCGAAGAACCTGATGTAATCGAGCCTTCAACAACCAGATCGGCCTCGTATGTGCCGTCGGAATTGGTGATCGTGAAGGTCGAATCTGCCGCGTTGTCGTTGAGATCCCAATAGACATCTGCATTCGCTCCTGCCGTATGGACAATTTCAAGTCTATGATCGGTGGTTTCGTCGTAGGTGAAAGCCCAGTCCGCGTCGTTTCCGAATTTGAAACCGGTATCGTCCTGAATCTCGAATGTGGCTGTGATATTGGCGTCATCCGTTGTGGCTAGGATAGTACCGGTGATATCAGGTAGCGTCAGATCGATATCCGTAGTGGTCGGATCAGCCGTGGGTGAAATGATATTCAGTTCTATGGCATCGTCGGTCGTCCCCTCCCAGACAAACATCGTGGTTCCGGTACTGACAACCCCATCGGTAAAGGCGGCCCCAGCCGCATACCCCGGACCGACAGCCGTGATATCGCCAGCCCCGCTCGGATCTCCCCAGGAAGGAGCCTGATCTGCGCCATTCGATTTCAGGTATTGCCCGTTGGTTCCGAGGGCAAGTTCTGTCACATCACCGTCGGCGTTTGAATAGAAAACCCTCCATGCCGTCTGGTAATCGAAATCGGCAAGAGTCACGTTTGTATAGTCGATCTCGTTGTCTCCCACGACGCCGGTGTCCAGAGTGGCCGAACCTTCCGATACCGTGAAATCCCCAAAGTCCGTGGAGGCAAGGTCAGCCGGATCGATCGTGGCATCCTTATAAGTGGTATCGGTACTCGAACTGAAATCGATTGTCCCGGTCGGCGTCCAGTTCCCGCCGGCACCCAAATCACCGATATTGATCTGTGTGCCGTTGATCTCGTAAATCTTACCGGAGGCTAGATTCAGGCCCCCGTCGTTAATCGTGGCAATCGTGGTGGCATCTACCTTGAACTCGAATTCCCCATCATCATCGTCGGTATCCTCTGTCAAGGTCTGGAATGTGACTTTTTCGAGCAGTTTCCCGCCGCCCTCATAAGTTGCCGTTATGTCCAGACGCTCGGCGGCTGAGGATCCCATGGCAAAAACAGGATTCCCATCGTTGTTATCGTCGTAGATATAGGTTTCCCCGGTCGTAACCAGAGAAATCGCGGTTGTGTCGGCGTCGCCCAAAATCAGGGCTTCGTTTGCATCGACGGTCAAGGCCTGGATATCGTTACCCGCTGCATCTGCCTCAAACTGGATAGTCCCGGCATTAGGGAGTCTGATCGTTCCAGCGTCAGCCGGGTCGGAGCCAAAGAGAATCCCCGCAAAGGTTGGTGTGGCATCGGAACTGTAGTCCTGGCTAACCGTGGCCGAATCCTCAACCGTCAGGGTCTTGGAAGCCGCCGAGTATGTCAGGGTTCCAGAATTGCCATCACCTATGGTGATTGACTCATTGAGGGTGATCGTATTGGCCTGGGTGACACCAGTAATGGTCGTCTGCTGGCCATCTACCGTAAAGTTTTTATCGATGTTGAGTGTGGCTGCCGCTGCGATATCGATGGCCGCTGTGCCGTTTGTGAGCGTGATATTGTTCGTATCCGAACCGAGAACCAGTGTTGCATCCGCGCTCAAATCGGCAACATCCAGAGTCAGATGATGGCTGTCTCCATCATAGATTTTGGGATTTGCCGTTAATGTCAATGCGCCCGTGATCGTTGTGGCCGGCGTGATGGTGACACCGCTTGCTCCCGAAGACCCAATCTGCACGATTTCAGAGGCATCGACGGTGAGGGCGTTAACATCGGTTCCTGTTTCGTCCGCCTCCCACATGAGATCATCGGCATTGGAGAACCGAAGGGCCCCTGCATCTGCGGGATCGGCTCCGATTGAGATCGAAGCTACACTTGAAAGTGCTCCAGTATTGCTGATATCAAGAGCATCCGAAGCCAGAGAGAACTTCGCATCTGCCGAGCCGATAGCAATTTCCCCGGCTGCCTTGGCATCGATGGAGATACCGACGTTGGCATCATTGTCTCCAACGGCCACGATAGAAGGTGAGGAACTGTCAGCGGCATTGCTAATCGTGAGCCAGTTGGTTGCTGTCGCCACCATGTCCAGCGTGAGGACTTCTTCACCCTCCGAGTTCTCAAAATCCAGACCGGTATCGACTTCTCCCGTGGCCTGAATCGTCGGGAAAGTCCCGGTTGCTGCATTGATTATGGTAATCTCGTTGACTGCGGTTGAAACGTCCTTGAGGCGCAACATCTCTTCCGCAGACGCCAGAAACTCAAGAGCGGAATCGCCAGATGTGAACATGGCTTCCATATCCTGAGAATCGCCAAACTGAATCGCCTTATCGTCGCTCAAGCGGATTTCGTCACTTACGATTTGAACATTTACGCCCTCGATGGTACTGGCATCGGTCCAGACCGCTATCTGGTCGTCGGTGGGTGTGCCTGAAACGCTCACGTCACCCGCCGTGCTCGAGGCCCAGGACATAACGCCTGCTGACGTGCATTTGAGATACTGGTCTTCCGAGGGTTTGGCGACTGGAAGAGTATAGGTTGCATCTGCTGTGGACGAGCCGGAAACCTGGATTTTCACCTTATAATCGGTCCCGGCATCATACATGGTCAGCGTACCGCTGGTCGTGGCCGAACCGATAATCAGATCAAGCCCCTGGCCGCTCGTGCTGTTGTCAAGGTACAGTGTGGAGGTCGAAGAATCCGGGAGATCGATGGTGAGGTTCCCGCCGCCGACAACGCCCAGTGTCAAATCGGTCGCATCAGAAGAAAGATTGAAGTAGTCGTCCGTATCGTTATCTACCTGAAAATATAGGTCGCCCTCGTTATTCAGAATGACAGCCTGACCCGCGTCAAGTTTCTGCAGAGTAAGCGCCTTGTCTCCCTCGCATTGGAGAGTCAGAAGCGGCGAGTCGCCCGAGCCATCATCCATGGTGATCGCATCCATGTTGGTCATGGCTCCGACGGCTGAGATGTCCCAGTCAGAGGAATTGACAGCAACGGTTTCAGAACCTCCGCCCAAGGTGATCGCCGTGGTTCCACTGATGACTTTACTTGCCCCAAGCTCAAGACCTCCGTCGTCAACGGTCAGAATCGTTGCCTCATCGACCGAAAAGACAATTCGGCCCTCGTCAGCGGTTTCATCGGCGGTCTGGGTCTGGATGAGAAGATAGTCAATCCCCTGTGCGCCGGAATCATAAACTGCTTGGATAATGGCTTCTTCGGCTTCAGCACTCCCAAGACGGTATTCGGGGTTTGCGTCGTTGACTGCTTCCCACTGCACCACGTCAGGTGAATAAAGCTGAATCTTTACATCACTTTCGACAAGAACGGTGTCGCTATTTCCGAGGTCGATATAGACCGTGGCGTCTACGCCTTCGAGCTTGTCAAGCGAGCTCAAGTCCTCATCGCCAAAATCTGTAGGGGCTGTGATGTTGATTGCGGTATCGGCTTCCAAGGTCAAGGTTCCCTGAGTACCCATGTCGATGTAAATATCGTCGTCCACCCCGTAAAGGCCATCGATCGATTTGATATCCACATCACCGGCATCGGCGTCAGCGGTCAGGGCAAAATCTACGACAGCCGTTACTGCCTCATTGGTTATCGTTACGTGCCCAGAGGGAACCTTTGGATTGAAATTCGTTCCATCGGCAATCAGAATTGCCGTGTCCGTGTTGGTCGCCATAAAAATATCGTCACCGCTAACGGTGAGATCCCCAGCCATCTGCACGTCGCCGTCATGTTCCACGTCGAACATGATCCCGGGCGTCCCGTCGGCGTCCTCCACGCATTTAAGAAAGTCGCCATGTTCGGTAGCGTCGTATTCCTCATTGTGGTTCAGAACAAGCAAATAGGTTTCTGCTGCCAGGGTATCGTCCGTGTTAGTCAGAGAAAGAAGGGCGGTTCCATCGGTTGAGGCAGACATCGCGTCCGCTGCCCCATCGTGCAGATAAGCATCCTCAATCGCCGCAGCATTGACCTCGCCATCGGAGCCCACGATTTCAATACTGTTAACTGTGAAAGCGTTTCCGCCGATATTCAGGGCCCCTGCACTGATCTGATCCGCACTCATCGAGGCGTTAGTAATGACTCCGGTTGTGGAAATATCCCAGTCATTTGAGTGAAGCTCCAAAGTCCCGTCTGAGGTCAGATTGATCGCCCCATCCGAGCTCATGTCGAGATAAAGACCCGTATCGTAGCCCTCGAGCTTTGCCAGAGAAGTGATATTCTGATCCCCGGCGTCGGCTGCCGCGTTCAGGGCGAAGTCTTCAACCGTGGCGGCTCCGTCGGTCCATGACACCATCCCGTGATCGGCGTTTGCCATCTCGTCGGTTCCGATGGTGTCTGCCTGAATTGCGCTGGCTCCATCAGTCCCGATAATCACATCGCCCGTGCTTTCAACCGGATTAAAATTCGTTCCGTCGGCCACAAGGATGAACTTTGCTGTATTTGTGGTCATAAAGAGGTCATCACCAGTGATCGTCAAATCTCCTGAGATCCCTACGTCCCCATCTTGATCCAGGGTAAGGATCGGGCTTGTGCCTACCGTGGCGTTATTCCCGATCTCCAGAGGATCGTTTGAGGTCGCCCCCTGGTCGGCGTCAACGACGATCCACCAGTCGGTATCGTCAGCGTCGGTTGCGTCAAGGAAGAGGTAAGGATCGTTGCTGTCGATCTCCAAATCCCCGCCGATGGCGATTATGCCGTCTACAGCATTGGTAATCGTTTCATCATTTTGAAGCGTTAGCTCGGTGGTCCCGGTGATATCGAGGCCCACGTTGAACGCGAAACCTGTATCGTCAACATGGGTGATGGTAGCCTCGGTGCCGTCCTCAAAAGCGATAACAGCGGCGTTTCCGAGCCGGATGGTCCCCGAATCGGCAGGGTCAGCCCCCATAAAGATGTTGTCTCCCGTTACGTACACGTCGCCCGTGACGTGAATATCCCCGTCCTCATCGATCTCAAGTTCTACGTTGTCGCCAACCCCACCAGCCGAAGACGCGATCTCAAAGGAATTCCCGGTATCGTCAACCCGGAGTTCCCAGTCGGTCCCGTCCGTCTCGTTGAAGCGAATGATCGGATCGGTCGCCGCGCCGAGGATTAAAAGCGGTGTGGTCTGCGTGATACTGGTTCCGGCTGTGAAAGTTAAGACGTTATCCCCATAGGCTAGCGTTGCGTCGGTCCCACCCCCGTCAAAGGTCCAGGTTCCCGTCGAATCGTTCCCCCAAGTCACATCGTCAAGCTCGGTGGCATCGAATGTGACCGTCAGGGTTACGGGATCCCCAGCCTCGCTTGAGGCAATACCCGTTCCCCAACTCAAAATCCGCTCGGCTGAGAGGCTTGCGCTACCAGCGGCGACCAGATATTGAACATTGGTGGGCGCGGCAGTGCCGAACGCGACCCATCCTGATCCGCTGTCATAGACCTTCACGGCGTCCGCTGCTGCGTCATAGGTGATGCACCCCTCGGTCTGGGTATAATTGCCATACGCTGGGAGAACCAAGCCCTCGGGAGTGGTGCTGCTGATGGTGATTCCACCAAGATTAACGAGATCACCATCGGAAAAGGTTAGGGTTGCAGCCAGGTCGCTTGTGGTGATCGTATTGTCGAGGATTTCTGCGGTTCCGATAGAGCCTGTCGGCAAAGTAACTTCCGCGTCTCCTGTACCGTCCGTTGTGAGAGTGATGCTGTCGCATTCTGCCGAGCCAAGAGTCAAGGCTTCCGAAACTACGGTAAGGGCTGTGACTTCTTCAGTTCCCTCAAAGATAATCGTTGCTGAATCGGCAAGTCTTATGGTGCCTGCATCTGCCGGATCAGCCCCAAGTGAAAGCGTCCCGGCAGTAGAGGAAATGGCCCCGGCTACCGTCAAACCCCCCGACATCGTGACGGCCTCAGAATCATTGGTGGTTACGATAGCGAGAATCCCCGCTTTGCCAGCGGCATCAAAAGACAGAGCGGAAGCGTTGTCGTCAACTAAATCCCAGTCATAAGCTCCCCCCGTGGTGGTGACATCGCCTGTCAGCGTGATCCCCGGCGTGGTAAAGGCGTGAGAAGCGGTCAAGCCCTCCCAGTCGATCTCGGCGTCACCGACCGAATCGTTACGGAGAACTATTTCTGCGTCCCCCGTTCCGTCAGTCGTGAAGGTGATGGTATCGGTCGTGGCATCGCCTACGACTAACGCAATATTCCCGGTGTTCAGATTCCCACCGCTGAGAAGGATATCCCCGGCGACGGTCAAACCGTCGTCGTTGATGGTTAGCTGGAGAGTTTCATCGACGTTAAAAAGGAATTCCCCGTCATGATCATCCGTATCGGCTGTTTTGGTTTCAAAAGTGACGCTCTCAAGGAGCTTGCCGCCTGCCTCGTATTTAGTCGTGATATTCAAGGATTCTGCGGCACTCGACCCGATGATGAAAGTGGGGTTTCCATCGTTCACGTCATCATAGATGGTCGTGGCCCCGACGGTCAGAAGGGAGATACCTGTCACATCGGCTGAGCCAAGAGTGAGCGGATTTGCCCCTGTCACGTCAAATATTCCGCTTGACGTGATGGTCCCGCTTGAGGTTACAGCCGCAGCGTCCCAGATACCCGTCTTCACGGCCCCTGTATGGTCGATGAAAAAGAGAAGGTCGTTGTTTGCACCCGAATCATCTCTGATCTCAAACGGATCGAAATTCGTCGAATCGTCATCGTCGGTCGTGATCAGAAGACCTACCGTGGCTCCATCTCCGGCATAATCTGATCGGATGGTGAGAGCCGTTCCCGCGTCGTCATCATCCAGGGTCAGATCGTGGGCGATCGTGGCGCTCACGCTCCAGGTACCGCTCGATATCTGGGGAATTCCGGTGGAGGACGAAGTATCGATATCGGTTCCACCCGCGTCGGCATCGATAAAACCATCAGAATCGCCGTCCCAGACGGCCTGGGTCATATCCCCGCCGCCAGCGGGAGTGTCCCATACATATGTTCCCGCCGAATGATCGTATTGGAGATAATCGCCATCGTCTCCGGCTGCGGGTTCAGTCACGGAATGGCCGTGAATCTCGTTCCCACTTGAACCACCGAAAATAGGCGGAAATTTCGCGCCTCCAAATGCCGCGAGGGGTAAACAAGCACTGAGAACCACGGTCCACGCGAGTATCCAAAACAGCTTTTTCATCGTCCGTTGTCTCCTTCAGGCAAATAAAAAAGGCGCCCAGTAGGGAGGTAGGCCCCTACCAGCCGCCTTTTCGTTCTCCTGCCCAGTTGATCAGACTGTTACGGCAGAAGTTGTGTTACGGTTTGAGAACAAAAACCTTCACTTCTCCTATTGCGGACGCCACACTCTGGTTGGTGATATT
>Ga0180437_10011483_pt1 | contig 10621 bp, 9 predicted proteins | sample SS_ome_4_FD_132410 | JGI IMG/M metagenome (GOLD analysis project Ga0180437, IMG submission 132410) | Hypersaline lake sediment archaeal communities from the Salton Sea, California, USA - SS_3_D_1 metaG | ecosystem: Environmental > Aquatic > Non-marine Saline and Alkaline > Hypersaline > Sediment... | reverse complement strand
GAAATCATTTCGAAATGGTAGGTCTTCATTTTTTCAAAGGTATATTTTTCCCCTCAATAAACACCTGTTCAACCTTGCTATAGAAGTCAAATGGGTCTCCAGACCAGATGACGATGTCTGCATCTTTTCCAGGTTCAAAAGAACCAACCCGATTATCTATGTTTAGCATCTCAGCAGGATTTATCGTGACACACTTGAGGGCGTCCTCCCTGCTCATCCCCTCCTTGATGACATTCATTGGAAGGAGTGGGAAATAAAGCATTGGTGTTAAGGAGTCTGTCTGGAGTGCGACCTTGACTCCTGCTTTATTCAGTTCCACTGCAGTTCTGAAGCTACGCTCTCTGGTTTCTGGTTTGGTTGTCCAGAACATCGTTGGACCAATGACTGCTGGGAACTTTGACTCTGCAATCGTCTTTTTGATCTTGTGTCCCTCAGTGCAATGAATGAGAACCACGTTGATGTCAAACTCGTTTGCAATCCTAATCACAGTGGCAATGTCATCTGCCCTGTGAGCATGGGCGTGAATAGGGATCTCCTTGTTTAGAACTTTAATGACGGTCTCAAGACCAATGTCTCTTGTTGGTGGATTGATGGGTGGTGCTTCCCCTCTAGCTTTTGCTTCTTCTGCTTTCTCCAAATAGGCTTGGGCAGTAATTTTGTAGCTACGGGCATTTGCCAATGTCTTCCTCAGCAATGCAGCCACTCCCATACGTGTTGAGGGGGTGCGTTTCTCATAACCATGGACACGCTTAGGATTCTCTCCAAAAGCTACTTTCAAACCAGATGGCGACAGGACAATCATTTCATCAACAGTTGAAGCTCCATACGGCTTGATTACGAAAGATTCGCCAGAAATCACATTTCCTGAACCAGGTCCTGTGTTTAAACATGTGACACCTCCAATAAGTACCTCCTTCAAGGATGGCTCATCTGGGTTGAACGAATCAATGCCCCTCATCTCTGGTGTGATGGGATTGGTCATCTCATTTCCATCCATTCCAGCCCAACCAATTGAACCATCAAATAGTCCCTGGTGAGTGTGTGCATCGATAAATTCAGGAACCACATATTTGTCCTCAGCATCTACTATGCTTGTTTTACTCGGTATCTCAACATCCTTTCCAATGGCTACAATCTTTCCATTGAACAGAATAGTACCATTCTTGATTAGTCCGTTGACAGGGCAAAGAATAGTAGCATTGATGATTGCCTTCAAAATGTGTCCTCCGAGTCTACTACTCAAAAGTAGTGTTTGAAAAACCTTCTCATTTCTTGACTTGCTGGTGTTTGTAACATTCTAAAACATGCGCCATCCAGCCAGCTGACCGAGACACAGCAAACAGAGATGTATTTAGTTCTGGAGGAAATCCGAGAGTGAAATATACAGCAGCATTGTAAAGGTCAACATTCGGGAAAGCATCAATCTCTTTGTACTCTGCAAGAAGCAGTCTTCCCTCTTTGGCAATGGAATCTGCTATATGCAAGAGCCATTGGTGTTTGGTGTTTGTCACTCTTCGTTCAAGCATCTTCCGCAGCACTATTGCTCGCGGATCTACTCCTGTATAGATTCTATGACCAAGTCCGTAGATCTTTTCACCTGACTCCAGTCTTTGCTCAAGGTAGGTTTTCACATCAGTCTTTTCCCTGACTTCTTCAAACATCCTCATCGCTTCAGCTCCAGCACCATGATGCAAGGCTCCTATATGTATGGTAAGAGCTGCGAGTAGTATATCTGAGATGCTTTTTCCTTCATTGACATTTTTTTCCAGTGCTGATAGAGAGGGATTATCAGGATCATCCATATGCAAAATCAACGACGATTGAAAGTCTCTAAGGTCTTCCTCTTTAGAAATAATCCCTCTTGTCATCCATAGGAAATTAGCCGCATGTCCAAGTCTTTTGTCTGGGGATTGACTCTTCTTAAATTGGTTTAATCCTAGATCATATGCGACAACAAGTGGTGCTAAGGACACGAAAGCTAAAAGCGTATCAAACATTGTCAGGCCATTTTCCTTTCTGATTCTATTCATTCTCCCTGCCAAATCAAAGAGAGAATCCATGTCTTCATGATAGAGGTTTCTCAGTTCTATCATTCTTCGTGAAATAGTTCTTAATTCTTCATGAGAAGGCAATTGCCCGTTGACCAGTAAATAAAGTGACTCTTCAAAATTTGAACTCCTACTCAACTCTGTAGCATTCATGCCTCTGAAGAAAAGCTGGTTCTTTGAGGGATCAATCTTGCTAATTGGCATCATGAGCGACACAAATCCATCCTTCGTAAATGCCTAGGGAGCCCTTAGAATTACCAAGGGCTTCCATAAATGCCATGGTTACAACTTCTTACCAATGACAGCAGCCAGGTCTGCCAACCGGTGGCTGTAACCAGCCTCGTTATCATACCACCCAAGAACCTTGACCATATCATCCTGAGCCATCGTGAGCAACGAATCAAAGGAACAGGAATGCGGGTCTCCAATGAAATCTGAAGACACTAGTGGTTCATCAATGTAGGCAAGGTATGGTTTCAGAGCTCCCGATTGTGATGCTTTCTTGAATGCATTATTTACAGCATCAACATCTGCAGCCTTTTGTAGAATTACACTCATGTCAACTAGTGACGCATCCATGACAGGAACTCGAAGTGCCATACCATCCAGTTTGCCAGCGGCTTTCGGATAGACAAGACCAATCGCACTTGCAGCTCCCGTGCTTGTAGGTACAATATTCCAACAAGCAGCTCTCGCTCTTCGTAAATCTTTATGAGGTCCATCAAGCATGACTTGATCATTTGTCACTGCATGTATTGTTGTCATGAATCCTTTCGCAATGCCGAAGGCTTCATCCAGAACTTTGACCATCGGTGCAAGACAATTTGTTGTGCATGATGCGTTTGAAATCAAATGATGCTTTTCAGGGTTGTAGTCATCATCGTTGACCCCTGGAACCACAGTGAGCATTCCTCCTCCCTTTCCAGGAGCACTAAGAATGACCTTTTTTGCTCCTGCAGTCAGGTGCTTTGCGGCATCATCTTTGCTTCTGAAAAAGCCAGTCGACTCAATTACGATATCAACGCCGAGGTCTCCCCAAGGAAGGTTGGCAGGGTCTCTATCAGATAAAACCTTAATCTCATCGCCATTTACTGTGATACTCCCTTTTCCTGCTTCGACAGTACCATCAAAACGTCCCATCACAGTATCGTACTTCATTAGATGTGCAAGTGTATCCTCTGTCGTGAGGTCATTAACAGCTATGATATCAAATCCTTTCTTCTCCAGAGCCGCTCGAAGGAAACCACGTCCTATGCGACCAAATCCATTTATTCCAACACGAATTGCCATGCAAATTCCACCTTGTATGAGTGTCTAGGTAAGATGAACTTGCTAGCTTTGATATATCTTTGCTCATAGAGGTTGATTATTTCCCACTCCTTGTTCCTTAATTGCATGTTCATATTTTTTCATCCCATACACATAGATAGGAACAAGAATGAATCCAGAGAGACCAACCAATATGAAGGGCGCAGAGGGATCAAGGAAGTCCCACAATAATCCACCTACAATTGGTGCACTGAATCTTGAAAAGCCCATCACAGACTCGAATAGACCAAACCCTTCGCTCGCTCTTCCTTCGTAGGCTGTCCCAAAAACAGATGACATAACTGTGTATGCTGTCAGACCTGTGATACTACCAATGCTGAACAAAATCGCTATTGCCAGTAAATCAAACGGTGAGCTCAGAATTGCAGGAATGAATACCAATCCCAGTGTGCTCAATGCCCCCACAACCACCGCAGTCGAAACAATCCCGGTCTTGTTCTTATGATCAGCAAATCTACCCATTAGTCCACCAAGCATTCCAGCAATAATGCCCCCTGGCAGATACACAAGAGCAACTAGTATAATATCTGATGTGAATGCCTCGAGAATGTATAGCTCAACGAATGGAGAGAGCAATGCTGTGATGAATGTGTCCAATCCTGCAGCAATAACGAGCGCTGCAATCCCTAGACTAATGGCTGTTTTTCGATTTGGTCCATTTGGTATCTCCGTTTGCTTTTCAATGGGTGGTTGATGTCTTACGACAATCAATCCACCGATGATGTTCATCGCTGCATAGAACAGGAAGACTGTGACACTACTCTCCAATGTGAATAGGATGGTAAAACCAATGAACGCACCAACGACACTTCCCCGTCCATTTGCAGCCTCTCGCCTTCCAAATGCTTCAGCTCGGTTCTTCCTCAAGACTCGTTCTGATATTTCTGCATCGCTACCAACTTGGTAGAACGCCGCTCCGAAACCCCAGACGAGACTATTGATGATTAGAAAATTTACATTAGCCAGAATAATTGAGTAAGCCATTCCTATGTATGAACTGGCACGTACAAAAGCGCCCAGGAGTATCGACTCCCTGCGTTTCCCCCTCTTGGCAACCCGTCCTGCAACTGGTGAGAATAATGCAGAACCTAGTGTAAGAAAAGAGAAGACTAGAGCAACCTGTGTGGCACTTGCTCCCATTGTTCCATAGGCAATAATAGGGATAAGGAAACGGATTACAAAGAAACCTAAGCTGCAAAAGAAGGCTGAGTTGTAGACGGAACTTAAGGCATGCCAGTCGCTGGTTTCAGGCGTGTTCTCAAGCATATTGGTGTCCTTACAAGTGCCTTAAACGAATGCGGATAAATATACTCTCCTCCTCTTTCTGAAGCCTTATTACAAAATTGATGAATAGTCAGAAGCAATTCTCTCAGGAGGAACAGAAATGAGCGACCATAAAGATCACATGTGTGAGTATGCTAAACATCACGGCGTTGATGATATGCGGCCTCGAGTAAAAGATGGGAAGTTCATCTGCGAGGTCTGCGGTCGAGTTGCTAACAATAAAGATTACCTTTGTAGACCAGTAAAGCTCTGACCAATTGTGATACATCTCTTCTGGAGGAGTTCTATTATCCTCCAGAAGACGGTTTTTCTTTTCAAGCCTCTGGAAAGTAACAGGCGACGTAGTGATTTGGACCTACTTCGTGAAGTTGGGGCTCCTCAGGCTTGCAATGAACTCCATACTCTTGACACCGTGGCTGGAAACGACAACCTGGCGGTAGGTCTATCGGTGTTGGAGTTTCGCCGGGTAGCATTATTCTCTCACGTTGAATAGTGGGATCAGGAATAGGTATGTTCGAAACCAATGCTTTGGTGTAGGGATGCTGTGGCTCTTGAATCACATCCTCCATCGGTCCCATCTCAGCGATTCGCCCAAGGTACATGATTATCAGATAGTCACCTATGTATCTAGCTTGCGCTAGATCGTGTGTGATGAAGATATATGTGAGGTTCTTCTCACGTTGCAAATCTGTCATCAGATTCATGACCTCCGTTCGTATGCTTGCATCTAGCATTGAAACCGGTTCATCTGCAATGATCAGATTTGGTTTGAGAATAAGTGAGCGAGCAATTGCTATTCGTTGGAGCTGTCCTCCTGAAAGCTCATGGGTATATCTAGTGGCGAAGTCCTCCCCTGGAATCAGTCTCACATCTTCCAATGCCTCAATGACATTATTGTAGAGTATCTCATCACTCTCATCAAGGTCATGAATCACTAATCCTTCTCCCACAAGATCCACTACAGTGTGCCTAGGATCTAGGACCTCGAATGGATTCTGGAATATGAGTTGCAATTTCAGACGTAGTTCAATAAGCTCCTCTCGATTCATATCAAAAATATTCTCGCCTTCATAGAAGGCTGCCCCAGAGGTAGGGTTCACCAGTCGTAGAATTGTCCTAGCAAGTGTTGTCTTTCCACATCCGCTTTCTCCAGCAATCGCTATTGAACCCCCACGTGGCACTTCAAAACTTACATCATCGACCGCCTTAACGTATCTTTTGGCTTTTCTGAATGAGAAGATCCCTGATCGTACATCAAACCATTTCCTCACATTTTGGACACTGAGAATTATATCAGATGATGCCATCTAGCTGCTACCTCCTAAATCAAGATCTCCAGCAAAGTGACACTTTGCAAAATGTCCTGGTTGAATCTCTCGGAACTCAGGAACTTCTATACTACAAATGTCTTGAGCAAAGGGACATCTTGGATGGAACCGACAACCAGATGGAAGGTTCATTAGGTTCGGTGGAACGCCTGGGATGAACTCAAGCCTCTTCTTTGGACCCACAACGCTTGGGAATGCCCCTATGAGTTTGTAGGAATATGGATGAAGACTTCGCTTGAAGACTGATTCCACATTCCCCACCTCAACAAGATTCCCAGCATACATTATACCAACATCATGACAGTTCTCCGCTACAACTGAAAGGTCGTGTGTTATGAAGAGGACTGCGAGTTCATACTTGTCCTGCAATTTCCTGAGAAGGTCCAGTATCTTGTTCTGAACAATCACATCAAGTGCTGTGACTGGTTCATCCGCAATGATTAACTGTGGATCGCATGCTAGAGCCTGTGCGATGATTGCCCTCTGTAGCATTCCTCCACTGAACTCGTGAGGATAGTCCGTCTGTCGTTCTGGTTTAAGACCAACCTCGTCGAAGAGCGTGGAGACGATCAAGAGTGCTTCCTCCTCTGAGATATCATCCTTCTCCCGAATGACTTCCACTATTTGCCGTCCGATTCGGAGAACTGGGTTGAATGCATTCATCGCGTACTGGAAGACAATGGATGCCTTCTTCCATCTGATCTGCCGCATCTCTTCATCAGTTAGTTCTGTGAGCTCGACACCACCAAGGTTGACACTTCCTCTTGCAATCTTTCCGTTCTCGGCTAGGATTCGCAGTATACTGTACGCAGTAGTAGTTTTTCCACACCCACTCTCACCTGCGAGACCCAAAGTTCTTTTACGTTCAATGTTGAATGTGACTCCATCAACTGCCTTGAGCTCCCTTCCACCAAGGTAGTAGTATGTTGCTAAATCGTTGACCTCAAGTACTGCCATCTATTCTCGCCTCCCTCGTAATCGTGGATTCACAACTTTGTCTGCTGTATGGCTAACAAAGACGAACCCAAGGGTCGTCAGCAGTATCAGTAGACCTGGAGGAATGAACCACCACCAGCGATTTGCTAGCAATGCTGCATTCTTCCACGCCCAGTGAAGGAGTATGCCCCAGCTTGGCTGACCATGAATGTCTACAAATCCCAGAAATGCTATACCTGCTTCGCTGAGAATCGCATTTACAACTCCAAGGATCATATTGGCAAGAATAAGAGGAAGTGTGTTGGGCAATATGTGGCGAATGAGAATATAGCTATCACTCCCACCTAGTGCATGGGCTGCTTCAGTAAGTGGTCGTTCTCGCAAAGAGAGTGCCTCTGCCCTAACCATTCTTGCTGTGCCGGTCCAGCCAAGAATAGCGATTACTATGATAACATTCTGCAGACCTTGTCCAAAGATTACCAAGAATATCAGCATAAGGGGTAGAGTTGGCAAGCAGAGGAATATGTCAACAATTCGCATTAGGATTGTGTCAATGAATCCTCCGAAGTAGCCTGAAATCAACCCTACTGTGGTGCCTATTACGACCGAGACTACACTGGCCACAAATCCAACAAGGAGCGATATCTGTGAGCCATATAGCAATCTGCTGTAAATGTCCTCGCCTCTGTGATTTGTGCCAAGAATGTGTTCAGGACTAGGGGGCTGTAGAAGATCCTCAAGTTGTAGGGATCCCTGTCCCCAATGGTATGGAGCAAGGATAGGTGCCAATAATGCAATCGACACTATCACTGCTATTATTACCAGACCAATCATTCCCATGGGATGATAGAGAAATTCCTTCCAAAATGTTTCAATCTTTGGCCTTAGATTCCAAAGAAACTCAATAATCCTTGGTGCCATGATGAAGACTGGGAAGATAATCATTAATGGAAGGATGGCAAGAAAAATCAGACCCCCCTGTAAATAACTGGTCAGTGTTCGAGTTAAGAGGGTTGGTAGTAAGGTGAATCCAATGTTAGCAGTTGTGAGAGTACTCTCTATAACAATCACTCCAAGAACAATTCCCAAGAAAAGTCCTCGATAGAGCTTAAGATACAATGGTTTCCAGTTCACAGTCAGCTTGGGTGACCAGAAGAACAAACCAAATGTGACTATCAAGCCCCACCCAACACCCATGGCAAAAAAGACTAGGAGGCAGATGTTGAACAATATGAATTTCTGAACAAACCTACCCTCCCTATGTGCATACAGCTTCCTCCCTCTTATTGCTAGAATGAATGTGAGACAGAAAATCACCCATGCTTCAATTCGCAGGGTGCTTGTCAATACCAATGTCCATTGTGTGGTCATGCCTACGAAATCTAAAGCTATGTAAGGAGTGAGAAGAATGACTAATGAATCAAATACGAAGAGGGCTGAGATGCTGAGGAGGAAGAATGCTCCGATGGATACTATCTTCACGTGTATTGGCTTCTTTGTTTTCTCCATTACAACTGTGTCCTTGCTCTCTGAATGTTCATAATTAGTTGCCATCATGTTTCCTCCTCAATACCGTATCCTCGGATCTAAGTACAAGTATAATATATCTGCCACAAAATTGGCTATCAACGTGATTGTTGCAAGAAACAAGAATATCGCTTGCAAGACAGGATAATCCACGGTTAAAACCGAGTTGTATGTCAGAAGACCTAGTCCACTCCAACTAAAGACATACTCCGTCATCGTTGCCCCACTGACTAAGAATGGTACATTGACCGCAATGGCACTGACCATTGGGAGCATGGCGTTTCGCATCGCGTGACCATAGAGAATTGTGCGTTCCTTCAGGCCTTTGGCCTTCGCCGCAAGGATATAATCCTGGGTAAAAACATCTAGTACAGTGTCACGCATGATGAGATAGAACCCTCCTATGAATGAGAGGGTCAACACTGTAAAGGGTCCTATCATATGGTGTAGGTAATCAAACATGTAGTCCAAGAAATTAATATGATCGTATCCTCGGGTTATTGTACCCGCAAGTGGTATGAGGTTCAGTTGAAATCCAAAAAAGTACAGAATCAATATACCAATCCAGAAGACAGGAAGAGCGTAGGCCACCAGGAACACCACTGTAGAACCCGTGTCGATTGCTGTGTCACGTTTTGCGGCTGCAAGAACTCCGAAAAGCATCCCTATAATGATAGAAACAACGAGAGATGCCCCCATCAGAATGAATGTATTAGCGAATCTAAACTCGAACAGGGTTTCCCAAACAGGCTCTCCAAAGTGAGAAAAGGAGTATCCCATGTCACCTTGAAACAAATTCACTAGGTACAACACATACTGTTCAAGAAGTGGCCTGTCTAAACCAAATCTCTCAACTAATGCAGTTCGTAGTTCAGGAGCCAAACCTGGGCCAAGTAATGCCTGTCGTGGGTCTCCAGGCATTATTCTGAAAATGATGAAATTGAGTGTAATGATTGCAAACCAAAGGATTACAGTTTGAACAACTCTCTGACCAATATATCTCCAAGTTCCGATTGATGTTCTAGTGGACAAAGTCGCTTGCTCCTCGTTTTCAAATTACACTGAATCATAGATAAACCCCCTTAAAGAATATCGGACTAAGTAAGAATAAATTGTTAATGCAAAAGAAAAGGGGGAAGGGACCCCAAAAGGTCCCTCTTGATATACTATTACTTCCTACGAACAATGAAGTATGTTATGAGAACACCTACAATGAGGGCTCCTGCACCGACGCCGACAAGCAGTACTGGGTCAAGACCGCCTGGTGGTGGTGTAGTTGTTTCGCCACCTATGTCCTCATCATACATGAAGATCATCGCTCGTGGGTTGAAGGCTGTAAAGGGTCCTCCTGCCGGAGTCGTATAGTTGACCCATTCCTTCCTCATTGCATGAGTGTCATCTGACAGGTACAGTGGCACATAGGGGATGTTCTCTAGGACAGCCAATGATGCAGCTGATGCCTTCTCATAGAGAGTCGCAGGAGTTGCTGCCATGAACTCGTCCATGATGGTGTCAACGGTTGAGTTGTCCAGATGATAGATGTTATCACCCCACTCAAAGATGTTGTCTGAGTGACATCTCCACCAGAGATAGTCAGGGATGTTGTCATATCCATGAGCCATGCTATACATCTCGTATTCACCTGTGTAGAGGGCATCGTACATTGGTCCGTCATCTGTGACCACATTGTTGATCTTGATACCAATGTCCTCCATCTGGAGCTTGATACCAGTAACAGTGGCAACTGAGATGTCGTCCCATGATAGGCTCATACAGTCAAACTCGAGCTCTGGAGTGGGTGCCGTTCCTGGGAAGTTTCTGATACCATCATCATCATTGTCAACATAGCCTGCAGCGGTAAGAATCTGATTGGCTATCGTTTCGTTCTCTGGGAAGTCCGTGTCAGAATCGTAGAGGCTTGGGAAGAAGACCTCTGGAATACCTGCTGTTGTTGCAGTACCAAACCCAAGTCTTCCAATGTTGATGAGTTCAGTTCTGTCGATAGCATATGCCATCGCTCTTCTGACATCGATATCATCGAGACCTGGAACTGTAAGGTTAAAGCCCCAAACATAGTCCCACTGAGATGCGACTCCAGTTACTAACTGAAGCTCAGGGGAGTTCAAAATCTCGTTGACATATGCACCAAAGACCTCGTAGCGCTCAGTG
>Ga0180437_10011481_pt1 | contig 10621 bp, 8 predicted proteins | sample SS_ome_4_FD_132410 | JGI IMG/M metagenome (GOLD analysis project Ga0180437, IMG submission 132410) | Hypersaline lake sediment archaeal communities from the Salton Sea, California, USA - SS_3_D_1 metaG | ecosystem: Environmental > Aquatic > Non-marine Saline and Alkaline > Hypersaline > Sediment... | reverse complement strand
GCTCTAGTTAATAGAGTTGGTACATTAGCGGCCGGTCAACTAGCCCTTGAGGGTAATGCACCGACAGGTGTTGTTAGTTCTCAAGGTGCAATTACTGCGGGGCAGTTAGTCCTTCAAGGATATGCCCCAATAGGGATTTCCGGGCAAGCAGGCACAATTACTGCCGGCCAACTCGCAGTAGAAGGCAATACGCCAACAGCTCTTCAAACTCATGTAGGTACTCTTACTGCTGGGCAACTTGTTCTAGGGGGAGCGGCGCCAACAGGGCTTGTTAATCAGGTTGGAACTCTTACTGCCGGTCAGTTAGCATTACAAGGTTATGCCCCAACTGGCTTATCTGGTGATGAGGGAACTATCACCGCAGGGCAACTTGCCCTACAAGGGTACGCGCCTACAGGATTACAAACATTTGTTGGGTCTCTGGTTGCGGGTGAGCTAGCCTTTCAAAGCTCAACCCCAACTGCACTACGAACTCATATAGGCACTATTTCTGCGGGAACTCTAGCACTAGAAGGTGCTGCTCCTTCAGGCATATTATCTTCTGACCCAGTAAGCACAGGCGTTTATGATCTGACAGTTAGCGGTCTTACATTCAATGTTTTGGCTTCCTCTGTAGAATGGTCCGTTATTTATAGTGCTGACATATCCATAACTGCAACTTATAGTCCGATTGAGGAAAATTCCTGATGGCTCGAAGCGATGCGAAGGTAGAAGTCTGGTTAAGTCAAGGGAATGTTTCAGAGTTTGTTGTCTATGCAGATAGCACAGCAATAACAGATTTGTCTGGAGTTACTCGGGCTGTTATTTGTATGGGCGGGGTAGAGGCAGATTCAGATGATGATGCAACTCTTGTTTGGTGGACGGATACGGTAACAAATAAAGTTTTGCCGAACGGAGAAACTTTCACAGGAGATGTGCTCCGGGCACGGCTTGGGCAAACAGCTAACTTGGTTGCTGGAGTGTATGTGGATGGGCGGATTTCTTTATATGGTTCTATTCAAGGAGTTACCTATAACACCACTACTGGCCCTTTGGTTGTATCGGATTCTGTTGAAATAACTGTACTGGCTGTCTGCGCATGACTGAGCCTATTTCCTTAACTCCTTTTAAGGGGGTTGACAATTACCACAAAGCAACTCATCCGGTATTCCAACCAGGTGAGCAACCAACAGCCTTGACGGCTTGCGAGAACTTTCTGCTTGATGATGCAGGAATTCCTGTAGTACGTTCTGGCCTCACATCAAGGACAACCCCAACAGCGGCACAAGATTTATTTTCATTCAACCGCGAGGGGTTGCTCCTTATTCAAGATGGCGCCACAATTGTTAAGGTTGATCCGAGTGATTCGTATTCGGAAAGCACATTAGTATCTGGACTCGACGATACAGATGCTATTCGTTTTTGTGAACACGCAGCGCAGGTGTTTTATACTGACGGTACGGATTATGGAAGGATTGTTTCCGGAGCGGCCATAAATTGGGGGTGTTCTTTAGGGCCGACTCCTTCATTGTCTGAAGTTGCTGGAAGTCTTGCAGCGGGGCGGTATCATGTCGCACTTGAGTGTATTGATGGTAATGGAATTCGTCACGCAGCAAATAAAGCAGCAACCATCACACCTACGACTGCAAAAGCAATTCGGGTAACTGTTAGTGGTGTAGACTCGAATGCAACGCATTTAAGAGTATATGTTGCTGGACCAGATGACGATGTGTTGTACTTTTTGGCGGATGTTGCTGTAGGCGCATTTCCGTATGATATAACAACCTTGCCAACTGAAGATACCACGTGTAAATCTATTGGGCTCGATCCCCCACCAACACATAATTTTGCATTCTCTTATCAAAATCATTTGATGTTGGTATCGGGCTCGGTTATTTATCCAAGTCTTAGTGCGGCAGTGCATTTATATGATTTGGCTCGACATCAAGTTGGGCGGCCAGAAATCATTTTGGCGGGTGAAGGTGTGGCTGCTCCGGGATCAAATCCTGGTTTTTGGACAGTCTCTGCCAAGGGTGCTTATTGGGCTTCAGGGACAGTTCCCGAACAATGGCGTCAATGGGACTTGAAACATCAGTGTGAATTTTGCGCGGGCTCGGCTATTATCAATTCAGCGAGCCTTCCATTTTTAAGACTTAGTGCGGGCACACCAGTTGCATTGTTTATGTCTTCTTGGGGTTTGGCCGTGGGATTGCCGGACGGGCAAATGCTTTTCCCATATCGAGATTCCCGAACAGAAACAGTCACAGGCAAGCGAGTATCCTTTGCCTTTGTTGACGATGGTGATGCTCGTCTTTTGATTTATTTGTTGAGGTGAGATTATGTCTGACTTGATTGTTAGTACCGGAAAAACACTACAAATAAAAGGCACGTTGGATGCTGTGAGCGGTACAGTTACTTTTCGTAGTGGTGGGATTGCACGAGAAGCTACTGCGCAGGAAACCTCAGCGGAACTGGCTATTCCATTAATTGGAGCCCATGTGCATGATGCGCCGGCGACTTTTATCACAGGTGCAGCCTCAGATGATGATTTGGGGTTGATTGCGGGAACCCTTGGAACCACAGCCCCAACCCTACAGACAACGGATTTGGGAGCTGGGAATGATACTTGTTATGCTCGCTTCCCAAATCTAATTGTACCAGCGGATTATGCGGCCGGAGAAACCCTTAAGCTTCGCACCCAAGCTGGCATGATTACGGCCATTTCTGACAATACTGCAACCATTGACTTGGAAGTGTATGCTCAGGATGGTTCGGGAGCTGTGGGCTCGGACTTGTGTACTACTACAGCAACGACAATCAACACCCTAATTTCTTCAAGTATTACAGTTGTTGATTTCACAATCACCGCAACTAGCTTGTCGCCGGGAGACATACTCGATGTTCGAGTAGCTATTGCTATTAATGACGCAGCTACGGCTGTTGTTATTGGTGAATTATGTAAATTGTCCTGGCTCTATACGAGGCAATAATATGGCTGGTATAGCTACCCTTTGCGGCACCGGCATTTATGCTAATGAAGTTGCTTGCGAGATTAACAATTATATCGAAGACTTCGTTGCCAAGGCTGTTGCGTCAGAGCAAGCTCTAGACACAGCACTGACTGCTTTTACTACTGCATTTGATGATAACATATCGCCGGTGAGTTATGCGGCGGTTTCGCCATCTTTAACCGCAACAATTAGCAAAGCATTCACAGCACCAACGGAATCGCCAGTTCGTGGTGATTATGAAAGCCTAGAGCCAACCGAAGTTACCTTGCCCAGTCGAGCGGGTTTGCTTGATAGTACGGCTTGGGATAGTATTTTCGCCCGGACTCGTTCTCGCATAAACAGAGCAACCGCAGCTAAATATCGAAATGATATTAACGAGACTGGCGCTCTCGGGTTTGGAATAAGCGCCCCAGCCTTGACGGCAGCTACTCGTGAAGCAGTGCAAGCTCAAACAGACGGGGTTGCGGTAGCGGCGCTTGAGCAATCAGCTCAAGAATCCCTTGCTGAACGGGATGATATTCGGCTTATTCTGGAACTCGAAGTCCAAAATTTCACGGCAAAGTGGGAAGTTATTCGAACTCGGCTTGCTGCAGAAGAAGAGACTTTTCGGAGTAAGATCCAGAATTATCTGGCTCAGGTGCAAAAGGAGGCTGAAAAACGGGGCTGGACCCAAATGGAAATCAATGACATACTCCAGCAAGCAAAGGACAATGCAGAGACAGCTATTGGATGGGGGAGAATTGCTCTGGATAAATTGATGCAGGCTGAGCAAATTGTTATTCAGATGAAGGCTGCTGTCTTCCAAACCTGGCTCCAAGCGGCTGATCTTGGGTTGAATTTTTCCGGCTCACAAAGCGTTAGCGATAATTCTTCCTGATGCGTCGCCCTTGGGATGTTTTGTTTCGGAAGGGGAGGTTTTCTCCCCGAGTGGCTCGTTCTTTTATACAGGACGAAGAGCCATTTATGCTCCCCCTCAATCGATTGAGTCGTGTTAAGGTGATTCATGGCGCGGATGGCTCGCGCACAAGGGTTGTTATTAACAAGATGAATCAGATTTTGGATGGAAAGGGGCAGCCGGTGCCGGATGCGTTTGGGAATCCTGAAACACTCATTCCTATCTATAGTGTTAAGTATCGTCCAGGGCCAACAACTCCAAGCGGAGATACTTTCTCACTGATTCCCTTTATTGTTGAGCGTGGTGTTGCTGCGTATGTTGAGGGCACGCTACGGATTTATTTGAGCACAGACGATCTAGCATATTTGCAAGGGCTCGGCGAAACATGGGATTGGGGCATTCAACAAAAAGCTCAGGGGGTGTTTTTCAAGCATATAGGTGAAATTTGCTCTTCCGGGAGTACTCCCCCAATTTGGTCTGACCCTACTCTTACAATCAATACCAGCACAAATAGCTACACGCACACGATTTGGCGAGTTCCAGGGCTTACCACTCAACAGAAAACAGACCACCTCGTACAATGGTTGAATGATGAAGATAAGGATGCGAGCCAGTATACTGGCTTGATGCGGTTTGCGGTACAAGCTTGCTCGTGTAATACAAACTTTAAGGAATGGAAGCCTAGTGGATGGCCGGCTTGGGACTCAAGGTATTATGGATTGTTTCGACAAAGGGATGAAAGTGCGGAAACACTCCGGTATTGGTTGGTTTATATTGGGCCAGACGGAGTAATGGCTTGCCGCTTACAGCATCATGAGACAGTTAATTGTTTAGTTAAGGGATTATATGACGGAACTTATAGTGGGGAGCAAGAACTAAATGCTGAAGCTAGTGTACTTGTTACACTTAGTTTGGTTGCCGGCTCTGAACAAACTTTACTAAATGAAGCTCAAATGGGCTTGGCATATGGGGAGTTCTTTCACGTAGCACACGGTTGGCACTTCTCGCCGCAGAGAAGGGGGACGGCGAGTGAGAGTAGTACGGATGCGGTGACGGTGTTGAAGGATGATAAAAGGGACGGGGATGATAATCTCTATTGGGATACAAGAATGTGGACAGTTGCAGTTTCGTTTGTGGGAGAATTTGCTTCAGCAACTTTGACACAAACAACTTCAGGCACTCCGCAGATTACAGGGAATGTTGAGCTTTGGCTTCCATTACCAGCAGGGAATTATGGAAGAACTGTTCATGGGGGAGCCTGGAATGATTCACAAGCAGGAATTGTTTATACACTCTACCAAGAAGATGGGCCACTACAGATAGATAATGAGCAGGCGAGCTATACAGCATTTTACGCAGCAGAAAGCCTTGTGGGGGCAGCCTTTAATACTTGTTCCAACGGAAACACATCTGCCTATTCTGACGGAAGAAACACATCGAGATACTTAGGGGGCTTCTCGTTATCAGAAGGATATTTTGATTCACGATCTGGTGATGGTAGTACATGGACTTGGACGTGGACTGAAGGGGGCGAAGTTAAGGCGAAAGAGGGAGTTGATTTAGACAGCATATCCTCTGATTACATGATTACAAATTCATACGTCAAGTGCTACGATTCACTTTCAGGCTCGTTGGATTGTACCAGTATACCAGAAATTGACATTTACGCCGTAACTGCAACAGCGTATATACAGAAAGATGTTTGGTCTGCCGGAGGTAGCAGGGGCGCGGCTTTAATTATTACAAACGACCCCACAGTTGTTGTTGCTGTAGCTACTAAAGGAAAAACAAGAGATGGAGCCGGCGAGTATTGGAGCCGAAGCCAGGGAATAGCTACAAGGGTTGAAGTTCTTGACACAGACTGCGCAGGAACGTACCTACTTAGTACAGGAATGTGGAATTCAGGTCCGAATACTGGAGCAAGATCAATTGTTTGGTATAAAGAAGGGACAGTAAAAGCCTATACATCATACATACCAGTCGATGCCGCAAGTCTAAATAGTGTGTTTGATAAGGGCTCTGTCGGTACGGATGGGGAATGGGTAACTAACTGCACCGCCACCGCGTATCATGTAAAAGGAAAGACTGACATGAACCAAGATTGGAATGAATGGAATCCGTGGAGTCAGCCTTCCCCTGCTTCGAGTGTGTTAGCTGGAATCTATTTCTCCCAATCCTACTCCGGCGAACTACTGTATACTCCTGACGCAAGCTCGGACCTAATCTCTGACTCTGGCCATAACGAGGATGCAATGGCGGCCGCTGCTCGTGTGAGGCATTTACTATGACTCTTTGCGCAATTAATACCTATACTGGTGGGCTCACGAATTATTCCGGAACTGAAATAGATACTGGAGTAGGAATTGGAACTATGGGTTCCCAAAGCTTTATTATAGCTCCCACTACATTGTACGAATTAACAGGAGCTGATGATGCGGGTTCAGACATAAATGCCTATACAACCACAGGGCATTTGACTCTGGCCTCGAACATGGAGTATAATATACCCAAATGTTCATTTGCAGCCCAAGGTTCTGGCACTGTTTCTGTAGCTCGCTTCACCAAAGAAAAAGGCGCAGCTCAAACTCCGGATGCTTATACCGCAACTCTCACGTCTGAGATTGACCAACACGAAATGGGTTTAGAAACCCGGCAGATTGCACGGAGTTATCAATTCAAGGTTAGCTTTTCCGCAGCAAGTCCAGGCTCCCGCTTGGAAACTTTCGACGTTTACGTAAACCCTGCTCGGCACCGCAAAGCATAATGCGTTTCGGGGCATAACATGGGTAGGGTGTTTGGGTAAAGCAAAACTACTCAGGTTGGGACTCACACCGCACACCACTGCATTTTGATTTCTAAACCAATGTCCCGGAATGCACCTTTTTGGAGATAAGATATGGCTGACAAAAGAACAATTGAAGAGAAAATGCAGATGGGGAAGTACAAGCCTTTTCTTTCAGAAAATAGACGAGGACAAAATATTCCAAAGCCTGTGAGGATGACTTTGGATGAATATGTACAGCCCGGTTCATATCTTGCTCGCATGAAAGAAGCAATACCGGATACGTATGGGGTAGACGCTCAAGCTCAAGCAGGGCGTTCTTTTATCCGAAGAATTCCTTATGAGCCTTTGACTCCTGGTCCGGAGTCGGAAGTAGAGATGGCGGCTGAATCTACTCCAAATGTAAGCAGTAGCCGACAAGAAATTCCCACAGTTGCTCAAATCGGTACTTCTGATGGCCCATATGAAAAAGTAGGTATGGGGAATGTAACTACACTTAGCGGGCCGTCAGGGAGTATGAATTATGAAGGACCAGCACGAAGTGGAGGTTCCTTTACTGTAGATCCTGGTGGAAGTCGAGCTTCCTTTTCTAGCCGAGGCGGGCTTTCTGACGAGCAATGGAATGCGCTCCCACAAGAAGAGCGCACTAAGATTCGAGTTGATGCGATTAATAAGGATATTGCGGAAATGAAAGCGGGGCAAGGACCACAAGTCTCCAACCAACAAGGGCCTCAGTTGGCAAGTTTTGGGCAGCAAACAGCTCAAGGTGGTTATACTGGGCCGGGAGGAAGCTGGCAGAGTGCAGATGTACAGGCTCGCAACCGAAGGATGACAATAGAAAATGCCATCGACGACCGGCGGCGGGTTATGAAGAATGCAGTTGCAAATGCTCCGGCTGGTCGAGACCGTAATGCAGCTCGACGTGCAGAAGCGGCCAACTATCGCACGGATGTGGGAGCTATGTTGGACATGGTTAAGCAAGGCTCGCAAGGTGCTGCCGGCCCTTCGTTGAGTGATCAAATTGCACTAGCACGCTTGGGGTTGGACCAGCAAAAGATGGGATTGAATGCCCAAGTCGAAGCATCCAAACTTTTGCAAGGGCAACAAAAGGAAGCGAATTTGCAAAGACAGCGGAATTATGAGAATCGACTAGAACAAGCAAATTCCAACAGGGAGCGTGCAGCTATATTGACTGAGGGAATAACCGAAGCCCGAAAGACATATGAATTGCCTCCAGGCTCGGATAGGCTGTTATACGGGATTGCGGGCTCAACCAATATGCATCCTGATCTTGTGGGAGCGGAAATTCAAAATGCGTATTTGAGTAACCCCGAATATAAGGATATTTTTGAGTCTGATGATACAACCCTGAAAACAAACGCACTTCGTGAAATCCAAGCCACAGTACTTCGTCAACTTGGAATATCCCAATGAACCCTGATTTCGCAAAGTTTGTTGACACACTAAACAAACTTGATGCCAAGCATCGAATGCCGAGCGGGGGCTCCCAGTATATGATGGAAGTTGCCCTCGGCCCGTCAGCATCTGCTAAGGGACAGGCTCGAATGCGGAACCAGAAGATGAAACCGAGTAAGACATTGCCGTTACGGGCATTGATTGCTAAGTGTGGGTAGATTTGGCGACCAAAGGTATCCCCATGTACGACTATAGTAAACTTCTTTTAGCCCCCTTACCTGAGGACCATGAGCCGGTGTATGCGCCGGAGCCTGAATGGAAGAAAGGGTTGGCTTCTTTTGCTGACGAAATGCAGGCTCTCGGCGGCGGCGCTGTTGGCTTGGTTGGGGAAGCTGTTGGACATGAGGGTCTCCGGGATTGGGGCCTTGATACCTATCAAAAGAATATGGAGGAGTCTACTGCGGGATGGCAGACGCCGAAGGTTGCTAGGATTGAAGATATTAAGTTGGGGGAAGAGGGGGGATTTGGTCGGTTGGGGGATTGGGCTTCTTATACGGGAACCAAAGGCTTAGCTACCTTGGGGAGTCTTGCTCTTGGCGGTGGAGTTGGCGGAATGCTCGGCAAGGCCGCCACTAAGCAAGGCGTGAAGGCAATAGCCAAGGGATATGTACCCCATGCTTCAAAGGCTGATGTTGTAAAGAATATTGCAAAACTACGCAGGAATCAAGTCAAGGGTGCAGTTGGCGGAGCTTTTACAACCGCGCTTGGTGTGGAAGGTGGTGGAGCTTTTGGGCAACAAGTAGATGCTGGAGTTGTTCCTGAAGATGCTTTGTTGCCTTCTCTAGGAGTTGGAACTGTTAATGCGGCGCTGGAGTTGGTAGCTCCCTACAAGGTAGCAAAATCCCTTGGGTTCGGTCAGCTAGTAAAACAGGGAATTGGGAAAGCTATTCCAAAAGATGCTACACTCGCCAAAAAGGCTCGAATGCTTGCGGGACGTGTGCTTAAGGGAGCAGCCGGAACGGGAACACTAGAGGGCGTGACTGAAGGTGTACAAGAATTGGTTCAGATGGCCGGGGAAAGGTGGGCTAAGGATGAAGAACTCTTTGGGGAATTGAGTGCTGACCAGCAATCCCAGCTTGCGAATGCAATGGCGGCGGGTGGTTTGACGGGTGCTCTGTTTGGTGGAGCAGCCGGGCCATTCAATGCCCCTTATCAAGAGCCTGCCCCGAAACCAGAAACCGGAGCCCCTGATGCCCCAGCGATACCAAAAGATCAAACTGGCGTGCCTTCAACAGGATCGCCCGATGAAGGAATGCAAACGCCTGGCAGCCTCGATGGAGAACAAGCTCCGCAGGAAGGAGGGCCGGAAGCCGATCAAGTTTCACCAGAAATAGCTGGCCGGCCAACAGGTGATTTGAGGCCAGCTATTGAAACAATTATGAAACCTGATGGTACTCCGTTTACTTCAAGAAAAGAAGCAATCCGGGGTATTGAACGGATGTGGAAAGACGGGACTTTGCAAAAGAGGGGCGGCGCTCTTCGGGATGCAGTGACTCGGGAAACTGAAGATGGATGGGTTATTGATCGGTTGGAGAGTCAGCCGGCCGGGCAATCTCGCACGCCCATAGATGTCGAGTCTGAAATTACAGCCGACCTTGGTGCTGACTTTGTTCGTAAAGCCAAATCCCTTGGAATGCTGGATATTGTGGATGAAGCTTCTGAAACTGGTGCGGCAGCGGATTTCGACCGCAGCACCGGAAAGATTACTATTTATACCCAATCCCTAGGTGCGGGTCCGGTTGCTGGGACAATGCTGCACGAGGGCTCCCATTCGTCAATGGATGCTCTCCTAGGCGGTAAGCTCCATAGAATGACACAGGAGATTGCAAAGCGGGCCGAACGAGAGGCTAAGAGCGGTAAAGAAACTACTGCCACGTGGGCGGCACGACAGGCAGGGTATGCGCGGACTCGAGCTGAAGCACAATTGGTGGGGGTGCTTGAGGAATTTAATCAATTGATAGAGCAAGGGCAAGATGCTGAAGCCCAAAAGCTTGTGCAGGACGCTCTTAAGGAATTGAGCCCCGAAGCAAAAGCCTTGATAAACAAAGAAACCAAATTTGTGCATGACCAGGAATTAGCTTCTTATTATATTGAGCGTGCCTACGAGAATGCTCAGGGAGATGGGCTTTTTCGTAGATTGGTGAACCTAATCAAAGCTGGCTGGCTGAGTTCCCCGATGGGGCAGACATTTGCTAAAGTCGGACTTTCACCAACTATAAGTGATGGGGTTGCAGTTGCTCTTGCAAGAAAAGCTACCAAACTTGCGCTAGATATTCAGAAGGAGTTGGGACCAATTGGGAAAAAAGGACAGAGGCAGGTTTTGGAGAGCCGACCTATTGAACAGATGTACTCCTTTGGCAGCAAAAATGCTCTTACCGCAAACGCACACGATTACGCGAAGGCAAAACAATTATTAAAAGAAGGCACAGATGAAGAGCAAATTCGAAAGGAAACTGGTTGGTTCCGAGGGTCTGAAGG
>Ga0180437_10011480_pt1 | contig 10621 bp, 5 predicted proteins | sample SS_ome_4_FD_132410 | JGI IMG/M metagenome (GOLD analysis project Ga0180437, IMG submission 132410) | Hypersaline lake sediment archaeal communities from the Salton Sea, California, USA - SS_3_D_1 metaG | ecosystem: Environmental > Aquatic > Non-marine Saline and Alkaline > Hypersaline > Sediment... | reverse complement strand
TTTGCTGGTCCTGGTGCCAACGACATTCCTCTTGTTGCCGTTTTCCCTGCGTGCGGATTCCGAAGACGCCAAGAACACAGAACCAGCTTCTTCCAAGCCTTTGACTGACGAGCTTTCCATCGTGAGGCAGATGAAGGCTCTGCTCGAGCCAGAGGGTCCGAGTCTGCGTAGGATTGACTTGACCGTAAAAAACCGTGCCGCCTACACAGAAGGGTACGAGACGGTTGAGAAAATCGCCGCCTTGGCGGTCAAAAAATTTCCGGATGGGAAACGGATGCTTTTTGTCATGCTGGAACCCGAAGACGTCAAGGGAATGGCGTTCTTGCTCAAGGAACGTAATGATCAGACGGATGTGATGTGGGTCTATTTGCCTGCCATCAGGAGGGTGAGGGAGATCAAGCCGATTGATCAATACGAAAGTCTTTTTGGAACCGACTTCACATACGCGGACCTTGGCTTCATCAAGCTTCACGGTCACTACAAGCTTCTCGGCGAAGAGGAGCACAACGGCGTCCGTGCTTACAAGATACAGGAGAAGGTCCCGCAGGACCTGGTGTATTACTCGAAAATCGTCACCTGGGTCGCAGCGGATTCGATGTTGCCGGTTGAGCGAGATTTCTACGGACCTGCGGGTGATTTGATGAAGAGGGAATTGTTCCAAGACGCTAGCATTGTGGACGGTGAGCCGACGGCGCTGCGGATTACAATGAAAGACGTGGAGCAGGACACCAGAACCGAACTGAACATCCGTGAGGTGGATTACGATGTGCACCTACCGGATTCACTTTTCGACCCGAAGCAGTTACCTGTGGTTTCGAACCATGGGATATGGAAATCCTGCATGGGCTTGCCTGGCAAGGGGAAGGAGTAGAAGTCCCCAAGGTTCGTGCCTGACGGGAAGAAGCAAGGAGGTGGCTGATCGAACAGCCTCCCAGCGTGCAATCCGCCTCCATGGGTGCTCGGGAGAGAGAAATGAATTGCGGCTCACCCTTCGGCTGTGGCTCGTTCTAGGAGGGCGGCTGGATCTTGGCGGCAGAAGAGTTGGGATTGTTCATAGCGTCGCGGGTGATGCCTCTTGAGTTGGATCGGCTTCTCGAAGAAGCATTCGGTCACAACCGCAAAAAATTCGGCAGAACTGGAGGCGCCGTACAAATCGATGACGGATAAATGCCGATGCTCCACACCCTCCAACAGATGCTCGTATTCCGTCTTCAGGACGCGGGCCCACGCGGCGCACATGGAACGTCTCGGCAGCATCGGTGCCCGTCTGCCACGCCGCTGTTTTCCATGTCGAGCTGATAAGCAAATTCGTGCAACACGACATTGCGGTAGCCATGCGCCCGGGAGGCAACGGCCTCGATATCCTCCCACGAAAGTACGACTGTACCAAGCGACCAGGCTTCACCATTCCGAACCTCCGTTGCCTCGTGAACCACCTTTGCTGCATGCACTCTCGCCCGTCGCGCAAGGTAGGCGTGCGGATAGACGACGATGGAGCGCAGGTGTGGATAATATCCGGGCTTGCAATGCAAAAGCAGGATGCCAGCCTGTGCGGCTATGGTTGTGTTGATCTGGTCGGTGAGGATCAGCCCATCGCAGCCCTCGAAGTGTTTCTCCGCCAGCAGGACAAACGTATGTCCATGCAACTCCGTCCGATCCCTGCCGTCCAGGAGCCGATAGAAGGGCACGTTTTTCTGCAGTACAGCGGACCATTCCTTTGGGAACGGTCGGCTGCGAAGTCGTTTTCTGCGGTCCCGACGAAATCCGAACATCAGCTTCGATTCGGTAATGCCGGCGCCCCTCAGCACGAGGTCACCCTTGAGAAGCATAAGGTTGAGGCGGTCCCCAAGAAGCTGGAATTTTTCGCGTGTGTCGGCGGGGGCTTGGTCGATGGTGAGCAGGAGTGCATCCAGGAGAAGAATCAGTTCCTTTGCCGGTTTCCGGAGGCTGTGATCCTCCGCTTCGCCTACCCTACGCATGAAATCTTCGGCTTGCGCCAGCTTGTGCTTCGCCTCTCGAATGCGCCCGAGATGGAAAAGTCGGTCCGCATCGAAGACGAGTTGACGTGTCTCGGTCATGGGTATGAAATAGATCTTCAACAAGGATAGAGAGTGCATCGCCTTTTGCAGATCTTCTCCGGCCTTTTCTGGGAAAGTTTGGACGCAACAAACCCTACGAACAGCCCGAGAAGAAGGAAAAGGAATTGCTTGACCATGAGAGACCCCACATTTGCTGGTTTGAGGGGACCGGACACGGGCGGTACGATGAATCGACCCGTGAGAAACAACCTATTGGGAATGGAGCCGGGTTCCCGTGCAGTTTAGGGCTGGGATGTTTCCGGGGTCAAGCCCCCTTTTTTCTCCTTCTTTGGACCGATTGTCCGTATGCATCGGGGTTGTCAAGGGATGGGTTCACGCCGAAGCGCAAACGACCCGGCGACTGGGACAGAAGAGTGACCGTTTGTCTAAATAACTCTGTGGAAATGCCGCGGAGGTGCAGTGGCATCTCCTTTGCAGGAGCCCGGGGGCGTGCCACAGGGAAAGGGAAAAGATCGATGGCCTCGACCCATATCCTGAAACGCATCTGACAACTCTTCGGTATGGTTTATTCAAGGACGGATGGGGATGAGACTTTTCGTCATTTGATGAACCTCGCCAAGAGGTACGGAAGAAGTGAGGCCATTTAGGAAAGAAGGAAGAAGTACAAAGACAGGGTCGTTCTCAATGAACAAGACGTGATTCTCATTAATTACGCAGACAGCGTTTCAGAGGAGGGAGAAAGGCCGCTTCGTACGCTTCACCGTTTCTTAGAGAAGTCTGTGAAAGGAAGCGTGACAATGGTGCATCTTCTTCCTTTCTTCCCGAGCAGTTCCGATGGGGGCTATGCCTTTATCGATTACAAGGAGGTGGATCCCAAGCTTGGGACCTGGGAAGATGTGCGGAAGCTGGCAAAGGAATACCGGCTTATGGTCGACCTGGTCATGAATCACGTGTCGAGCCAATCGAAGTGGTTCCAGGGTTTCTTGCAGGGAGACAAACGGTACCGTGACTATTTCATCTGGAGGGGCAGCCGCATTGAAATGCCCAAGCTGTTTCGTCCGCGCGCGAGCCCCTTGTTCACCGCCTTCGAGACCTACATGGGGAAGAAGTTGGTTTGGACGACCTTCGGTGAGGATCAAGTGGACCTCAATTACCGCTCTCCTCAAGTGCTTCTCAGAGTGATCGATGTTCTTTTGGCCTACCTTTCCCAGGGCGTCGAGATCATACGGCTGGACGCGGTTGGGTATGAGTGGAAAGAGGTAAACACGAGCTGCGTCAACTTGTCGAAGACCCAGCAGATCGTGAGGCTTCTTCGGAGCCTCCTAAAATATGTTGCCCCATATGTGGTCCTTGTGACGGAAGCGAATTTCGCGTACGAAGAGAACGTGGCGTATTTCGGGGAAGAACACGAGGCGAACATGGTGTACAAGTTCTCCCTGCCGCCTCTGGTGTTGGACGCCTTTGCGAGAAAGGACACGTCCCACATTCTTCGAGAGAAGAAGAGGTTGCGAAGGGACCTGCTCTTTTTGAACTTCCTTGCATCCCACGATGGCATCGGCTTGCCGAGCGCCCGGGAGATCCTTCCCCAAGAGGCCTTCGAGAACCTGCGCAGGATCACGGTGGAACACGGTGGACTCGTGTCGTACAAGTCAACCGATGGCGATGAATCCCCTTACGAGCTCAACATAAGCTACTTCGACGCGATCAATGAGCCGCAAGAGGAAACAGATCCCCTCCTGGTCGGGCGATTTCTTGCGTCCCAAGCGATCATGCTCGCTCTGAAGGGAATTCCGGGGATCTATGTCCACAGCCTCCTGGGCTCACGAAACTATGGAAAAGGCGTCAGGGAGACCGGCATCAAGCGAATGATCAACCGGGAACCGCTTCACCCGGAGAGTCTTTTCGCCTCTCTGTCGGATCCAGGTTCCGTGAGACATCAGGTATGGGAGGGGTACCTTCACATGCTGCGTGTGCGGGGCCGGGAGCGTTCGTTTCACCCATGGGGAGCCAGGGAGGTGGTGGAACTGGACCAGAGGCTCTTCGCCATCGAACGGCGATTTGAGGGGGAGGAGCTGTTTGTGTTGATCAATGTAAGTGAGGATACGATCAGGCTGCCCTCTCACTGCAGGAGGTTCGATCCTCTTGAAGGAAAGCGGTTCGAAGGCGAGGTAGGGGCCGTATGGGGTGCATTTCCTGAAAGATACGGTGTAAAAGGAAAGGGAAAAAAGGGTCTCCTGTTGAGGTGCTGGTCATGAAGAAGACGCAATTTGAGGGGCAGTCTATTGGTTTCTGGTCCGTCGCTTCCATCGGCGTGGGGGGTATGGTTGGGGGAGGCATATTCGCCGTTCTTGGGTTTGCGGTGCAGCTGGCGCATGGGGCAACGCCCATCGCGTTTGCCCTGGCGGGAGCTGTGGCTTTGGTGACATCCTATTCTTACGCAAAGTTGTCTGTGCGGTACCCCAGCCCGGGGGGGACTGTGGAGTTCCTGAATCGAGCCTTTGGGCCGGGCCTGGTCACGGGGGGGTTGAATGTGTTGCTGTGGCTGAGCTACATCGTCATGTTGTCGCTGTACGCCTCCGCCTTTGGTAGCTACGGGGCCGTCTTCTTCCCGGATGCGATGCACACGATCGCCAAACATGGGCTCATCAGCGGAATCGTCCTGTTGCTCACAGGGATCAATGTCATGGGTGCGCGAATCGTCGGCGAGTATGAGGAATGGATCGTCGGGTTCAAGATCGCGATTCTGGTGCTTTTCGTCACCGTGGGGCTCGCAAGTGTGAACCTCGACCGGCTGGCACCTCCGACCTGGTCGAGTCCGGTGCAGGTGCTGGGAGGGGGAATGATCATTTTTCTCGCCTACGAGGGGTTCGAGTTGATTGCGAACACGGCTGCCGAGGTGAGGGAACCGAAAACAATCCTGCCTCGCGCATTTTATTCCAGCGTTGGTTTTGTGATCCTTCTCTATGTTTTCGTGTCCACCGTGGCCGTCGGAAATCTTCCGGTGGAAGAGATTGTTGCAGCAAAGGATTACGCCCTTGCCATGGCGGCTCGACCTTTTCTGGGTGCCTTCGGGTTCACGCTGATTGCCATAGCGGCCCTTCTATCGACAGCCTCTGCGATCAATGCTACGTTGTATGGAACTTCCCGTATCAGCTACATTATCGCGAGGGAAGGAGAACTGCCCAAAGTCTTGGAGAAGAAGATCTGGAAACGTCCGGTCGAAGGCCTTTTCATTACATCCGCCCTGACCTTGATCGTGGCAAATCTGTTCGACCTGTCCAGCATTTCGATGATGGGGAGTGCGGGCTTCCTGATCCTCTTTGCGGCAGTCAACGGCTCCAATCTGTTGCTGCGGAGAGACACGGGGGCTTGGGGGTGGATCGCCGGCTTGGGTCTCGTGGTGTGCGGTGTCGCTCTGGCTGTACTGATTTGGCAAACGGCGATCGAATCGCCGCGAAGAATCTGGGTGCTGGCCTTACTCGTTGGTGTGGCATTCATCGTCGAAGCCCTTTACAGGAAGGTTTCAGGCAGACGGATCGCACCCATTCTGAGTCGCGGCAAGGGGGGGTGAGGCGACCCGGCACGTATCCGAAATGCGGCCTTCGGGAGGGGCTAGGGTGAAGCTTGCTCTCAAAATGATGGCTGCCTTCATGGCGGCGATCGTTCTTCTGCTGACGGTCCACACTTACCTGACCGTGCAGCGGGACATTGACCTCTTTGACAGGGAAATGAAACGGGAGGCCCATCTGCTGGGCAGCTTCCTGGCGTGGCACATTGCCGAGATCTGGCCCGCGGACGGGTTTGAAAGGGCCTCGAAGCTGATCGAAGACGTGAACAACGTGGACGACAGGGTCCATTTTCGCTGGGTCTGGCTCGACGAGCCATCCGGGTCTCCGTACGTGCCCCAGGCCGGCCAAGAGGAGCTTGCCCCTCTTCGGAAGGGCGAGGAGGTGGTCTTCCGGAGACGGAACCTCGAAGGCAGGGAGTGCCTTTTCACCTATGTCCCTGTGAACCTGAAAAGCGTGCGAATGGCAGCGCTGGAAATTGAACAGTCGTTGGCTCCGATGCGAGAATATACGAGGACCACGGTAACCAGGAAGATCGTTTTGGTCTGCGCCATGCTGCTGGTCTGCAGCTTCCTCGTTTTTTGGCTGGGTGCTGCCATGGTCGGGCGACCGGTCGAGGGCCTGGTCGAACAGGCTCGCCGTATTGCTTTGGGTGATCTGACAGGGGAAATGTCGCTGAGCGAGAGGAAGGACGAGATCGCAAGCCTGTCGAATGAGTTGAACACGATGTTCGAACAACTCAGGGAGGCTCAGAGAAGGATTGCTGCTGAAACCTCGAGGAGGATTGCCGCCATCGAACAATTGCATCATACGGAGCGTTTGGCAACGGTTGGAAAACTGGCGTCCGGCCTGGCTCACGAACTCGGCACCCCCTTGAACGTGGTGTCGGGCAGGGCGCAGATGATTGCGGCACAGGATCTGTCGGCAGCCGAGGTCGTCCAGTACGCGAAGATCGTCCGCGAGCAGGCGGACCGCATGACCGCCATCGTCCAGCGGCTTCTCGCCTACTCGCGGCGCCATACGCCCAGGAAGACACGGACGGATTTGAATGACTGCGTGGACCACGTGCTCACCGTTCTGCGGCAGATGGCGGAAGAAAAGGACGTCCGATTCAAGGTGCTTGGAGAAGACTTACACCACGAGGTGAATGCCGACAGCACCCAAATCGAGCAGGTATTGACCAACCTCGTCATGAATTCGATACAGGCGATGCCCCAGGGAGGGAAGATTGAGGTCAGCATCAGGAAGGAGCGGGTTCCCCCTCCTAGAGACAAAGGAAGGCCTGCTGAGGTGTACCTTTGCCTGAGGGTGAGAGATGAAGGGACGGGCATTTCGGAGGAAGCCCTCGAACACATATTCGAACCTTTCTATACGACCAAAGGGAGTTCCCAGGGAACGGGGTTGGGGCTTTCCATCGCACAAGACATTATACAGGATCATGGGGGCTGGATCGTCGCGGAGAACGAGCCGGGGAGAGGAACCTGTTTCTCCATCTATCTTCCCGTGGAGGAGAAGGAATGCAACACCGCATCCTGATCGTCGACGATGATCGAAGCATGTGCGAGATGCTTGAGGCGGATTTGAGTCGTAAGGGATTCTCTGTGTGCTGGAAGAACTCCGCCGAGGAGGGCTTTCGAGCCCTCGGCAGGGCGGATTTCGATGTTGTCCTCACGGATGTCCGGATGCCCGGGACAGGGGGAATCGCCCTTTGTGAGAGGGTCGTCGCGAACCGCCCCGACGTGCCGGTCGTCGTGTTCACGGCCTTTGGGAGTCTCGACACCGCAGTGGCAGCCCTGCGGGCGGGAGCTTATGATTTTGTCACAAAGCCTGTCGATCTGGACGCCCTTGCGCACAGATTGAATCATGCGGTGCGGCATCGTGAATTGTTGGAAAAGGTCAAGGTCCTCAGTCGAGCCGTGGAGGAATCGCAACGATTCGGGGAACTGCTCGGGACGAGCGCACCCATGAAGCGGCTGTACGAGTTGCTGGGACGCATCGCTGACCTGGATTCTTCCGTTCTCCTCACCGGGGAATCGGGAACGGGCAAGGAAGTTGCCGCCCGGGCGCTACACAAACGGAGCCATCGAAGCAAAGGTCCGTTCGTTGCGATCAATTGTGCGGCCATGCCGGAGACCCTCCTGGAGAGCGAGCTCTTCGGGCACACGAGCGGTGCGTTTACAGATGCGAAAACAGCCCGCAAGGGGTTGTTCGTTCAGGCCGACTCCGGCGCGATCTTTCTCGACGAGATCGTGGAGATGCCTCTCGCATTGCAGCCGAAGCTGCTTCGGGCCCTGGAGGAGCGAACCGTTCGACCCCTGGGAGGCGATCGAGAGGTACCCTTCGATGTCCGCGTCATCGCCGCGACGAACCGGGACCTGGAGGCTGCCGTGGAGGAAGGCCGCTTTCGGGAAGACCTGTTTTATCGGATCAACGTGATTCAGGTTGAAGTGCCGTCCCTTCGTGCAAGGCGGGGCGACGTCCTGCTCCTGGCACAACACTTCGTCGAGGAATTTGCCGGGATTACCGGTAAGCGTGTCACAGCAATCTCGGAGACTGCTGCGCAGAGGTTGCTCGCCTACACCTGGCCGGGAAACGTTCGGGAACTGCGGAATTGCATTGAGCGTGCCGTGGCTTTGACCCGCTACGACAAGCTGGTGATAGAGGATTTCCCGGAAAAGATACGTGCCCACAGCACCCAACCCATCCTGCTAGGTGGGGACGACCCATCGGATCTGGTACCGATGGAGGAAGTCGAACGGCGATACATCCTGCACGTCCTGGACGTGACGGAGGGAAACAAGACCGCTGCCGCAACGATTCTGGGGTTCGACAGAAAGACCCTCTACCGCAAGCTCGAGCGCTACGGCATTCACAAAGACCCTCAGAAACCTTCTGACTAACCCGCCCCACGCGTGGCATTCTACCCCATTGTGGCGTGTTGCCACATCTACCTGCTCAGAGAGGTCTTTGGGCGTGCAGGGCCTCCGTCCATGCTGTAAGGAGCCATAATAAGGTCGTTTTCGACATGCCTGCCTGCAGAGTCCCGCTGACTCGAACCCCCATCCTGAGCGTCTGGCACGGGATGTGCTCAAGCAAGAGGCGAAAACGAAGTGGGTGTTCCCCCGTATTCCTGATACCGAAGAACGTAAGCGCGTGGACCTGAATCGGCAAGGATGTATATCAGGGCAAATCGCGGCTGTGAGGAGAGAACCAATGGAAACACACATATTGTGTACGGAAGATGCAAAGAAGACCTCCGTTCCGGACTTGTTCGGGCAGCTGTCATTGAGTGAGGCAGGTCTTTCCGGCGCAGAAGCGCAAGAGCGATTGCAAGAGTACGGCTATAACGAAATCAAGGAGAAAAAAGTCAGCCCATTGCGCGCGTTTCTGGGCTATTTCTGGGGTCCCATCCCGTGGATGATCGAGGTGGCGGCACTCCTTTCTCTCGTGGTGCGGCACTGGGTGGATTTTTGCATCATTGTTGCGCTTCTGATCTTCAACGCCGTCGTGGGGTTTTGGCAGGAATACCAGTCCGGGAACGCAATCGAGGCCCTCAAGAAGAGCCTGGCCCTGAAGAGCCGTGCCCTGAGGGACGGAACCTGGCAGGAAGTGAATGCCAAAGAACTGGTCCCGGGGGACGTCATTCGCCTTCGGATGGGAGACATCATCCCGGCAGATGCCAAGCTCATCGAAGGCGATTACCTGAGCGTGGATCAGTCGGCCCTCACGGGCGAATCCCTGCCGGTCAGCAAGAAGTCGGGGGATGTCACTTTCTCCGGATCCGTGGCCCGGCAAGGGGAAATGGTCGCCCTGGTAACGGCCACCGGCGAAAGCACCTTTTTCGGCAAAACCGCGAAACTGGTAGCCCGCGCCAAGTCCGTCTCTCACTTCCAGAAAGCGGTCCTTCAGATCGGCGACTACCTGATCTTTCTCAGCCTTGGACTCGTCGTCGTCCTGATGCTCGTGCAGTTGTTCCGCGGGACCCATTTCCTGGAACTCATACAGTTCGCCCTGATTCTCACGGTGGCGTCCATCCCGGTGGCCATGCCGGCCGTGCTTTCCGTGACCATGGCGGTGGGCGCGATGGTGCTTTCCAAGGCGAAGGCCATTGTCTCCCGCCTAGAATCGATTGAGGAAATGGCGGGTATGGACATCCTGTGTTCGGACAAGACCGGGACGCTCACCCAGAACAAACTGACCCTGGGCGATCCGGTGACCTTTGCTGCCGAAGATGCTGAGTCGCTCATCCTGTCCGCCGCCCTTGCCTCCAAGTTCGAGAATCGGGACGGGATCGACCTTGCCGTGATCGGTGCGCTTCAGGACCCGAATTCGCTCGAACCCTACGAACAACTCCAGTTCGTACCCTTCGACCCGGTGAGCAAGCGAACGGAGGGGAAGATCCAGGGTGCGGAAGGCGGCATCTTCAAGGTGACCAAAGGCGCGCCCCAAGTGATCATGAGCATGAGCCAGGTGGGCGAGGCCGACAGGAAGAGAGCGGAACAGGTGGTCGATGACTTTGCCGCCAGGGGCTACCGCACGCTCGGTGTAGCGAAGGCCGAAGGAGAGGGCCCGTGGCAGTTCCTGGGCATCCTGCCCCTTTATGATCCGCCCAGAGAGGATTCTGCCGATACGATCGCCCAGGCGCAGGCACACGGCATCCAGGTGAAGATGGTAACAGGAGACAACCTTGCGATCGGTCGTGAAATTGCAGGCCAACTGGGGCTCGGAAAGAGGGTCTACGCGGCGGATAAGCTGTTGAAGGCGGGCAAAGAACAAGGACAGATGGCATCGGATACCGCCGAACAGGTCGAGAAGGCGGATGGTTTTGCCCAGGTATTTCCCGAGCACAAGTATGGGATCGTCAAGGCCCTGCAGGCACGGGGCCATATCGTTGGCATGACCGGCGACGGTGTGAACGACGCGCCCGCCCTGAAGCAGGCCGATGTGGGGGTAGCTGTCAGTGGCGCCACGGATGCAGCCCGATCCGCAGCGGATCTCGTGCTCACCGCACCCGGC
>Ga0180437_10011479_pt1 | contig 10623 bp, 9 predicted proteins | sample SS_ome_4_FD_132410 | JGI IMG/M metagenome (GOLD analysis project Ga0180437, IMG submission 132410) | Hypersaline lake sediment archaeal communities from the Salton Sea, California, USA - SS_3_D_1 metaG | ecosystem: Environmental > Aquatic > Non-marine Saline and Alkaline > Hypersaline > Sediment... | reverse complement strand
GCGAGCATACTGACAAGATCGCCTGTACCTTCTCGCCGCCCCATAAGGGAGAATGGCATGTCATCGTGGATCTTACCGGCCAGGGTTCCGAGGTGCGGGCGTTCGTGGAGGTGGTAGACGGTGAACAGAAGCTGTGAAATAATACACACCCACGAGGGGAGGTTTTATGCCTAACGCAAAGGACGAACTTGCGGAGAAGAAGCGTAAGCTGCAGGAACTGATTCGGGCTCGTTCCAAAGCAACCTGTTCTTCGGTGGTTTCTACAGAGATCGATGTCCGCAGGGAAACGGAGATCGAAGAGCTCGAGGAGCAGATCCAAGAGCTGGAGAAGAAGTTCAGGGCCAAGTAGCCACCGCAGATGAGCATGGTCAAACAGCTACTCGTAGTCTTTTCAACCGTGTGGGTATTTAGCGCCTGCCTTCCTCAGGGAGCCGTCGATTCGGATGGCGAGAGGTCCCCTGCACCTGGTCCCCGAACCGCGCAGGAGGGTTCAAATCCGCAGATCGAGACCGCTACCTTCGCTCTGGGGTGATTCTGGGGACCTGATGCCCAGTTTGGGCAATTGCCGGGAGTTGTTCGTACCCGGGTCGGATACGCGGGGGGTACGACGGATAATCCGACCTACCATAGAATCGGGGATCACTCGGAGACGATCCAGATCGACTACGATCCCGCGGTGATCTCCTACGCGGACCTCCTCGATGTGTTCTGGAATGCCCACAATCCCGGATCCCCCTCCTTTTCCCGTCAGTACCGATCTGCAATTTTCTATCACGACGAACGGCAGAGGCGGCTCGCCGAGGAGACTAAGAAACGGCAGCAGAAGGATCGACGCGTCTACACGGATATCGAGCCTCTCTCCGAGTTCTATCTGGCCGAAGACTATCACCAGAAGTACTACCTGCGCGGTGTGGATGCACTGATTCAGGAGCTGAGGGCTCTTTATCCGCAGGAGCGAGAGTTCGTGGATTCCACGACCGCGGCTCGCTTGAACGGCTATGTCGGTGGATTCGGCACTCTGGAGCAGCTGGAGGGGGAGCTGGAAACCTTCGGGTTGTCGGAGCAGGCCGAGCAGTATATAAGAAAGCGGATTTCCCGAAGATAATTCAACTCAGGATCTGAGTACCTCACCCACGATTTCGTAGTGACCGAAGGGAGGCATGAGGCATGCCCCGGCGAACAGCTTTCGGGCATCCTGCAGCAGCTCGCGACTCATGCGGATGCCCTCCCGAACCGGATCCTCGGCGCCGTGCATGCGCCGGCGCACGGCTTGCGGGACGGAGATCCCGCTTACCTTTTCGTGTAGGAACTCGGCGTGTCGGGCAGTGCGCAGCGGCAGGATGCCCAGCATTACCGGTATTCCCGCAGACCCGATAGCATCGGCAATTTGCTCTGCCGATTCTTCGGTATACACAGGCTGGGTTACCGCGAACTGTGCTCCCCTGCGGACCTTCTCCTTCAGCCGATCCGCCTCCCGCTCCAGTCCTTTCGTCTCCGGATGGGGATCGAAGACCACCCCTGTACAGAGCCCGGCTTCCCGGGCCGCTTCCACCAGCTCGAAGACATCCATATCCCGGACCGAGGTTGTCTTGTAACGCAGGCGGTAGGAGATCGTGTCGCCCGTTGCGACCAAAACCGTGCCGATCCCCAGCGCCCTGCCGCCCCAGAGCAGACCCTGCAGGCTCAAGGCGTTGTGATCCCGGGTAGTGCAGTGGAGGATCGCCGGCTTCCGGAAGCTGCCGGTGATCAGGGTGCAGAGCGCCAAGGCGCTCATGTGGGCTTTGGCCACGGGATTGGTGGCCACGCTGTATCCGAAAAACAGAGACGGGTCCAGGGCGGCAAGCGCGTCCAGCAGATGCTCCGGAGCCGGGCCCGGCGGCGGCACCACCTCGATAGTGACCGTGAAATTGTTTTCGAGAGCCTGTATCAAAGTGGGCACAGCCCCAAGTATAGCCCGGGCTCGCCTGTTGCTGTCAATTGAGGGTGAACGTGTTATAGTCTGATCAAATGAAACGCCTTTGTATAGCAGCGGTAGTCCTGTTCATCACCGTGGTGCTCTGGTCCCAGCAGATCGATCTTCCCCTTCTGGGCCGGGCACCTCTCAATATCTTTTCGGCCATGACCTTTTATCAGGATGAGGCAAGTGTGCTGACCGACGGGATTTCCCAGACCAGGAACCGGCTGGTGCGGGTAGACCTCGATACGGGCCGGGTCACCGAGTATTTCGAGATTCATCGCTTCCTCGGAGCGGTGGAGGACCGGATCCTGGTCTCCACGGTCGATCGGCAGCACATCATGAAACTTCGCTTCGTCGATCCTTCGAGCCTCGTCAGCACCAGCGGTCCCGCCTGGAAGGTCCCTATTGATTGGGCATTGCTTCAAGGTCCCGAGGGAACGCTGTACTCCGCCCGCCTGGACAGCCGCGGCATCTACACCCCCTATCGCTTCAAGGCGCAGGACCAGAGGCAGCATTGGCTCGACATCGAGGGGGTTCCAACCTCCCTGACTCACGATACGCTGCACCTGCTGATCCACAACCCCGACAGTGGAGAGATCTTCATCTGGAGTACAGAGAAACAGGCTGTTCGTGCCCGCCTTCGAAGCAGCGATCCCACCGGACAGGTTCGTTTTCTCACCAACAGCGTTCTACTGCTGCCGCCGCAGTACGCCGGACAGGAACGCTGGCGTCTGTACGACCTGCAAGGAGGCGAGGTCGGAGAGATAGCCTTTCGCATTCCCGGCGCGGATCCTCTGTTTTTTTGGTTTACCCCGGATCTGAGGCGCGCCGTTGTATGCATCCGGGGGAAGGTGAATCCCGAGACAGCCGTGGTGAACACGGAGAGCTTTCGAAAGTGGTTGGTGCGGGAGGGACATCTGTTCATCCCCACGCGGGGGGTACTGAACGACAGCAGGGTGCGGGTTCGCGTCTTTCCAACCCTAGATGCGGAGATTCTGGGTCATCTGGAGCGAGGTGACCGGGTCGAGGTTCTGGAACGCAGCGGACTGCGCGAGAGTATCGGGGATATGAATGACTTTTGGTATCGGATCCGCAGAGAGGACGGTTTGGCGGGCTGGTCCTACGGAGCCTTCATCGATCTGCAATGAACTTTCTTGATCTGGTCCATCGTCGTGAAAGTGTCCGCCGCTACGCGGACAGGGCCGTGGAGCGGGAGAAGATCGAGCTGTGCCTGGAGGCGGCCAGGCTGGCACCTTCAACCTCGAACTCCCAGCCCTGGAAGTTCATAGTGGTGGATGAACCGGATTTGAAGTCCGCGGTAGCCGCAGCGGCGGTCGCACCGTTTCGTGCCTTCAACACCTTTACCGATCAGGTGCCGGTCCTGGTGGCGGTGATGGTCGACCGTGCAAATCTTGAGGTCAGAACGGGAAATGTGCTGCGCCGCGTCAATTATTCCCTGATCGATATCGGGATCGCCACGGAGCACTTCTGCCTGCAGGCCACGGAGCTCGGTCTGGGCACCTGCATTCTCGGCTGGTTCGACGAGAAGGCGATGAAGATGCTGCTGCACGTACCGCGCAGCAGGCGCATCTATCTGATGATCGCCCTGGGCTATCCTGAAGGCTATCAGGTGCGTGCGAAGCGAAGGAAAGCGATCGATCAGATCCGCAGCTACAATCGCTACGGATAGGCACCGAGCCCCATCCCAACTTCTATTCCCTTTGAAAACTATCGGTTCTTCCATTACCATTGAATCTATGAACGAAAAAAACACTAAAAGGCGGTAAGATTATGGCTCTATCTTTGCGAAGCGTTGCATTCGAGTCGGGAAGCAGGATCCCTCGAACCTATACCTGTGACGGGCGGGACGTTTCTCCGCCGCTGCGATGGGACAACGCACCCCAAGGAACCAAGAGTTTTGCCCTGATTTGCGACGATCCCGATGCTCCCATGGGAACCTGGGTTCACTGGGTCATCTACAACATCCCCGCAGATACGGATCGCCTTCCCGAGGCCGTTGCCTCCACCGAGCAGCTGGACAGCGGGGCGCTTCAGGGCGGCAATGATTTCGGCAGGATCGGCTACGGCGGACCCTGTCCGCCCAGAGGGAAACCCCACAGGTATTTCTTTCGTCTCTACGCCCTGGACGCAAAGCTGTCCGCCGCAGCGCATTTGACCAAGAAAGGCCTGCTCAAGCAGATGGAGGGGCACATCCTGGAGACGGCGGAGTATTTCGGATTGTACGGTCGGGGCTGATAGGGGTGAGAAGGCGCGTCTGGCCGGATTCGTGATCCGGACGATCTCGAGGAGGTCCCGAGCTGTTCAGCAGGTCAGATGCAGGGCGGCGACCACCTTTTTGCCCGGGCTCAGCTCGTTGTAAAGCTTCACAGCTTTGGCGGTGGGTGCGCTACGCACCTCGATCCCCCGCTGATTCAGCTGTTCGATCAGGTCGGTTCCGACCGCCATCAGACCGGGTTTGCCCTGACCTATCACCAGCACATCCGGTTGATACCGTAGCACTTCCTCCAGATCCTCCATGCAGAGGTTGTGTCCCTCCCTGCGCCACCAGGAGGAATTCACCCTGTCCGGATAGATGATCACATCCGATGTGTAGCGCCTTCCCTTTACCGTAATGCTTCCGAATGAGTAGGAATCGATCATGCTCGACCTCGACGATCAACTCTAGATTAGTGAGTAGTGCATCCTCGGTCAAGGGCAGCGGCCGTTGCTGCCCGACGGCAGGGCTTCGCCCCCCGGTTCTTTTCAACCTTTCTCCGATCGGGTAAGGTATGAGCGGACGAATACGATCGTGCAGAACCATCATCACCTAAGGATCGCCGACGCCAGGGATCTTTCGTGGATCGCCGACGACAGTATAGACCTGGTGGTCACCTCTCCTCCCTATCCGATGATCGAGATGTGGGATGAGCTTTTCCTCCGTCTCAAGCCCGATATCCGGGAAGCCATGACCGAGGGGGAGGGCCAGGCCGTTTTTGAGGGTATGCACGAAGTTTTAGATCCTGTATGGCGGGAACTGTACCGGGTAATCAGGAAGGGTGGAATCCTCTGCATCAACGTGGGGGATGCAACGCGGAGCCTTGGGCCGAGTTTTTGCCTGTACTCCAACCATGCCAGGATCATCTCCTCCTGCACCGCTACAGGATTTCAGATGCTGCCGGGGATCCTCTGGAGAAAACAGACCAACGCTCCCAACAAGTTTATTGGTTCCGGTACTCTTCCCCCCGGGGCTTACGTTACTCTGGAGCACGAGTGGATCCTCATATTCCGAAAATCAAAGCCCCGTGAGTTTGCCACCGCTGATGAGCGCAGGAACAGACGGGAGAGTGCTTTTTTCTGGGAGGAGCGGAACGTCTGGTTCTCCGACGTGTGGGATTTCAAGGGGGTTCGACAGCATCTGAGTGATCGGGACCGAGGGAAGCCCGGCGCCTCCGGCCGGGATGTCCGCAGCCGTAGCGCCGCCTTTCCCTTCGAGATGGCCTATAGGCTGATCAACATGTTTTCGGTAAAGGGAGATCATATCCTGGATCCTTTTGCAGGCTGCGGAACCACTACGCTGGCGGCGATGTGCGCCGGGCGAAACTCTCTAGGTGTCGAGATAGAGGACAACCTGATTCCCTTTGTCCAGGCGCAGGTGAATGAGATCATCCCTTCGGCGAACAGACGGATTCTCGAACGGTTGGAACGCCACCGTTTGTTCGTCGAGGATTGCCGCCGGAGTGGACGGGAATTGAAGTATACGAACCGTTTCTACGACTTCCCCGTAGTCAGCCGTCAGGAGCAGGAAATCCTGATCGAACACCTCTGCTCATTGACCAGGGTTGCTGATCTTCACTGGCGGATCGACTACTCGCCGGAGCTGTCCCTTCGACTCTGAACGCTTGGAACTCCTCAGGTGTTACAGCAGATGCCGGATTTTGGGGATCCACTCCGCCGGATCAAATTGCGCGTTGCAGCGCAGCGCTTCGCCGCTTCTCAGCAGAAACAGAAAGGTGTGGATCTCCTGTTCGGTTTGCTCGGCCAAAGCCAGCCGGTACAGCGCCAGCTGGCAGTCATGCTCTGCGGGAGAGTAGGTTCGATCGGTTTTGAAATCCACGAGATACAACCGGTCCTGCCACTGGAAGACCAGGTCGATCTGGCCGTTGATGTACAGCGGCCCCTCCTCGTCTTCGTGTAAGTAAAGGAAGGGCGATTCTCTGTCCACCCGGCTTGCCTGCATGCTCAAGGCCCCCAGCTCGGAGTCAAAGAAGTTGCGACACAGACCGATGGCGCTGTTTAGAAGAGCCTGCCGGTGCTCCTTTGGAATCCGGGTCCAATCCGGTTCTGGGGGCTTTCCGGCGGGATCCGGGCCCCACTGCTTGAGGAGCTGATGCGTAAGGATTCCGAAGCGGATCTCCAGATCCAGGTCCTTTAGCAGGGCATCGGCATCGACCGCCTGCAGATGCCGTACCCCAGCGTTCGGTTTTGGATTGCCGAGCCGCTGCCGCAGGAGGGGATCCAGAAGGGCACACAACTCGGTAACCGAGACCTCCCTATTTGATACGGTTCTGCTGATCGGCTTCCCCGAGTACATTGCCTGCCGGTCGGCTGCGCTTATCCTGCTCGCCGGCTGAGATTCCCCGATCAGCTCACCCCAGCTCAGCGCCTCGATTTCGTGGATTTCCAGCTTCGCCTCTTGCCCATTTTCGGGGTCTGTTCCGGATGCACGCCTGAGAGACTGTTCGCTCAAACCCATCCCGCGGAGCAGAAGATTCAGATGAGCCCTGGGACTGCTTCTGTTCTTCAGTTTGTGGGTCCCCGCCAGAATCAGATGGGATTGAGCACGGGTAAGAGCCACGTACATCAATCGCTTGATCTCCGCCAGTTCCTCGTTTTCCGATTCCTGCTCGCCGATTTCGGTGAAGTAGTTCTGGGAGCCCAGATTGACGGTGATGCCGTACTGGGAGGATACATAGTAGGGGCTGGAAGCACTCCGGCGGTATCGGCCTAAATTGCCCATGTCGGCGAGCACCACGATCGGGAACTCGAGACCCTTGGATCTGTGGATTGTGAGCAGCTGAACCCCGGGTAGGCGTGGTTTGAGTACTGTTATATCGTCGATTCGTTCGTACCTGCCCAGGTTCCGGCGAAGAAAGTCGAGGAAAATTGCCAGGCTGTCTCCCTGCTGATCTGCGCGCTCGGCCAGCTTGACCATGTAATCGTAGTACTCGAGGTAGTTGTGATTCCGGGGACTACGAAGAATCGTGTAGCGGTAGCCGTAGCGGTACCAGAGGCTATGAAAGATCTCGGCAATCGGAGCTCTATCCGCCGCTTCCCGCACCGACAGGTAGATCTCTGCCCCCCGCTGCAGACGAAGTCGATCCTCTGCGCTCATCTCGAGCTTCTCGAAATCCGAAAACGGTTCCCCTCCGGCAAGCAGGAGACGGATCGACGCTTCATCACTGATGTTTACGAAGGGTGATCGAAGGATTCCGGCGTAGGCGGCACGATCCTCCGGATAGACGGCCAGCTGCAGCAGCAGGTAGAAATCGTTGATCGGTGCTTCAGTAAACAGGCTCCGGAGATTATCCGTAGCGTAGGGTACGTCGAAGTGACGGAACATCCGTTCATAGTGGATTTGGTTGCCCGTGGAGCGCAGCAGCACGGCGAAATCGTCATAGCCGGCCGGCCGGATTCCCTGCTCTGAGGCAAGGGGCAGCGTTTTTCCCTCCACGCTGCGGCGAATGAAACGGACCACGGCATAGGCTTCAGCCAGATTTGCCGGAGCGGTTTCCGGCTCCGGAGGCTGCTCTTGATTTCCGTAAAACAAATGGATCTGCGCCGGCACGCCCCTCTCAGAGCCGCCCTTCGTCATTCCCTGGTAGCGAGCCTCGTAGTCGGCTCGAGCGTCCGCCATTACGGATGAGAAGACGGTATTCACCAATTCGATCAATTCGGCTTCACTGCGGTAGTTGCGCTCCAGTGCGATGGTGCGGCCGCCGGCTGCCTTCAGCTCTTCATGAAGAGATTTGAACACAGCCACTTCCGCGCCTCGGAAGCGGTAGATCGACTGTTTTTCATCGCCGACGAACAGCAGCTTGTCCGGCTCCAGGTCCGAGGCTGGGGGTACGCAGTCGTTCAGAGAGTCGGACCTTTCCGCCAGAAGAAACAGCAGATCCTTCTGCAGGCGGTTGTTGTCCTGGAACTCGTCGATCATGATGTAGCGATACTTGGTTTTGTAGAACTGTCTGAGCGCTTTGTCCTGGATCAACGCTTCTACGGCAAGCTTCGCAGCATCCGGAAAGCCGATCAGGCCGAGGGTTCGCTTGCCGTCGAGAAAGCGGGCTGCGAATTTCTCCAGCAGGGCAAAAACCTCGAGCAGTGTTTGCTCCTGTGCCAGGGTAGCTGCCAGGGTGTTCAACATCCTCAAGCCCGGTCGAAGCTGATCGATCAAGCTTTTCAGTCGCTGGATATCTTCCGCACCTCGCCCGCCGGGTTTTTTGAACGTGAGCCGGCTGAGTTTCTCAGCCGCCTCCGCGTAGCGATCCGATTCCAGCTCTCCGGCGATTCTGTGGAAATCCGAGAGGACTTGCTGGGCGCGCCGGATGGAGACGGTGCGGGGATCGAGCCGGTTGAGATCCTGGACCAGGGATCGGACAGTGAGCAGCTGTTCTGCAAGATCCCGGCGGCAGCGATCGATTTGGGTTCGGGCCATGGCCTGGAAATCGAACTGCCCGGGGAGGTGAAGATGACGGCTGGCCAGATCCCCGAGCAGGTCCTTCCAGAGGATCTCGAATCCATGGATATGGAGCAAGACTTGTACCGCGGGGATTTCCAGGTTTTCCAGGATGAACTCCAGGCTGACCCGCTCGGCCAGACGGGAGGCGGCCTGTTCATCGTAGCGAAAATCCGCAGGTAACCCGAAGCGCTCGCAGGCGTTGCTGAGAATTTCCGCGCAGAAACTGTCCAGGGTCGAGATTTGAGCCTGCTCGAAGGTTTCCAGGTGCCGGCGCAAATGATCGGGGCCGTGACGCAGTCGGTTGTAGATGCGTTCGTACATCTCGGCAGCTGCTTTTTGCGTAAAGGTCAGGGCCAGGATGCGATCAACCCCCACGCCCGCTTTTTCCAGCAGCCGGCAGTAACGCTCGGATATCACCGCCGTCTTGCCGGAACCGGCGCCGGCCATGACAACGGTGTTGCCCTCCACCCGGATCGCCTCAATTTGTTTGTCGTCGAAACTGGGGTCCACGTTGCTATCCATCCAGAGTGTAGCCGCTGCGGCAGATTTCCTGCAGGCTGCAGCGGCTGCAGCCCGCCAGCGGCGAACTGCCTATTTGGAAATTTCCGGAAGAAATCCGTTGACGCATATCAACGATGCGTTGCTTCACTTCTTCAACGCTTCGGCGGGTATCCTCCGCACTTGCCATGTTCGTTTTCGGACCGCCGAATACAAAGTGGTAGCGTTTGTTTTCGAAAGAGTAGTACGCCGCCCGGGTCACGGATCGATCATTTCGCTCCATCAGATGAATGTAGAAGGGCATCTGCACGGAAACGGCTTGTCGGGAAAACAGATCCGCCCGGGCCGGTACGTGTTTTTTCTTGTAATCGATCAGGGTGTACCCGCTGGGGTTTCGGCTCGTCCGGTCGATAGTGCCCACAAGAACCGCTCCGATCTCCGGCGCCGCAGCTCTGAGTCGAACCTCGATTCCCTCTACCCGCTCTTCTCCCATCATTTCCAACTCGACATCCAGAAAGGCCAAGATCAGCTCTTCCACCCTCCCCCGTATTTCCGCTGCGATCGGCTCGAGCAGGGTGGGATTCTTCCGGTGATAATCCGAACAGATCGTTGAAACGATACGTTTGAGGCGCTTGCGGTACTCCTCCCTGCGATCGGCGGACAGCGCCCCCGGCGGATCCGAGGCATCCGACTGTACGCTGGCGAAGAACAGTTCCAATCCTCCGTGCAGGAGAACCCCGAACTCGATTGGGTCGATCATCGACGGTTCGTACTCTTCGCCGCCCAGCTGGAGAAGACGTTCCCAGAGGAAATGGAAGGGACAGAGGCAGAAGTGCTCCAGAGCCGTTGCGCTGATCAGAAACCGGCCCTCATCGTCGCACAGTCGTTCCCCCAATACCCGGATCAGGCGCTCGTCCTTCAGATTCTGTCTGGCTGCGTCGATCTCCTTGATCTTCAGCGCCCCGCCTTCAGCTGCCTCATAGCCGGTTTTCTGCATCTTCTGCAGCGGAAAAGATGTTCCTTCGATCCAGGCCCTCCGTTCCAGGTCGTAGGCATCCGCCGGATCCGCAGCGGTTATTTCTACGGCCGGGATATCCTGGGCAAGGAACAGCGGCGGCGGCAGATTGGATCTTTGGAAGTCCCGGCGGGCGTAGCTGAACAGGACATTTTTCCCGCTGTAGCTGTACAGCTGCAGATGGGCGGGGGCAAGCTCCCGTTGCACCTCAGCAATATTCTGCTCCTCGTGAAGCTTGAGAAAGGGATAACAGCGGATCTTGTGGCTGGTGGCCGCCTGGGAGGCATTGATCACGATGTGATGTTCCGGCTCCATCCCCTCGCTCACCCTGAACGGATAAACCGAGATCCCGGCATCGTAGCGACCGGGCACGTACAAACGCTGTCCGAGGTACAGCCACCAGATCGGGAATGCCGG
>Ga0180437_10011476_pt1 | contig 10626 bp, 4 predicted proteins | sample SS_ome_4_FD_132410 | JGI IMG/M metagenome (GOLD analysis project Ga0180437, IMG submission 132410) | Hypersaline lake sediment archaeal communities from the Salton Sea, California, USA - SS_3_D_1 metaG | ecosystem: Environmental > Aquatic > Non-marine Saline and Alkaline > Hypersaline > Sediment... | reverse complement strand
GGCAACTTCGGCTCAATTTCTGTCACCAGAGACATTGTAGAACCGATCTGGCCTTGTTTTAAGGTCAGATGCCCGAGGAAAAGATCAAAGAAAATTCTAAACTCTAGTTTACGTACTGCACTTTTCGAGCGGATATCATGCCAAAGATGGAATTGCTTTCGTGCTTGCTCAAAATCGCCTCTATCAAAATAGCTCCATGCTCTCATTATTTCGGCCTCGGATTTTCCAGATGCGCTTCCCGTCGCTTCTGCCAGCTCGAAAACAACGCGGCAGTCATTCAAGGATTGATCCAGGTTGCCAAGCCAGTAATGCAAAACAGCTTTCCAGAAATATCCTGTTCTTTTTGCTCCAGGAGTCGGAGCGGCAGCGATATCCTTTTCGAACCACTCCAGTGCCTGCTGATAGTCCTCCTTGAGGGCATAAATGTAGCCAACTCTCCAGTAGGTCTGGAAGAAATCGGGCTTGATCTCCAGTACTTCTTTGTATTTCGCAATCGCCTCATCCAATCTGCCCATCCGGAAATAGAGCTCAGCCACAGAATCAACAGGATTGGCGTCCTTTGGATTCACAGAGGAATATCTCTTGAAATACTCGATGGATTTCTCATACTCTCCCATGTCCGAGTACATGTAGGCGAATGAATTCAAAGCATAGCCGTAATTCGGGTCGAGCTCCAACGCTTTCTCATATTCTTTAATGGCTTTATCGAACATTTCATCTGAATCATAATAGCTGGCCAGATCATAATGGACACGTTTTTCTTTAGGATATTTCTCCGTCATCTCCTGGAGGAGACTCAATCGTTTATCACCACTGGCATAATACGCTTCAATGTAAAGCCTTTCTTTCTCCGATGCCTTCTGGGCAAAAGCCTTAGCTTTCTCGTTGGCGGCATTTCTTTCCTTTGACATTCCCAAGTTACTGAGAGCCCGGCCAAGGTAAAGGTAGGCTACAGCGAATTCCGGGTCAAGCTCCACTGCTTTCTCAAGAGACTCTCGGGCATCATCATAATAGAATTTCTCGAACTCTTCTCTTCCCTGGAGAAAATAATTGTAGGCCTCCATGGAGGAAGTGGTTATGTCTGCGATACGCAGCTGAGCTGGCTCAATTTTCTTTTCGGATAGGCCCACTCCTCGAGAAATTTCCTTGCTCAGCTCGCCGATCTGTTTATCCAGAATACTCCCGACACCTTCCCCTTTCGACTGGGCGGATTTCAGCAGGTTTTTGGACTGTGCATCCAGGACTTTGACATCCGTGGCGAATATGTCTCCGGCCTTAACAAAACTTCCCATAACGATGGCGTCCACACCTTCCATCCGGCAGAGTTCGAAGCCTAATTCGCTGTCAATGGCATCCACATCCTCCTTCCCGAGCTGCTTAAGGAGGTCATGCATCCTTTCCCATGTCGTGACGCTGAGATATTTGGACTGCTCGAGACTGGTGATCAAGAGATTTGGGATGGCTTTCTGCAGATAGTCATATGATCTCTCTCCGGTTTGATTCTCGAAGCTGATCACGGCTATGGAAGTTCTAGGGATCTCTTTTCGGGGAAGGAACTGCCAGACAAGTACGGCGGCAGCAATGACAGCGATAATAACAATAGCCGGGATAAGCAGTTTCTTCATGCTGAAGGTGACGGTTATTTCCTTGGAAGTAATAGGCTTCCTCTTGGGAACCACTCTCTCCGTGGTGGGCATGCCTTTCTCTATCGTCTCCAGCTCGGCCCGGACTTCTCCAGCACTCTGGTATCTTTTTTCTCTATCCTTTTCCAGACATTTCAAGATCACTCGGCTGAGTTCTTCAGGAATCTGGGTGTTGATTTTTCCAGGATTCTGGGGAGCCTCGGTTTTGTGCTTCATGGCGATCGCGATGGAGGTCTCTCCTTCAAAGGGCAGCCGTCCGGTCACCATCTCATACAGGATCACACCCAGAGAATAAATATCCGAGCGCTGGTCAACCTCCTTGACTTCAACCTGTTCGGGAGACATGTACTCGGGTGTCCCGATCATCACGCCAGCGCCTGTCAACCCTTTGGCTTTCAAGGAACGGGCAATGCCGAAATCCATGATCCTGGCATTCCCTTCCTTATCCAGCATGATGTTCTGCGGCTTGAGGTCACGATGAACCACTCCCAGCCTGTGGGCCTCCGCCAGCCCATCGCAAATCTGATTAGCAATGGATACGGTTTTTCCGATGGGAAATTGTCCTATTCTCGTGATCGTGCTCTTCAGGTCTTCTCCGGATACCAGTTCCATGGTGATATAATGTGTATCCCCTTCTCTATTCAGGTCGTACATACGGCAGACATTCGGGTGCCCGATCTTCCTAGCGAACCTGAGCTCGTTCCGGAAACGCTCAATCGTTTTCTCATCCGCAGCGATTTCGGGCTTGAGCAGCTTGAGTGCGATCTTCTCGTTGACTTCCTTATCCAGCACTTTGTAGACCTTGCCCATACCGCCTTTTCCAAGCTCCTCAATCACCTCAAACCTGGAAGCAAATATCGAACCGGTCTTCAATTCTATCGGAGTCGTCTGGAGAGTCTTTGTCGGGCGTGCAGATTCTTCCTCGGAAGGATGAAGAGGTTCCGCACAGTTTCCGCAGAATTTTGTGTCAGACGGATTCTCAAAATCACACTTGGGACATTTCATGCTCATCTTTCCCGTTTTAAACTTGGCAAAAGAATATCAACCTATCCCAAATTAGTCAAATGAATTTAGAGCCAAAAACTGAATAGCTCGGTTAATTGAGGACTGTCCTGTGCATTACCAATGAGGACTCAAAATATTTGATTTTGAAAGGCTGGTTGCAACGCACTACTCTTTTTCATATCATAGACGCACTTAGACTGACTCAAGAGACAATGTGGCTTTGTTTTCAGAAAATGACTTCACATCGTTCATTTTCTCATAAAGACATGTCAATAGGGAGGGAGACTTCCGATGAATAAAGGAAGATTAAAAAAATCCTTGGGCCTTGTATTTCCCATTCTTCTTTTAATTACTCTTGCCAATCAGGCGTTTTCCGTTGAAATCGTGCCCCGGGCCAAATACCTGGATTATGCAAGGTCAGCGGCAGACTGGACCTGGGATAACTACGATGAGTTGATCGAAAAGTGGAAACAGCGTTTTGACCCGGAGAGTGTGTTCGGGTACAGACCTCCGGGCGGACTTCTGGAGATGTCGGTCATCTACAGCCATCTCTACGAAAAGGAGAAAAAGCCCGAGTACGTCAGGCGAGTCAAAAAGATACTCCTCGAATACGGAGACTACCGCTCCCAATATCCGGAATCATCCATCAAACAGCGACCGGACTACGCAGATGGTGTCCCAGCCCTTCCGGACTTTTTCACGGTGATGCGCTATATCCGCGCCTACGACACCCTCAACCGTCTCCAAGTCTTCAACAAATCCGAGAAGAAAAAAATCGAAACAACAATCGCGGAAAGCATGGTTTATCTTCTCCGCACTCAGGAATGGGGACCGATGAACAGAACAGCACTCCGGGCAGAGTCATTGGCCTGGGCTGTGCGCGCCCTTTCCGGCCATCCCGATGTTCAGAAGTGGGAGATGCAGCGTAAAGCCCTGGGGGATGACAACTGGGGAAACTGGCAGATCGAGGATGCCACCATCTACCACGGCGTCTGGCTCTACGCCCTCTGCGGGTACGCACATGCCATGGACAAAATGGACGAGCTGTTTAAAACACCCGAGATGTACTACTACGCCCATTATTTTCTCAACCTGATGAGCCCTGCGGGCATGGTCCCGGATTTCGGCGACGCCAACTGGCTCTCGAACTGGCAGCTCTTCCTGGTGTTTTTCGAGGCGGCAGCTTCTCAGTATAAAAATCCTCACCTGAAATGGGCGGCTTCCACGATTGCCAGAAACTTCATCGATTTCGACAATCCCACCAGCGTCGGACTGGGCTATATATTTCTGGACTGTTTTCTTTGGGGAAACGATGACATTCCGGCAGTCATGCCAGAAAGCTTCTCTCAAGAAGTCATGGAGGACGTCCAGGGAAAGAAGATCATCTTCCGCAACGGATGGAGCAATCAATCGACTTATCTGCTCTTGAATTACAGGGATGAAGGAGACGGCGGTTTGAACTTCAGAGATTATCTCAGGGATACCATTCCGGTCGAGGAAGAAAAGATGACTCACGGTCATTCGGACGAGAACAGCATCGCGCTTTTGATGTCCGGCGGTTCTGTGCTTCTCCATGACGGCGGTTACAGGGATTATATGCCCAGCGGTCCGTTCGGCGCCTACCGCCAGGATTACTTCCATAACCGGCTGTGTGTGCGCCCGGAAAAAATCTGGATGGGACAGGAAGAGGGAGAATTCCGTTACAGCATCCGCGATGCGGTTCCGGGTCAGGCCATTCTCGAATTTCTCCACAATGCGGGCTCCTACCGGATTGTCCGCACTCAAAAAATCGATTTCCTCTCACTCCCGGATTTCGACTACAGCCGGACGAGGCTCATCGATTCCAACATGGGGTATGAGTGGGATCGAGTCATAGCTTATATCAAAGACCTGGAAATTTTTGTGGTGTTCGACGTCTTTAAATCGCGGAAAGAGGAATTCTTCACCCTCGCCAATCTCTGGCATACACGGGAGATCCTAGAGCAAGGGGACCACTGGTATGACACGGTTTACGACCAGATCCAGAATCGACAGTTATCCCAGGACAGGCATCTTCTCCTCGTTTTTCCTCTCACCCATTACCGTCTGGAGGGAGTTGAGCCTGAAAAACGTCACTATCAAGATGAAACGCTCATCCATCAGACGACAGCCCAGCATTTCGAGCTGGGAGAAACCGTGGGCTTTGTCACCGTGCTCATCCCCCACTCTGCGGGAGAATCTCCACAGCGGGCGGCCGAGCAGGTCAGTCTCCTTCCGGTCTTTCCCGAGAGGGCAGGCTTAGGAGTCCAAGTCAGAAAGGGAGACAAAAATGTCATAGTGGGCGTGAAGAATGACCTCCGGATGGATATGGTTCGAGACTGGCGCCGGCCCAGATACACCTATGAATCGGGAAAGATCAGCTTCGGTGATATAGAAACCAACGGCGATTTTGTTTTTGCCTCCACAAAGGGATTAAAACTCGATTACACGATCGTCAACCTGACCAAAGCGCTGTACAAAGACAAAGTCCTCGTCGAAGCCAAGTCAGGATTTTTCGGATTGGCCTTTGACGGAAGTCCGGAGACCAAAGGAGTCGGAAAGCTTCGCTACTGGCGGGATACAGTGCATACTAGAAAAAAATAATAAACAGATGAGAATAGGAGCGGTCAAGAAGGAGATCACTCCTTCGCTACCCGCGGATCTAATCGGTTACATTAGACGATTCGGTAAATCCACAGGAGTTCATGACCCTCTTCTGGCCAATCTACTCCTGGTGGACAACGGAGCTGAAAAAGTCCTTCTCATCTCTCTGGATATTGTTTTCTTGAGTAGCGATTTCTCCCACAGAGTGAAACACTCTATTTCTGAAAAGCTGGAAATAGATGAAAAGAACATCCTCATCGCTGCCATTCATACTCATTCTGCACCAGGCATCCATCTCTTCAGAGATGAAAGTATCCGGAATAAAGAGTGGGAGGACAAAGTCTTTCAAACACTCGTTAATGGAGCGGTTGAAGCGGACCAACAGTCCCAAGCCGCTTATCTCGGCGTGGGATCGGGAAGGTCATTCATCGGGAAAAACAGGCGGAACGATGAAGGGCCGCTCGACCCAAATTTTGCACTGATCTGCTTCTTCGATGAAAGAGATCATCCTCTGGCTGTGATCGCCAACTACGGCTGCCATCCCGTTGTCCTGGATGAAAAGAACCTGTTCATCACAGCGGATTATGTCTATGACTTCCGCAGCAGCTTGAACAAAATTCTCTCCTCAGATGTCATCACTCTCTTTTTCACAGGAGCCAGCGGCGATGTTGACCCGGTGGAACGCGGCAGCTTCGCAATTGCCAAAAGACTGGGCTTGGAATTGGCGGAAGAAGCTCTCAAAATCATTGACGTTATGGAAGCCAAAGCAGATATCGGTATAAAAGCTCAAGAAGCCTCATTGAAAATTCCGTACGGATGGATCCCTGATGCTCAGGAAACAGAGGAGATCCGCACATTCACCCGTCAAAAATACGAAGAAGCAGTAGAGAACAGAGACAGAATCGCTCAAAAAATACAGAAAGCGTTCCTGCTCTGGGCGGATGAGCTCAGGGAAAAGGCTAAAAACAATGAAATGCCTAAATCTCTGGAATGTGAGCTTCAGTCCATAAAGTTGGGGGATGCCATACTGCTCGCTTTTCCGTTCGAGCTTTTTTCCTCCATCTCTCTATCGCTGCGGGCACAGAGTGGAATCCAAGATCTATTCATGGTCGGCTACGCCAACGGGTACAGCGGTTATCTTCCTGATAAAAAATCCCTGGAGAAAGGCGGTTATGAAGTCGAGGAGGCGTTCAAGTATATCGGGCTTCTGCCTTTCGCTGCCAATGCGGAAGAGCTTTTCTTGGAGAAAGCCCTCCACTTGATAAAAATGTAACACATGTGCTCGCTCAATAATTCAGTGACATTTAACTCGTGTCATTGCGAGCAAAGCGCGGCAATCTCATTTAGTCGAATGAAGTCTCAATTGCAAAAATGACATCTATTTTATGGGATTGCCGCGCTTTGCTCACAATGACACCATCTTCTTCGATGAATTGAAAAAAGTGTTATTAGATTACTGAGCATAAACAACTCAGTCAGATTAGATAGAAGACAGTGCCCAAAGGAAACTAAGCTGATGCAAGCCATTGATTGGACGATCATCGCTCTCTACTGCGTCTTCATGATCGGTATGGGAATCTACTTCACCCGCCGCGCAGGGAAGAACACGGAAAGCTACTTCATCGCCGGACGCAAGCTCCCGTGGTGGGTTCTCGGTTTTTCCGCTGCAGCCACTTACAGCGGTGCAGGAGCTGCTCCCGCTTTCACCATGCTCGTCTTTCAAGGCGGCCTGATGGGAAACTGGTGGTGGTGGGTGCCTTTTGCCATCTGGATGCCTCTGGTGGCGGTTATCTGGTCCAAGCTCTGGCGGCGGCTGCGTGTGGTCACCACGGCGGAGTTCATGGAGCTGCGCTACAGCGGCAAAGAGGCACGGATTTTCCGGGGGATTTACGCCACATTCATGAGCCTGGGTTTCGCCGTGCTCTTGAACGGTTATGTCATGGGCTGGTTGATACGGGCCATGGCTCCGATATTCCAATGGACAGACCTCCAGGTCATTCTTTTTTCCACCGCACTCGTTCTGGTGTACTGCACGCTTTCCGGACTTTTCGGCGTAGCCTACAGCGACGTCATCCAATTTCTCATATTTTTCGGAGCCAACCTCATTCTGATTCCGGTCATCCTGAGCAAAATCGGAGGTTTGAATGTTGTTTATGAGATGGCCACATCTCAGCGGGGAACGGATTTTTTCCATGCCCTCCCTCCACACGGAGAGATCGTGGGCATGACTCTTTTCTTCCTGATTATCCAGGGGCTGTTCTACGCATCCTCCCCTGCCGGGGGTGAAGGGTACACAGCCCAGAGGTTTATGGCTGCCAAAAACGAGTTTCACGCCCAGACCGGACAGATGTTCAACGCCTTCATCACTCTGATCGTGAGGGTTATTCCTTTTCTCTTCCTGGGGATAATCGGCGCGGCTCTTCTTCCGGCAGCCACAACCGAGCCGGATAGAGTCTGGGGAATCCTGGTCTCCCGCTATTCCCTTCCTGGTTTGACCGGTCTTCTGGTCGCCGCAGAGCTGGCTGCTTTCATGTCGACCATCGACACTCACATCAATTGGGGAAGCTCCTTCCTGATCAATGATCTTTACCGCAAGTTCATCAAGCAAAAAGCCAAAGAGAAACATTATGTTTTGATAAGCCGGATGGCCACTGCCGGGATACTCCTGCTGAGTGTCCTGGTGGGATATTTCCTGGTTGAACAGATGATGGCCTGGTTCCTGTTCATCAATTCGGTCATGGTTGCCTTCATCCTGCCCTTGAGCTGGTTGAGGTTTTTCTGGTGGAGGCACAATATCTATGGAGAAGCGGCAGCCATTATCATTGGCCTTCCACTTTCTTACGTCATCTGGTTTCCTTTAGGATTCTCTCAGACCGATAAACACCCTTTCTGGCACGGATTCCTCCTTCTCTTCGCTCTAGGATGGACGATTATTCTGGTTATGGATCTGCTGACACGGCCAGAAAAAAAAGAAAAGTTAAAAGAATTCTACGAAAAATGCCGTCCGCCCGGATTCTGGGGCCCGATCGCTCGGGAAATCAAAGGAGAAGACAAAAGGAACCGCAAAAAAGAGAACCTGAGAGACATCATCGACTGCTTTCTCGGAATCATCTTCTGCCTGTGTTCGATCGGTTCCTTGACCGCATTTTTCGGACGGCATTGGACTCTGTTCACCGCATCTCTTGTGCTCTCGCTAGCCAGCGGCGGTATCTTTCTCATGCGCTGGAAACAAAGAGGAGTGTTTAAATCTTTATGAAGTTGTTTTAATTTAAATTATGAGATTGCCACGCTTCACTCGCAATGACACAACTAAGGAATCGTCTTACAAAATTAGCAATGACATACAAGTGAGATTGCCTCGCTTTGCTCGCAATGACAGAAAATTGGGGACTGTCCCCAATTAATGTCCCCAATTAAATGGGGCCGGGAACAAAGAGAGGTGTTTAAGTCATTATAGAGGAGGTCAAAATGAAGAAAATCCTTGTTATCCTATCCCTATTCGCCTTATTTGGCTCTGCCCTTGCAGGAGGCTCATTCCAGGGAAAAGGCATCTGGGTTCATCCCGGAGATATGGGGAAGAGCGAGGCGGAAGTCGAAGAGTTCTTCAAGTTGTTGGACAAATGCGGTTTCAACATCGTTTTCCCTCTGGTCAAAGGAACCGGGGGCATAATTTACTGGCACAGCCAGAAATTCCCCGAAGCCATCCACTCCGATTATAAAGATTTTGACCTGCTGCGCGCCGCGGTCAAGTACGCCCATGCATACGGGATCAAGATCCACCCCTGGCTGTGTGATTATCCGGAAGGAAAAAACAGCCCGGCCTTTAAGCAGCATCCGGAATGGGCCATGCTCAATCCCCAGGGAGGCTACACCTCAGATGAAAAGCTGAGTCAGGACCGGCCCTACAACCCTGTCTGGATGTGCCCGGTGCAAAGGCCCGGCTACACAGACCAGTGGTTGATCCCGATGATCGAAGAGATCGTGAAAAACTACGATGTTGACGGCATTCACCACGATTACGTTCGCTACCCGGGAGATGTGGCTCCGGATTCATACTGCTTCTGCGACTACTGCCTGGAGCATTACCTCACCTATAATCACTTTTACTACTCAAACCGCCCCCAGGATCAGATCTCGTTAAAAATTGTCTTACCCCGAGAAGAAGCCAATTGGCACAATGACCTGACACTGAAACCTTCCGATTGGCCCCAGATGAGCCGGGAGGAGAAAGCGGACTACCTGCTGAACGGGAAATCCGTGAACCGGAATGACCTGGACTATTATTTCTACGAAACACGGTGCGACGCTATTACCCGCTTTGTCCGGGAAGCCACGGAGCAAGCCCGGAAGATCAAGCCGGATATCGAGTTCTCGGCAGCTGTCTTCATCAATCCCATGAGGAGCGCCAGACACATCGGACAGCGCTGGACCGATTTCCTGTCCTGGGTCGATATCATGGCCCCGATGAACTACCGGAGTCATTTCCAGGGCAGCTTTGAGGATTATCTGGCATATCTAAAGGATTACATTCAAATCCAGATGAAATGGAGCAGGAGAGTGAGTCTTCTGTACGCCGGAGTGACCGGGCACTATATTTACAAAGAAGAAAGGGAACCCTGGGAGGAAGCCATAAATATTCTCACATCTACAGAGGTTACGGATTCAAGCCGAGAGAGGCTTAATGCGCTGATGGAAAAAAACATAGCCTATTTGAAAAAATTCAAACCGAATAGAGCCAAGGGGCTGAACAACACGTACAAATCCTGGATGAAAAACAAAATTCAGAATGAAAAGTTTGTGGAGGCCCTGAGGGAGGTTCTCAGCAACCCTCCTCCTGGATTTTTCCCTGAAGAGAAACTCCTGCGCACGATCGAAACAGTCAGACAAGCTGGGGCTGATGGCGTCGTCATCTTTGCCGCAGGCATCATCCAACGGAACAAGCTCTGGCCAGCACTGGAGAAGGCTTTATCTGATTGAAAGAAAATCCTCGCTCCTTTTTCCGAGAAAGGTTTTTTTCAGCAGGAAGCCCTGATTCTCCCGGCACATCTTTCGCGCCAGGTTAAGGAGCTCCCGGCTCAACTGCCGCACTCTCCAAGCGCATAACACCTCATATATTTTTATAATCTACAATCATGATTCGCAACTGCGATTATCAATGGATATCGTGAAATGTCACTTTATTGTCATCTGCATATCCCGCAATCACCATCAATTGACCCGTATGCGCAGATACAGTTGCACAGATCCCCATTGGCCGCGATGCGAAACAGGCTATCGTAGGCGGCTTTGGCCTGCGGAGTCGAATATTCATAGGGACAATAAAAGGTAGTTTCCATTGCCAGATCCCTGGCTTTCC
>Ga0180437_10011473_pt1 | contig 10626 bp, 7 predicted proteins | sample SS_ome_4_FD_132410 | JGI IMG/M metagenome (GOLD analysis project Ga0180437, IMG submission 132410) | Hypersaline lake sediment archaeal communities from the Salton Sea, California, USA - SS_3_D_1 metaG | ecosystem: Environmental > Aquatic > Non-marine Saline and Alkaline > Hypersaline > Sediment... | reverse complement strand
CCCCAATGCCAGGTGCAGCAGCTCTTCGAAAATCTGCGCCGTCGTCTCGGCATCGGCCAAAGCCCGGTGCTGGGATTCCTGGGGGACACTCAAATGTTTGACCACGGTGTTCAGGCGATGGTTAGGAAGCCAGGGGAGAAGGATGCGCGACAATTCCAGGGTGTCGAGAATCCGCTCCCAGGATATGTCGAGGGAACCGGACTGGGCCCGTTCCCAGGCTTTGCGGATGAAGGCCACGTCGAAAGCGGCGTTGTGGGCAACGATCCAATCCGTTCCGAGAAAATCCGCGATCTCTTCCAGTTTGTCCTCCAGCGCAGGCTGGTTCTCGCAATCCTCCTGGCGGATCCCCGTGATCTGGGTGATGAACCGGGGTATGGGAACGGATGGATGAAAAAGCTGATGGTAGCGCTGGCCGGGTTCTCCTTGGTTCACCCTGACCATGCCGATTTCGATAATTTCGTCCCGCTCGGGCTCCAATCCCGTTGTCTCGATATCGAGAGCGACGAACGATTCGACAGAGAGTTCTTGACGTGTCGGGTGCTGCATTTTCATGGTGAAGTGAAGTATAAAGAATTTTAAGAAAATAGTCAACTTTTTTCATTTTATACAAATAAAAAAGCTTCTTCATTCGGTTCCATCACCCGTCCAATAGGCAGATGAATGCTTGACGAAGAGCGTCTTGGCGTCTTCGATCATCCAAAAACCGTCGGTTTACCCGGTTGTGTGGACATGGCCGAAGGGCGTCATCTAAAAAATCCGTAGAAAAATATCACAAACGAAAAGAATTCAGCAAACCTTTATCAAAATAGCCGAGTCTAATCTTCAGAGAAAAAAATGCGTTGGATGAAAACTTATCGTCCAGAATTTCGTAATGTAAGAGGAAAAACAACACGGACAGAAAGGGGTTCGAGATGAAGTTGCAGAGCAGAAGCTATCGATGGATAACGGGCGGTGTGTTCGTCCTTTTATTCGCTGGGTTGTCGTACGCCGGGTCTATCCTGGACGGCGATATCGAGCGATCGTTTAACGTGGGGCCGGGAGGACGGCTCATCCTGGAGTCGGACATCGGTTCCATCGAGGTACGATCTCATAACCGGAACACGGTGGATGTGGATGTCCTCATCGAATCCAGAAGGGGAGGACGACGGGTCGATGAGTTCCTGGAAGATTTTGAAGTCGATTTCCGGCATCAGGGCAACGATGTGACCATCATTGCCGAGTACCCCCGCGACCGATGGAATTTTTGGGACTCCATCGGTAAGTACATCCGCGTCCATTTTCGAATCAATGTACCCAGTAAATACAACGTGGACTTGAAAACCTCGGGGGGCAGCATTTCCGTGGACGACCTGGAGGGTGAGGTGGTGTCCAGGACATCGGGCGGCGGGCTGGAGTTCGGCCGGATCAAGGGTCCTGTGAAGGGGAAAACGTCGGGTGGAAGCATCCGTCTGTCGAGCTGTGAAGGAACCGCCGATGTGAGAACCTCGGGTGGTAGCATTACGGTCGGACAGGTGAGCGGGGATGTCTATGCCCACACATCGGGGGGCAGTATCCATGTGGATGAGGTCATGGGCATGATCGATGCCACGACCTCCGGCGGATCGGTCACGGCCAGCATTACCCAACAGCCCGAGCATGACTGCCGGTTGACGACGTCGGGCGGAGGGATTACGGTGCATCTGGCCGAGGACATCAAAGTGGATTTGAACGCCAGTACCAGTGGCGGACGCGTGAGAACAGATTTTCCCGTCACGATTCGCGGGGAGATCAGCAAACGGTCACTCAAGGCCAAGATCAACGGCGGAGGGCCGGAGTTGTACCTGCGTACATCGGGCGGGAGTATTTCCATCAACGAATTGTAGAGAGACAACGGTACCCGGCCGCCGCATGGGAAGACAACCATCCATCAACGGGCCGAATGATATCGAGATGTATCGAATGTGCCTGTCGGCTATATAGCCGGCAGGCTTTTTTATAAGATGTCTGGACTGTGAATTCCATCGGCCTGCCCAAGAGCCAATAGATGATCCGTTATCCCTCAGGCACCCCAGTCAAGCGCGCTAAATAACCAGATAGCACATAGCAAGATAAACGTTGTTCTCTGTTTTTTCTTGATTTTTTAGCCAATCTTTCTTATTATACATTGTTATAGTTCATCTTTTTTAAAAATTTCCGAGTGGCGAGATTCCTTTGAGCGGGGGAAGAAAAAAAGCTCAAAATGGTGGGGGCGATTCCTTATTTAAGGCATTTACATATTCCCTATATAAGGTATCCACCTTGAAAATACCCAATATAAGGTATTTATGCCTTATATAAGGCATTAGGATATTCTATGTATTTGGTATATTATGTTAACCTTAAATTAAAAAATATAAACAATTATCAATCATAAGCGGAGGTTGTGTAATGTTAATTAAAACCAAACCATTCATGTTCAGTCTTTTAATTCTGACTTGCTTTCATATGAGTTTAAAAGGCCAAGACACTGATTCGAACCAAAAAGTACGCGATGAAGTTATAGAATTCCTAAATAAATTCCAAGAGGGGTATAATAAAAAGGATGTATCAAAGGTAAAAGAATGGACCCATGAATTGATGACCAGGGATGTCTATATCATGGGTACCAATGGAGTATTCCCAAATACCGGTGAATGGCAGGTAGGAATCGACAAAGCGGAAGAGTTGTTTGCCAATGACTGGAAACGATGGGGTGTTTTAGAGACGGATATAAATAATTCTGATATTAAAGTTTTGACGCCGGATGTAGCAATGGTGGCAATGAAGGCCACAGTAACTAAGAGTCCAGAAAATGGATTTGGCAGAAGTAATGAAGATAATATTAAACGCTGCTTGAGACGATTGGCTGAATTAGAGGAAGATACAACTAAGTCAACCCAGCTTAAGCTTTTTACTGCCATCTGGGATGCTGGTATGGTACTCAAACATACTGAATTAGGAGATACTTTTGTCTGGCCGATCCGGATTTCAATGGTGCTCATCAAAAAAGAAGGAAATTGGAAGATGGCTCAAACTCATTATTCCTATCCCATGTTTGGCTACCCGCCGATCAGACTTATTGATGGTAAAGTAGTTACCTATTGATTAAGATTCCAGGGGAAATTTTAATACTCTGTAAGTTATATACTATTCATACTTTCGTTATTATTCTACACAAAATAAGGCTAACCAACGTTTCCAGGCGACTCAAACAGCTGCTGGTTTTTTGAGTTTCAGAGCAAATTGGTTGAAATTTTGTGCTCTCAAAAAGGGAATCACCTGCTGTTTGTGCGCGTGAAACGAAAGTCGTTATACACGTAAATAAAGACCGCTTTTCATCAATCCTTTTTATCAGTTGATAATCCAGGGATTTTTTATTGCATTTTTAATGGGTATTTGGTAAATTAAATCATGAAAAACCTGTCTTTTTTCCTGTCCTTAATTTTTTAATAATTCAATTAAATCAATAGCTTAGATAGTAAAAATACCGGCCTTTAAAGCCGGCAGGCTTTTTTTATATTCCGTCTGGACTGGGGATTTCATCTGCCTGTCCGAGATCCGACAGACGAACCGTCATTCCTCAGGCACCCAAGGAACCGGATCACGCCAGGGCATCCTACATCCGATAAATGTTGAAAGCTCCCTGTCCCATACCATTTTGTAACATCTGCTTTTTTTACTTGCACGGGTGAAGATAAATTCGTATGTTCCTGTCATTATTACTCTTGTGTCTTCACTGTCCTCAAAAGGATGGACGCGTCGATGAAAAAGCCGATGCTGCTATTTCTCCTGAAGATGGCCATCGCACTGGCCACCATGCTCCTCCTGTTTACCCAGCTGGACTTTCAGGAAATACGCTCGGCGCTGCAGAATCCCGAATATCCCGTGTTCATTCTTTTTGCCCTGCTTCTTCTGATACCCAACCTGTTTCTCCAGTGGTACCGATGGCACTTTCTCCTGAGGACGATACAGCCCGATCTTCGCGTGTCCGAATCACTGGGCTCTCTGTTTGGCGGTGTCCTCGTGGGATTCATCACACCGGGGCGCATCGGGGAGATGGGTCGCTCTCTGTTTCTGAAGGAGACGGATCGATGGCAGGCGTTCGGTCTGGCCTTCCTGGACAAGCTGTACTCCCTGCTGGTGATACTCGTCGGCGGTATATGGGGCGTCTTCTTTCTCGTATGCCACCTGTTCCATTACGCGGCATTCATCTTCTGGCCGTTCTGTGCCGTGGCCCTTATCATCACCCTGATGGCTGTCGGCATCGCGCTCCATCCCCAGTGGGTGCGCAGTTTCTTGTACAACCTGTCGCTGATATTGCCGCGACGGGACAAAATGAAGCGCCTGATGGGCTGTATGGACCGGTTCCGGAAAGAGCAAGCCACGATGCTCCTGGTCCTCTCCTTCATGCTCTACGGCATCTACATCCTCCAGTTTTGCCTACTGGCCCGGGCGTTCCAGAGCCTGCCCTGGCTGGCGGCCGTGACGGCCACCACCTCGACGTTCTTCACCAAGACACTCCTTCCCGTCTCGCTGGCTGATCTGGGAATCCGGGAGGGAGCGGCCGTGTTTTTCTTCCAGAAATTTCAGGTACAAAAAGTGACGGCCTTTAACAGTTCCATCCTTCTCTTTTCCATCAACGTACTCATCCCCACCGTGCTGGGACTGCTGTTTCTCCTCATCAATTGGAAAGACTCCCGTCCGTCTTAATCCGCTATTTTTTTCCCTAAATCGTTAATTCTTGGTATGATAATTGCAAAATACCATCCCAAGATCGACTCCTTATCTATGGTCATCGGAAGACGGGGAGTATCCACAGGATGTGAACGATAAAACAGGAGTTTGAATGAAGCAAGAAAGTCCCGGCACCAGAACGAGGGTGAGGAAAAAAAGGCGTAATAACAATATTTTAAAATACATAGGTATTGCTGGCAGTAGCATGGCGGCTCTGGTGTTGCTGAGCATCATTGCCAGCCAGGTGTATCTGTCGTACAGGGCGCATGTTTTCAAGATGGAAAGACTCAGCCAGGAGCTGGTCGATCTCCGTTCGGCCATGAACATAGACAGCGTACGGCAGTTCAAGATTCAGAAGATACTGAACATTATTCGTTCCCACAATCCCGGTATATCCCAGGCGGAGATGTACGATATTGCCAGCGAAGTGTACGAGATGTGCATGAAATACACCAACCTGGATATCGATCTGTTGTGCGCCGTCATCACGCATGAGAGCGGTCTGTCGTGGGATCCCTGTGTGGTGTCCAAGGCGGGCGCCATGGGGTTGATGCAGATCATGCCCGTGACAGGATTTTTCCTGTCCGAAAGCGAACGCATCCCCTGGACAAGTCCCGAGGAGATCATCTTCGATCCCATCTACAACATCCGTCTGGGATCTCGGTATCTATCGATGCTTATCGACCGGTACGGCCTGGAAGGCGGTCTGGCCGCATACAACGGCGGTGAGAAGCAGGCGGTGCTCTGGCTGGAGAACGGAAAAGACAATCAGTATCTCTGGAGCGAGACCCGGGATTATATTCCGGCCGTGCAACGGCTGTATGACGAGTACCAGGCTCAGGGCATGTAGCATATTATCGGCATTTCTGCGACGGGATGAATCTTCACATCATCCCGTTTTTTATTTGCCATTTGATGAATTATTTTATATTATTCGTGTAACGCGGACGGAATCGGTTAAAAAAGACGTGCCGACGACGAACATCCGTCCCAAGTCAATCACGGAGAAAGAGGCATCCGCGCGTGCGCATCCTGCATATCGCTCCCTTTAACACAGCCGGCGTCCCTTTTGCGTTCGTGAAGGCGGAACGGGCTTTGGGCCATGAAAGCCGGCTCGTCACGCTGGGCCGGCACCCGCAAGACCGCGAAGAGGATATATGCCTCGACCTGCCCTTTCTGGATTCGTGGCTCGTACGCCGTGTCAAGGGAATCGTCACGCCGGAGCACCGGCGCGTGGTGAGCCACGTGGCCAGGCTCCCTTCTAAGATACCCCCGGAATGGAAGCCCAGTCCGTGGGGAGAGAGCCTTCTCATCAACTTGCGGGAACGGGTGTGGAAGAAAAAGATTGAGGAAGCCATCCAGGAGCATGGTTTGTACGATTACGACGTGTATCAACTGGACGGCGGATTGGAATTCTTTCGCGACGGACGGTTCGTGCGCCGGTTAAAGGAATCGGGCAAGAAGGTTATCTGCTGCTACACGGGCAGCGACTTGCGGACGCGGGGTGTCATACCGGCCATCGATGCGTCGAGCGATCTCAACGTAACCGTGGAGTTCGATCACCTTCAGTACCATCCGGATATCCATCACGTCCCATTTCCACTGGATGTGGACGCATTCCAGCCGGCCGATCCTGCCGGGGGCCACGTCGTTCGCATCGGCCATGCCCCGACGAACCGGGCGGCCAAGGGCAGCGACATCATCATACCCATCGTCCAGGCTCTGGAACGCCGATTTCCTGTCCAACTGGTGCTGATCGAAGGCTTGCCCTACAGCGAGGCCATCCGGTTGAAGCGGACATGTCACGTGTTCATCGACCAGATCGGCGACCTGGGGTATGGGATGAACAGTCTGGAAGCGCTGGCCATGGGCATTCCCGCATGCTCTTCCCTGGCCCCGGGATTTGCCGAGGTATACCCCGACCATCCCTTTATCGTCGTGGGCGCGGATACCCTGGAGACCGAGTTGACCGCCCTGATTCAGGATCGTCGTCTCATCAGGAAAAAGGGGAAACAGGGGCGCGCGTGGGTTCGACGGGTCCACGATGCCCGCGCCGTGGTGGAACGTATCCACAGCTTGGCAGGATGTCGTTGACAACTTTTTCTCGCCTCCCGACGTCTATACAATAAAGATATACAGCGTCCCAATGCTGGCATGCCTGGCATCCGGTAGAGTGGGCAGATAGGGTATAGGAAGCATAGGGAAAAGTCCAAAAGGTGTATGCGAATATCCGAAAGGGAAGGGGGCGGCGCATAACGGTCCGGTATCCTCTGAATGGATGTCCATGCGTTTTGAATTGGAGAAAAATCTAAGTTCATAAAAGTACGATTTCGGGTGTCAAGGTATTCCTTGATTGATGCAAGTACATTCGGAGGGTGGTCCAGGCAGAGAAGGATGGAGATGAGACGAATGCAGAAGGAGTTGACCAAAAAAATTGGCATATCTAAAGATACTATTCATAATTGGGGGAAGGGGAGGTGTCATCCTTCCGAAACGTGCTAAAAAAAATAGGTAATGGTTCTATCGACCTTTTAATGCGCAGAACTTGGAGTCATGGGGTCGAGAGTTCAGATTTCTCACCCCGACTATCTAAGGACCCGTAAAGTCACGAGTCATGAACGTGCTTCAGACAGCTCAACAAATTAGTCTATTTTGGTCTATTTTGGGCACGTTTAATTTCGGTTTTAAATTATCCATGTATGCTGTCTTTTATAATCACTTTAAGTGATATTAAGGTTGAGATAGAGCCTATGGATTCAGAATTCGTTTCTTTTAAATCATTAAATAGAAAAATCATTTAACAATAACAAAAGGGATATTTTTGATTAATTCTTTGATTATCTTTTCTTGATATTTTGTGTGCCGAATGTGTATCCCAGCAGGTTATTATTCCATATAGCAATAATGGTTGGAAGCGCGTCCTTGTGGAGACGTAATATATATGAGAGTTAATATTCGTTGTCATATATTTAATAAACTATTTATTAAATTATTCTTGACTTTTAATAAATATTTTTGTAAATACTCATAAATAATAATTTTCTGTTATTTACAACGCATAAGTAATAAATAATGCTCCAGATAAGAGAGAAATTACAACTATATATTTCTGCTATTTTTTAGGAGGATTTGCATAGAAGAATAAATAAATAACACCGAAAAGAGTAAACCTCATAAAACGGGGGGACACAAATCTACGGATTTGAAAAAAGCTGTTTTTCAGTGGAGAAATAAACAGCGATATTAATCAGGAAGATCGAGGATTCTTTTAAAACGTACCACGATAGCCGGGAGGGCCAAAGTGCAATGTTTTTTTGGCGACCGGCTTTTTTTGTGGATTTATCGGAGAGATATTTGAATCAACCTATTCATAACGAAATTAAGCGATTGATAGACTGCTATAAATACTATATAATTTTCGAGAATTCGTTCACGAATCCTAAACATTTATAAAACACATTGGAAGAAAGGAGCATGTCATGAAGAAGACGATAAAATACGCAGCTGTTATTGTTTCTCTCTTATTACTTTTTTTTATTTCATGTAGTAAAAAAAGTTCCCCTACAGATTCTCAAGTAAGTCCGTATGTAGGGACCTGGGAGGGTACCACAAGCCAAAATAGATCGATCTCTTTTAGCGTGACAGAAGAGGGCATAATTAATAACCTCACTTGTACGATACGTATTAGTGTGGGAAATTACCGTGCAACGATTAACTATTCGGCTGATGATCCGGTAACGATTACTCGTGGTTCTTTTGATGTTTTTCTGTCTGTACCCATAACAAATGTCAGTACCACACTGCATGGTACATTCAGCTCGGAAAGTAATGCGAGTGGAACGTATGATGAATTTTCAGACGACTTCTTTTATAATGACGGAAGCACCTTAATATTCGGCACCGGTGGGACACAGATTTCAGCAGGAACCTGGGAAGCGACAAAAGTAGGAATAGAACCTGAACCTGATCCTGAACCTGATCCTGATCCTGAATCCACTAATTATATCGAATTTAAAATAGATGGTACACAATACCGGTATGAATATGCTTCTGGCAGTCGTAATCATCCCTACGGGTATTATTTTACCGAGGAGGGCAATAGGCCAGAACAGTACAATATTGTCGGTTCTCTAACAGTGGCAGATGGGAGTGCAAATAGAAATATGATAAGAATAAGCTTTATTAATTATTCATCCTATTCCCTCGGGTGGCGCATCACTGTTCGCTATTACGATCAAAATGGCACCGTTATTACTTTTGATGATGATCAGGATATAGATATTTCCATGTTGCAGAACAGAGACGCCGTGGGCAGACAGATGAGCGCAACCATATCAGGACCGCTACAAAGCAGATCTGGTTCAAGCTCGGTATCCGATATATCGTTTTCGGTTGAACGAATTTAGTAGTCAGAATAGGAAGATAATTCGGGTGTGATATGTCAGGTATCGTAGGAAACTGCTGTAACATGTATTCATTACTCTATCAATATTTCAAAAGGCGTTTTTACATTATTTAAAGTATATATAAAAACAATCAATTAATTCACCATTTACAGGGATAGAGTGTGAGTCCCCTTGGGGACCCGAAACTCTGTTTTTATTAAAGAATATAGCGCCCGGAAACGAAGTAAACAAACTTATTATCGAAATTCGAAAATACTAAAGAATAGTATTAATTGAAAACATACTTTAAGAATCCATTTTCTGCAAAACACATGTCGATTTTCCTACCTGCTTTAAATCCTTGTCCGAATGATATGGCCTGTACATCTCTGTCGCACATTCAGAAAAACGTGGACACGAATGCGATTTTTTGTGGCGTTCCACTGTTGTTGTAAACGTCCTTTCATGCAAAAGAAAATGTATTTTCATCGTGTTTAATCCATTGATAGACGACCGGATCGTTCACCGGTCTTTTTACAGAATGTTGTCCGGGATTTTAAACGGCGATGAAGCGGGCGGAACTTGCTTCACGTCGACACGTATAACGTGTGATTTTATGTCATGTTTGCAGGAAAATGGTTGCCATCCATGAAACCAACGAAAATCATCCCTGAGATCATCAACAGATTTCCGATACTGAAGCGGCTGGATTCCGTGAAGGGGCGACGGATCGTCGCGGCTGCTGCAGGATGTCTCTTACTGATCATTATCCTCGCCCTGATGGGTTCGGGGCACCGTACGGAGACGGGAAACTGGGCCGTCGTAGAGCAGGGGGACTTTACCGTGGAACTCGTCGAATCCGGAGACGTGGAAGCCGTGTCCCAGAAGGTAATTTCCGCACCCATGATGTGGGGAGAAAAGCTCCAGGTGACGGAACTTGTACCCGAGGGCAGGTTCGTCAAAAAGGGCGACTTCCTTCTCCAGTTCGATGTCAGCGATCTCGAAGACACCAAGAAACTGCGGGAAGATCAGCGGGTATCGCTTTTGGCCGATATGGAAAAGTTAAAGGCTCAACAGGCATTGGCCATCTACAACCAGGAGCAGTCTCTGCAGTTGGCCCAGTACTCCTACGAGCAGGCGGAATTGCGTCTGGAGATGCGAAAGTTTGAATCCCAGGCCAAGCAGGAAGAAGCTCGGCTGGAACTCAAGCAGGCCGAGATCGACCTGGTCCGGGTACGAAAGCAACTGGAGTCCCAGAGAATCATCCATGCCAGTGAGATCATCAAGCTGGAAACCCAGATCCACGAGGCGGAAAACCGCGTGGAGTCCATCATAGACAGGATCGCGAAGCTGCAACTTACCTCCCCCGAAGACGGCATGGTGGTCTACCAGCAGGTCCGGGGAGAACGGGTGAAGGAAGGTTACGAGCCGCGTCCTGGCTGGCCCCTGATGTCTATTCCGGACCTGTCCCGAATGCAGGTGAAGATCTTCATCAACGAGGTGGACCGGT
>Ga0180437_10011470_pt1 | contig 10628 bp, 7 predicted proteins | sample SS_ome_4_FD_132410 | JGI IMG/M metagenome (GOLD analysis project Ga0180437, IMG submission 132410) | Hypersaline lake sediment archaeal communities from the Salton Sea, California, USA - SS_3_D_1 metaG | ecosystem: Environmental > Aquatic > Non-marine Saline and Alkaline > Hypersaline > Sediment... | reverse complement strand
TTTGGCGCCCATAATCAACGGGGGGTGGTGCGGCTGGCAGTACGTTTCAAAAGATTTGTCTGGCTTGAGGAACTTATCCAGGTTGTGGAAGCTGAGGCATCCTGCGATGTCTACTCTGTTTTAAAACGGCCAGACGAAAAGTACGTCACGGAGAAAGCTCACGATAACCCCAAGTTCGTGGAGGACGTGGTTCGAGACATTGCCTCCAGGCTGGAACAAGACCCCAATATAACCTGGTATGCAGTGGACTCGGAAAACTTCGAATCCATTCACAATCACAGTGCCTATGCTTTTGTTGAAAGGTATAAGGAAGAATCTCCCCAGGAGGAGGATTAGAAGGTGGTCGCAGCAGGCGATTCATGAAACATCCTGGCTAGGCATCATGGAACTTCTTTCAGTTCCTGGACCTTTTCATAAAGCTTCTGAGCCCTGAGAAGGTAGTTTTGCACCTGCTTGTAATTCGGATCAATTTTGCTAACCAACCGCCATTCCGCGATAGCCTCTTTTAGCCTCTCATCTTCAAAATGCTCAATTCCCTTGAGGTAGTGCACCTCCTTATAGGCATCTTCCGCCCTTTTTACATATTCTTTACAGGCAGGCCACTCTTCATCATAACTCAAGGCTTCATAGAAATGATCTCTGGCCTTTAAGTATTCAGCCCGGTTGAAAAAAACCTCCCCCTGGCGATAATGAGCCCAGGCCATATACTCTTGGACTTTTTTCCTCGAGGGGTCAGTGTTCAAGACTTTTTGGAACTCATGCAGCGCCGCAAGATACTGCCCCTCCTCCAGCAAAGTCACTCCCTGTTCTTGATAAATTGCCACCGGATCATAATCCATTTCCTGCTCTGGAGTCAGCGAGGGATCTTCCCCAGATTTCTCACTACCTTCTAGGCCCACCTCCTGGTAAGTTTCTTCGGTACTCTTCTCCTGAAGTGGCAAATCTGAGAATTGCTTTTCCTCAAGGTCGCTGAAACCCACCCCCTTGGTCTCGGGGATTATTAGCTTCATGCCCGCGTAAAGTTTGGTTGCATCCTCCAGCTCGTTGACACGAGCAATGATCTCGAATTTACTTTGATCTCCATAATACTTTTCAGCGATAGCCGTGAGATAATCGCCCTCCTTTACTTCGTGCACCACATAGTGCCCTATGGGCGGCGGTGGGGCGGGCTTTAGTAATGCCAAAACTTCTGGAAAATCGGGCCTCAGCCGCAAAGCCACGAGGAATTCATGCCTGGCCTTGGAGTATTTTCCCTGCTCATGGTAATCAAGACCCATCTGGTAATGTTTTTCAGCATCTTTAAGCAGAGACTCTTCCAGCCCTGTCTTTTTGGCAACAATAACTGTTAGAGCAGCTTCGTAGAACTGCAAGGCCTTCTGTGAGTCACCTTTGCGCTCGTACTCCAGGGCTCGCTCCAGCAGAACCCTTTCCAACCGAACCTCGGGCGGTTCCTTGGCTTTGGGCTTCTCTCTCAAAGCTGCACAGCCACCCAGGCTAAGCGCCAAAATAGTAAGACAAAAAAGAAATAGTACCAGCTTGTACTTCACTGTAGCTTTTCTCCACGAAAAAACTTTACCAGCTGCTCAAATGAGTGCCCTTTCACCGGATTCATTACCTGAATCCGCCCCACCTTGAAGGAGTTGGTAAAGAAAGGGGTTTCCCCACGAGTCACGGTGACGCCACCGCGATAGCCGGCCTCAATCGCCATGGAGACGACCAGATTGTTCCACCGCCCATAAGGATAAGCCAGCCAGAGTGGATTTTGTCCTAAATGCTTTCGAATGAGTTCACGAGGGACTTTTAGTTCCCGCCTGATCCTTTGGAGATAATTGGCCCGACTCTCCCCTTTGCGCTTGCGAGTCAAATCCGCATGGGAAATGGTGTGAGCCTCTACTTCAAATCCTGCTTGAGTCAGCTCCCTCAACTGCTCCCAGGTTAGGGCATTCGGGCTATTGTCAATAAAATCAGTGTAGATGAACAGGCTTGCAGTGAAATCATATTTCTTTAGTATGGGATATGCTAGGTCATACACCGAGCGATAGCCGTCGTCTATGGTGATAGCCACGGCTTTTCGGGGCAGCGGTTGTTGATAGTCAATGAACTTCAACAATTCTTTCATGGTGACAGCTCGATATCCTTCTTTTTTCAGAAAGGCCATCTGCCGGGCAAACTCATCCACTGGCATGCAAAGCGCATTGGAGCATTGTTCGCTGAAATGGTGGTAGGTAAGGACGGAAACTACCTGATAACCATCTGCAAAAAGCCCACCGGGATTTACTGGTCGCAAAGGAATTACCAACACTTGACCTGGCTCAAAGGTCACCAGTTCATTGGCCTCCATGATCATCCAACCCTTCTCAGGATCTCCATAAAATCTGCGCGCAAGGTTGGTAAGACGGTCTCCTTTCTTAACTACATAAACTGCCACTGTCTCTCCCTGAAAAAATGCCCCTCCTCTCTCTTTTATGAGAGAACTTTTGTCTTTAGCGCTCTCCGAAAGGAAACCACTTGCCCCCCCAGGGATCAACCAACAGCAGAGAAGGGTAACTAGCAAGGTAGCAAATCTAGCTAGTTGCCATCCATAAATGGTCCCTTTAACCTTTCTCCTCCAGTTGTGCTCTTCGGTCGAAAACCTCATATATTTTCACTGGCTCCTTCCTGCCTTTGACCTCCATCGCTCCCCGCGACTGGAAAGTAAAGTCCGAACCATGAGCCACCTTTACAAAGGTCTGCTCACTGATAAGGATTTCATCGGGCCCGGCTAAATCAGTGAGGCGAGATGCCACATTGACATTGTCTCCAATCACGGTATATTCCATGCGTTTGCTAGAGCCGAGATTTCCCGCTACCACTTCCCCGGTGTTTATGCCAACCCCGACCTGAATGGGATCGTCAGTTGCTGGAAGCATCTGGTTCAATTTAGGCAAATGGTGCCGCACCTCCAATGCTGCCTGCACAGCCGTCTCTGCATGGTCAGGGTCTGGCATTAGAGCCCCGAAGACCCCCATAACCGCATCGCCGACGAATTTGTCAAGATAACCGCCATACTGAATGATGATATCGGTCACCAGGGTGAAATAAGAGTTAAGTAGGTCCACAACCGCATCAGGATCACTTCTTTCCGCCATAGTAGTAAAACCTCGTATGTCCACAAATACGATAGTCGCCTCTAAACGGATTCCCTTCATCCATTCGTCGTCCGGGCTGGCTAGAATTCGTTCTACGATCTCCGGCGTTACATAGCGACCAAATGAGGTCTGAATCCTCTCTTTTAAGCGCAAGTCCTCAGCCATTCGGTTAATGGCCTTACCCAGGTCACCCAGTTCATCGTTGCGGGCAAGGCTTACCCTGTAGGCAAAATTGCCCTTGCCTATCTCTTCCACCGCTCCTACTAGCCGCTGAATTGGTCGGGAAAAATAGAAGCTTAACACCATACTCATGGCTATGCCAGTTATGGTGATGACAAGGGTCATCATCAGAATAAACACCTTGGCCTTGATAATACTCCCTTCAATATATTTCTTGGTCAAGCAGAGATGCACTTCCCCTATCTTGAGCCCTTGATACAACACAGGGGTGGAAAAAAGAAGGAGGTTTTCCTCTTCCACTTGATAACTCCGGAGTTGCAAGCCATTTTTTTCAAATACCAGTTGGCTATCTGATGGCAACAAGTAGGTACTACCCACCTGATTGATGTCACTGTGGGCCCGAATTATTCCGTTGCTGTTAAGAATCAGGGCAAAGGCCACCTCTTCATTCTTGGCAATGTCCGAGACCAACTGATACAGGGGAAGCTCCGCTTCTTCCAAAAGATCTTCAGGGCTATTCCTCGCGGCATAACTAGACATGGTAGCGCCGAACTTAATCAACTGATCGGTGAACTGGATTCTTTGGCGTTTGAGAATACTAGTGCTGATGGTGGTCACGATGGCAAAAATGGCCAGTGTTGCCAGGAAGGAAAATTTGGCAAAAATAGGTATGCGCAGCTTTTTCAACAAGGTCGGAGCCCCTTATCTTGATCAACTTCCGAAAAGATGCAAAGCGCATTGCGCATTGCGCATTGCGAAAAGATCCAAACTCCGAAGACCTCTTTCCATCATTTAAGATTACCATACAGTTTATATTAAGTTTCCTAAATTGATTACTAGTATGCGTTTTTCTTTAACTTGTCAAACGCTCTGCGCTCTGCTAGCGGATCTTGAGTGTGGCCAAAGACAACAAGGCAAGAATGCCCGCAACAATCCACAATCTGATCACAACCTTGGTTTCGGCAAAACCCCTGTGCTGCAAGCTATGGTGGAGGGGTGCTCGATAAAAGATCCTTCTTCCCAGCCAGCGCACTCCGATCTTGTCTTGAATTTGCGACGTGAGGGCCTCAGTTAAAAAAAGGCCCCCAAGAAGGGGAAACAGCAGTTCTTGCTTGAGCAAAACGCTTAGAACCGCCACCGTGCCCCCAATGGCAAGAGAACCAGTATCACCCATAAATATCTGGGCTGGATATGCATTATACCAGAGAAAGCCCAGGCCGGCTCCAATGAAGGCGGAAACAAAAACTGTCAACTCTCCGGCTCCCCGCAGGTAGGGGTATTGTAAATAGCCCGCATAGATGGTGTTGCCCATTACATAGGCAAAAACACCCAAGACCCCAGCCACGAAGATGGATGGGGTAATGGCCAGACCATCAAGTCCGTCAGTAATATTCACTGCATTGGCAACCAGTAACAGGAAAAGAAAAATAAAAAGCCCATAGATTATTCCCAGGTCCAAGAGAGGCCGCTTAAGGAATGGTACATACAGTTTGGTGGCAACCCCCGGTTCCACCGGAGAAAGGGGCCCCAGATAAACCAAGATGAATGCCAAGCCAAATAATCCTTGCAGGACTAGCTTGGTTACCTCTCCCAGACCTTTTTCTCCGCTGCCACGTGAACTCTTCAGCCAGTCATCCCAGAACCCGATACCACCGAACCATAGGAGAGCAGCGAGACTCAAAAGCAAAAAGGTATTAGTCAAATTGGACCATAGCAATATGGAAACTGTCATGGCCACAATGAGTAGCACCCCACCCATTGTGGGTGTGCCAGCCTTATCAAAGGCTGAAGGAATCCCCGTTTCCCTTACTCGATCGAGAAAATTGCGTCGGTGCATAGCGCGAATGAAACGGGGACTCAAAAGAAAAACAATTAGCACCGCAGTCAGTGCTGATAATATGGAGCGAAAGCTTAGGTAACCTAAAAGTCTAAGAAAGCCTAATGTCTCAATCTGGCTATGAAGCCATTGTCCAAGGTGGTAAATCATTATCTTTTCCTATTACGTGTGATGTGCGATGGGGGATAGAAAAAATTGCTCGAGCGAAAATCTCATATCTCACATCCCATATCCCACATCAGATGTTGAACTTATTTTGAAATTTGGATTTTTTAGTCTTCTTCACCTTCTCCTTTACAAAGAGCGTGGAGCTTCTGGTAGGTCTCTTTGATGTCGAAGTAGGAGCGGAAATCAGTGGTGGTAATAATAAACTGCGAAATCTCATTGAGAAGCCATTCGTAATCTAGAACGATACCCCTCTTCGCCAACACTGTGACCGCCTGTAGGGCCGCCTCTCGAACCTGCCAGTAGTGGTGTTCCTTCAAGCCCAGTAATGCCTCTACCACCTCTCGATCTTCTCCAACAGCACCTAGGGCCAGTACTACCTCTCTAACAACCTCAAATGATCGGTCTTTGATAAGTGTTAGGAGTTTTTCTTTCACAGCCAGTTTTTGAATGAGTTCTTTAGCGAAATGACCCATGGTTCTGGCCGCCTGCGCCCGCACCTCGTAGTAACTATCGTCGAGGGCCTCAAAAACTCTGGCTTCCACCTCGGGACCCCACTTATTCAGTATTTGTAGAGAGATTAGAATATTCCGTCGGATGAAGCCTACCTCACGATAGTCTCCGCCAAAAAGCCTCTGCAATCGGCTTGCCGGAGTCCGATTCGCTAAAAGATGAAGAAGTGAAGAGAGTTTCTCTTCATGCTTGAGCAATCCTATTAGCTTGACCCCCAGATTGCGCTCTGGCCAGCTGGGCGAGGTCAGCAGAGAGGCAGCTCGATGCCGATAGTAATCCAAGTCGTCAGCATCAGAAATAACCTTTCTGGGGTCGTATTCCTTGGGGTTATCTTGCCAGATACTTCTGAGCTTCACTAGCAGCTCATTGTCACCCTCAAGCGGCTCCAGATCTTTAACCTCATCGATTGAACTTTTGTAGATTGAACCACCTTGAATCTCTGCAGCTATTTGCTTTACCGCATCGTGTTGCATGAAGGCACGGGAACACCTACCCATCTTCTCCAACCTCTGAGGTGCACCTAGCAGAGAGATGATCTTTGTTGCCAACTTCTGGCCTTCAACCTCCTCCAGCAAAATTCCATCTTCCATAACGGTGTCTTCGAAGATGACCTCCGCAGCACCGGCCCTTTGCATAGCGCGAGCATTCATAACCTGGTGATTACCCGGCAAATTGGCTTTGGGAATAATGAGAGCCGATTTACCCATAGCTGAAATCTCGTTAAGACTGCCTGCACCTCCCCGACAGACTATCAGGTTACTGGCGGCGTAAATGTCACCAATATTATGAAAATAATCTTGCGCGTAGTAAAAGGTTTCGATTTGCTCCCGCTCATGCTCACTGTACCTGAGCTGCAACCTTTTGGCAGTGTCATCCCAGGCATGGTATTCGGCAGTTTTCATCAACCCCACACCGTGGATGATGAAAATGTCATTCCTTCTGGTCAAAAGATGGCCTAGTGCGTCCACCAGGGCACGATTAATGGTCCTAGCACCCTGGGAGCCACCAAAAGCGAAAACCACTTTTCTCCCTTCAGGTATGTGAAAGGGCATGGCCCCTCCTCTATCCGAGCTTAACAAGCTGGTGACCGAATGTCGCACTGGATAGCCTACCACCACCCCATTTTCAGGAAAAAACCCCTTAGTCTCAGGGAAGGTAAGCAGAACCTTGTCGGCACGACGTCCTATTAGCTGGTTAAATTTTCCGGGAACGCTATTCTGCTCATGAATGAAAACCCGGGCCCTGCTCATGCCGAGCAAACGCATCAAAGTATTGGCGAAGATCACCGGTGCACTAACATACCCTCCAGTGCCTACGATTGTATCTGGGCGAAAGGTTGCAATATAATAAAATGACTGCAAAATGCCTACTAATAACAAAAAGACAAAACGGATTAGATCCAAACTGGGTCGAAAACCGGGAAAACCATGAGCCCGCACATAACGAATAGGATAGCCAGCGCGGGTGACGATTATTGACTCGGCCTTTCCTCTCATTCCCACATAGAGAAAGCGGACATTCGGCTCCTTCTGCTTGATAGCTTCAGCTATGGCAAGGGCAGGGTTCACGTGTCCACCCGTTCCTCCTCCAGTCAAGATGACCCGCGCGATGGCCTCGGTCCCCCTGCTTTGAAATCTACCCCAGTATCCAAGGGTCAGGAAAAAAACAAACATGCCAGCCCCAGCGGCAAATATGAGTCCAGCAACTTCACCCCAATGAAAGATCACCTGGGGTAGCCTTGCTAGAAAAGACGTTTCTACTAGGCGAGGATAGAGTAGCCAGGCAGTCAAACCACCGGACCCACTGGCAATGGCTGTGAAGAGGAAGGTGTCACCAAGATCTTGCCAACCAATAGCTCTTTGACCCAAACGACGCAACTCTAAATTGAAGGCACCGAAGAGTACTACCCCATTAATAGTAAAAGCTATGGAAGAGGCCAGGGCCAGCCCCCCATGTCTAAGTGAGGTTCGCACCAAGAGTAGACTCAACCCCACATTCAAAACGGCGGATACCAGCGAGGTGTAAAGGGGAATTTGATTCTTGGCCAAGGCCGGATAGACTCGGCTGTAGAGGTTCCAAAACCCCATACCCAAAAGACCCAAGGCATAGAACGCAAAGGCCAAGGCCGTGAGATCTACTGACGATTTGCCAAAAGCGCCGCGCTGAAATACCACTGAAGTAATGGGCCCTACCAAAACCATAATAAATACGGTGAGAGGGACCATGCAAACGATATTGTAGCGAAGGCCTGTAATAACTGTTTTTCGGAACCCTTGCCAATCCTCCTTCTGTACTTGGTCATTAAGTTCAGTGACACCTGCCCTCCCCACAGCCAAGCCTATAATGGAATTGGGCAATTGCGCTAACCTTTGGGCAAAGTAAAGGGCAGCAATACTTCCCGGCACTAGAAAAGAGGCAAGTACTCGGTCTACTATCTCCACTGTCTTGTTAGCCACTGACTGCCCCAAAATCCAGCCTGACTGCCGCCCCACTTCTTTTAGTTCCGGCATGGGCTCTTCTGAACCTGTCTCATACCGCATGCTAAGCTCGCTTTCCCGCGAGGACCTGAAGAGCACAGGAATCTGGATGAGAAACTGCAGGATCCCTCCCAGGACAAATCCCACTGCCATGCTGTACATGCCGAGATAGGGTTTGAGTCCTATTATACCTACGATTACTCCGACGCTGAGCATTATGGGGGCCAGGGCATAGGTTGCTGTGGCATCCAGAAAAAGCAAAAGTCCACCTACAAAAGATGCCAGCCCTATGACTACCATAAAAGGAAGAATAAAATAGGTCATTACCTCAGCGTGGTGGAACTCAGTGGCAGCGAGACCGGCGCCGATTATTCTGACCAAATTGGGGGTGAGAAGGTAGAAAATTCCCATGATGAGCAAGAGGAGCAGCATCATGAGGTTAAATACCCTAGAGGCCAGAAGCCAAGCTCGCCTGTATTCCCCGGCGGCTATCATTTGGCGGAAAGGAGGCAAAAAAGCCTTTTCCACCATGTCTTCGCCTAGAATACGGCGAAATAGGGTAGGGATGGTGAAAGCGATAGCAAAAAGGTCAGTGGCACGCGTGGCACCAAAATAACCGGCAATGACCATCTCCCGCACAAATCCAAACATTCGGGAGATCAGGTTACCCTGAACCATATCAAAGAATTTTCTAAAAAAGGACTTCCTCATGAGGCTCCCGCGTCCCTGGCTGGTCCCAGGGTTGTGTAAACATTGCCTCGGCAACTAATTGGGGCGTAGGGATGTGGCAGAGAGAATTCTGTATTAAAGGGAAAGACGGGACCTATGCTTTTTGCTCCCAGCAAGAAAGAACCTCCTGGGCGGCAATTGCCCCAATTCGTAAAATCTTGGGAGGCCGAGTAGTTACGTCGGCAATTGTAGAGGCTTTACCACCGGGCGTCAAGCCAGCATCAAGAATGGCTTCCAGGTCCTGTCCCAGCTGGGATAATACTTGTTCACAGCTGCGGCAGCTCGGAGATCCCGATCTATTGGCACTAGTGGCTGTAATGGGTCCGCCAACCGCCTGGACCAGGGCTTGGGCAACGGGATGAGAGGAGATCCTCACAGCTATCTTGCCGGTACCGGCGGTGAGGTTGGTTGGCAGCCTTTTTCCTGCATGGCACACTAGGGTGAGGGGGCCGGGCCAAAAACTTGCCGCCAAATGACGTGCTTCGCGGCTAAGGTTTTCTATCCAATTATCTAGTTCGTTTAAATCCGCAACCAGAATGCTAAGGGATTTTTGAACCCCTCGTCTTTTAAGAAGATAAACCCTTGCAATGGCTTTGTAGTCTGTAGCAAGGGCCGCCAAGCCATAAAAGGTCTCAGTGGGAAAAGCTACTACGGTTCCGTTGCGAATTAGCCGAGCCGCTTGTCCTATGGCTGCTTCGCTCCGTTTTGGATCTTTGTCCACTTTCAATATAAGGGGCATACCAACGATTATAAGGCTAAACCAGAGAACCAAGGAAAGGTTAAATCCGAAATAGTTTCAAAGTGGATGTGAGATGTGAGATCTGAGATGTGAGATACTATATTCTAGCAAAAGTTTTGAACCTCACATCACATATCGCACATCCCACATCATGTGTCATGTGGTTGGCTTTTGTCTGTTAGGGCTAGGACGTGGGTAACTTATCTTGCAGGATTGCGGCTTTCTCGGCGACCTTCTCGGCCAGTTCTTTCTTGTAGCGCTCCAGTTTCTCTTGCAATTTGCTGTCAGCCACTGCCAGTATTTGCGCGGCCAGAATTGCTGCGTTTCTAGCTCCTGCTTTTCCCACAGCCATGGTGGCTACCGGCACGCCTGCCGGCATCTGAACAGTGGAGAGCAATGCATCCCATCCCGTCAAGGGGGAAGATGCGATGGGGACACCAATTACCGGCAGGCTGGTTTCCGCCGCCAGGACTCCCGCCAAGTGAGCAGCCCCACCAGCGCCAGCAATTATCACTTTAAGACCTCTTCGCCTGGCTGATCTAGCATATTCGGACACCCTTTGGGGTGAGCGATGGGCCGAAGCCACCGTTATTTCAGTAGGGATAGCAAAATTAGTCAGAACCTCAAAAGCCTCCTGCATCACCGGTAGGTCAGAATCGCTACCCATGATAATACCGACTACAACCGTCTGGGAGGACTGATTGGATTGCGTGCTGGCCTGCATCTGGGCTACTCCTTACCTATGTCGCTCCGATAGTAGATGCCGTCGAACTGCACCTTTTCCATCTCAGAGTATGCCTTCTCCCGGGCTTCCTCTAAATTCTTACCCCGACTTACTATGCATAGTACTCGGCCACCGG
>Ga0180437_10011469_pt1 | contig 10628 bp, 18 predicted proteins | sample SS_ome_4_FD_132410 | JGI IMG/M metagenome (GOLD analysis project Ga0180437, IMG submission 132410) | Hypersaline lake sediment archaeal communities from the Salton Sea, California, USA - SS_3_D_1 metaG | ecosystem: Environmental > Aquatic > Non-marine Saline and Alkaline > Hypersaline >... | reverse complement strand
TTCCTCTTCCCCAAAATCGGTCCCTCTCCTGGGCATTGATCCTCCTCTAAAACTCTAATCCTTCCTCTCGTGCGGCCTCGGCCAGGGATTTCACGCGCCCATGGTATTTGTATCCACCGCGGTCAAAAGCCACCTCTTTCACCCCGCGCTCCAGGGCTCGCTTGGCCAGAAGCCCTCCCACCAGCTTAGCCTGTTCAGTTTTGGTCAGGCCCTTGACCTCATCCCTAATCTCGGGGTCGAGAGTCGAAGCTGCCGCCAAGGTGTGTCCTCGAGTGTCATCAATCACCTGGGCATAGATATGCTTGAGACTCCTGAAGACGTTGAAACGGGGCCGCTGACTGATGCCTACTACCCGCTTGCGCACCCGCCGATGTCGCCGTTTGCGCGCTACTTCTCTTTGAGCTATCTTTTCCATGCCAAAAACTATCCTCTCACCTCAAGCGATGAATCAAATCACTTTATCTTTCCAGCTTTACCGGCTTTGCGACGTACCCGCTCACCGAGGTAGCGAATACCCTTGCCTTTGTATGGTTCTGGCTTGCGCACGGCCCTGATCTTGGCAGCCACCTCACCGACAAGCTCCTTGTCAATTCCCTCAACAGTGAAGCTCCGATATCCCTTCTCAACACCAAAAGTGATGCCTGGCGGAGGTTCTATCTGCACGGGATGGGAGTATCCCACCGACAAGACGAGCGCTTCCCCTTGCATTTCAGCCCGGTAGCCGACGCCAACAATCTCTAGTGTCTTCTGAAAACCTTCCGACACTCCGGTCACCATATTGGCCAGGAGTGCCCGCGTCAAGCCATGCATAGCTTTATGGCGTTTACTATCACTTGGGCGGGTCACGATGATTTGATTGTCCTGCAAAGCTATGGACATATCCTGGTCAAAGGAACGGGACAGTTGTCCTTTCGCTCCCCTCACCGCGACGTGATTGCCCTCTATACTTACCGCTACACCTTCCGGCACAGAAATGGGCATACGCCCTATACGAGACATCCGAACACCTCCACCTCAGTTACCGACTGCCGATTTTGGATGCTTAACTTCCATTCGAATTTACATCAACTTCCAGTGCTGACAACCAGTTACCAGAAATAGCACAACACCTCACCGCCCACACCAAGACGACGGGCCTTTTTCCCCGTCATGACCCCCTTGGGTGTGGAAAGGACTGCTGTCCCCAATCCACTTAGAACCCAGGGGATGTCCTGCCTTTTGGCATAGACCCGGCAGCCTGGCTTGCTGACCCGCTTCAGGCCTGTCAGGACAGGCTCCCGATTGTCAGCATACTTCAACCGAATCCTGATCATGGGCTGAGGACAATCTCTGGTCACCTCATAATGCTGAATGAACCCCTCTTCCTTCAGGATGCGAGCGATAGCTACCTTGATCTTGGAACTAGGCACCAAAACTTGATGATGTCGAACCATATTCGCATTCCTGATGCGAGTCAACATATCGGCAATAGGATCGGTCATAGTCATAGCTAGCATTCTCCAGTTAGTTCCAATAGGGAAAAGGCCCTGAGGGTTCCGTTTTGAACCCAATCGAACGCTGTGCCCCTCTAGACGCTTGCATTGCATACTTGATGTGGTCTAGGGATAGAGATCACCCTCCCCCAGCGTCACTACCAACTTGATTTGATGACGCCAGGTATCTTCCCCTCTAAAGCCATCTGTCGGAAGCAGATGCGACAGAGCTGGAAACGACGCATATATCCTCGCGGGCGACCACACAACCGACAACGGTTGCGCACCTGGGTCGGATATTTCCTGCGCTTCTCCCGCTCAATCATACTCGTCTTGGCCACATGTCCTCCTCAATCTAAGACACTCTACAGAATCAGCGCTGGTTCCTACCTTCCAAACGGCATTCCGAAGAGCTGTAACAAACGCCTGGCTTCTTCATCAGTTTCCGCCGTAGTGACAATAGTGACTTCCATACCGCGTATCTTGTCAATGCTGTCGTAGTCAACCTCCGGCCAGACCAGTTGCTCCCTGAAGCCCAGAGTGTAATTGCCACGACCGTCGAAGGAATCGGGCGAGACGCCGCGGAAATCGCGCCGACGTGGCAAGGAAATGTTACACATACGGTCTAGGAAATCGTACATACGGTTGCCCCGCAGTGTAACCTTAGCCCCAATTGGATTGTCCTCTCGCAATTTGAAGCTAGCGATAGACTTCTTGGCTCGCGTGATGATAGGTTTCTGGCCAGTGATGGTAGCGATGTCTCTGGTGGCAGCATCAAGAGCCTTGACGTCTTGCAGAGCCTCACCTAACCCAATATTGACCACAATTTTCTGCAAGCGCGGCGCTTCCATCACGTTGCGGTAACCAAACTCTTCCATCAAAGCAGGGACTATTTCCTTGTAGTATCTATCCTTTAATCTAGGCATAAACTTGCTCCCAGTGACAATACACATTTACCCCTGTTGTGTACAAGTGAGCATGGATTAGTCAAGTGGCTGACCGCACCGTTTGCATATCCGGCCTTTGGTGCCATCCTCGTACAACTGATAACCAACCCTGGTCGACCGGTTACAGTTACCGCAAAGCAACGCCACATTGGAAATGTGAATGGGCGCTTCGAGTTCGATGATACCAGCCTGGGTTCTTGTACTACCAGTGGGCCTCTGATGCTTCTTCACAATATTAACGCCAGAGACAATCACCCGGTCCTTGCTGGGATCCCGGCCTATTCGGCGGCACTGGCGATCTACCTTCCAACCGCGGATGACCTGACGGACAGTACCCTTTGCCCCAAGCTCTTCACCAGCCAAGACTACGACAGTATCACCTTGCCTTATTTTCACCGTTACCTCCTCGCCTACGACCCAGCACATTGCCTATTCGTCACGCTTAACAATCACGTGTGAAAGGACGAGCGCAGCAAGCGGGTGACAAGCACTAAAGCACTTCCGGTGCCAGGGAGACAATCTTCATAAAGCCCTTATCGCGCAACTCACGGGCCACCGGTCCAAAGATGCGAGTTCCTCTCGGATTTTGATGATCATCCAAAATGACGGCGGCGTTATCGTCGAATTTGATATAGGACCCGTCTGGCCGTCCGTATTCTTTAGCCGTACGTACAACGACCGCCCGCACAACTTCCCCCTTCTTGACCGAAGCTGTAGGGGTAGCCTGTTTGACCGAGGCGATGATGATATCTCCAACTCTGGCATAACGCCGCATCGAGCCCCCTAGAACCCTGATGCATAGGATTTCTCTCGCTCCGGTGTTATCAGCTATTCGTAATCGCGATTCCTGCTGAATCATCTCCCTCTTCCCCTTCGAGAGACAAAGTAGCCAGCCCCTAGATAAGCCTTACATCCGCCACTGCTACGGCGCAGGCAGCTACCCCACTACACGATAGTCTTATTAGCCTTCTCCACTATCTCTTCAACAACCCACCGCTTTTCCTTGCTCAAAGGACGCGACTCGACGATACGCACCATATCGCCAACCTGGCACGAGTTATAGGCGTCATGAGCCTTGAATTTCCTGCTCTTCTTCACTACCTTACCATACAGGCGATGACGTTGCCGTCTTTCCACTTTTACCACGACTGTCTTGTCCATCTTGTTGCTCACCACATGTCCCATCAGCCTCTTCCGTAGCTCCTTCATGCCCCCTCTTCCTCCCACATCTGTCCAAGTTCCCTCTCACGCATGATAGTCTTCAGGCGAGCAATATCCCTCTTGACCTCACCGAGACGGTTAAAGTTCTCCAACCGTCCCGTACTGAATTGGAAACGCAGATTGAACAATTCCTGATGAGCATCGTCAAGCCTTTGCATCAGCTCATCTGAAGTCATAGCACGAATCTCCTGCGCCTTCATCAGCTTCCCCCACTTCCAGTAATAGGATCTTGTCTGGCGACAAACTGGGTTTTGATAGGAAGTTTGTGAGAGGCCAGGCGCATAGCCTCACGAGCCGCTTCCTCCCTGACACCCGCGATTTCAAAAATAACCCGTCCGGGCTTTACCACGGCTACCCAGTGGTCTACATTGCCCTTCCCGCTGCCCATACGTGTCTCGGCTGGCTTAGCCGTGACCGGCTTGTCTGGGAAGACCCGTATCCACAACTTCCCACCACGTTTGACATGGCGAACGATGGCCCGTCTAGCAGCCTCTATTTGGCGACTGGTCATCCAACAAGGCTCCAGAGCTTGCAGGCCGAACTCCCCGAAAGACACTTCATTGCCCCGGCCGGCCTTGCCTCTCATACGGCCCCGGTGGGCTTTACGATACTTAACCCTCTTAGGCATCAGCATAACAGTTTACTCCCTAACTCGCCGCCATGACTTCCTCGGTCATGGATTTCTCGGGCAAGATCTCGCCCTTATAGATCCAAACCTTAACCCCAATCCGCCCAAAGGTAGTCAAGGCCTCACTTTTGGCATAGTCAATGTCCGCACGCAGAGTATGACGAGGCACCCGTCCCTCACGGAAGGTTTCACTACGAGCCATCTCCGTCCCAGCCAATCGCCCGCTGCAAGTGACCATCGCTCCTTCAGCCCCTGCCCGCATGGCCCGCCCGATGGCCTGCTTCATAGCTCGCCGGAAAGAAATCCGCTTCTCCAACTGTTGAGCGATACTCTCAGCAACAAGATAGGCATCCAAATCCGGCCTCTCGACCTCCTGGACCTCAAGGCGGACCCTCTTACCCTGCGTCAATTCCTCCAATTTACGCTTCAAGGCATTGATGTTAGCCCCCTTACGTCCAATAACGATGCCCGGCTTGGCAGTCCAAATGGTTATAGAAACCTGTTTGGGGAAACGCTCTATCTCAATGTTGGAAATGCCAGCCCGTTCCATTTCGCTGCGAACCAACTGGCGGACAGCAAGATCTTCGTGCAACAGATCAGTGTACTTCCGCCCCTCAGCGTACCATCGAGCCTTCCAGTCTTTGATGATGCCAATCCGAAAACCATACGGATGTACTTTTCTTCCCAATTGATCCCTCCTTATGCCCTAAGCAAAGAGCATAGCTCGCCTCTGCCTGCTATATTATCTCCCTTTCACTGAGCACAACAGCGATGTGAGTCGAGCGCTTTCGAATTGGTTTGAATCGGCCCCGAGCGCCAAAGCGACGCCAGCGACGCGTCGGGCCACCATCAGCAGTAATACGAGCGATGTAGAGATCCTCCCTGTCCAATCCTTCGTTCTCTTCAGCGTTGGCCACGGCCGACCTGATGACCTTGTATACGGGCTTGGCTGCCGCTTGGGGCATGAACTTGAGCATAGTCAAAGCTTCATCAACCCCTTTGCCCCGCACCTGATCAACCACAAGGCGCACCTTCTGAGGAGACATACGCACGTATTTGCTTATTGCACTGACTTCAACTTCTTCACCCATTGGCCTCTCCAGCTCCCACAAGAACCGATCAAGAGAAGGGGGAACCTAAGATCCCCATCGCATCCAACAACCCTGTTTCTACCTTCTTACCCTGGTGCGCCTCTCTTGGTACGCATGACCACGGAACAATCTGGTTGGAGCGAACTCTCCCAGCTTGTGTCCCACCATGTTCTCGGTAATGTAAATGGGCACGTGGCGCCGACCATCGTGCACAGCAATGGTGTGCCCTACCATCTGGGGGAAGACCGTCGAAGCTCGCGACCAGGTCTTGAGCACCCGCTTCTCGCCGGTTCTGTTCATGTTCTCAATTCTACTCAGCAACTTGGGGTCCACATAGGGTCCCTTCTTCAACGATCTAGACATGATTACCTCCGCTTCTTCCCGCGCCTACGTACGATCCACTTGTCAGTCGTCTTATTGCGCCGCGTCTTGTAACCCAGGGTGGGCTTGCCCCAAGGGCTCTTGGGCGATGGCATCCCAATGGGAGTCCTGCCCTCCCCTCCTCCATGAGGGTGATCCCGAGGGCTCATCGCTGAGCCCCGCACTGTTGGCCGCCAGCCCCGGTGCCGCTTGCGTCCAGCTTTGCCCAAGCTAATGTTGCCGTGATCAGTATTACCTACCTGTCCGATGGTGGCCATACACTGTCGGTGGATCAACCGCACCTCTCCGCTGGGAAGGCGCACATGGGCGTATTTGCCCTCTTTAGCCATCAACTGAGCAGAGGTACCCGCCGAGCGCACCAACTGCCCACCCCGCCCTTGTTGCAATTCAATGTTGTGAATCACAGTGCCCACGGGAATGTTGGCCAGGGGAAGAGCGTTGCCCACGCGTATCTCGGCCTCAGGCCCCGACATGAGTGCACTGCCCACCATCAAACCAAGAGGGGCAATGACATAGCGCTTTTCCCCATCGGCATAAGTCAAAAGGGCGATACGAGCCGAACGATTGGGATCGTACTCAATGGAAGTCACTCTGGCCGGAACCCCGAATTTGTCCCGCCTAAAATCAATAAGGCGATACCTGCGCTTGTGACCACCACCCCGATGACGAACGGTGATCTTGCCCCGCACGTTGCGCCCGGCCTTCTTACGCAGAGAGACCAACAAGGATTTCTCCGGTTTGGTCTCGGTGATTTCCTCAAAGGCAGAGACGCTCATCCCCCGCCTTCCGGGCGAGGTAGGCTTATACGTCTTGATAGGCATAATCCTCTCCAACCAAACAATGCCCACTTGAGAATCGCGTATTGTGCACGCTTAGACTCCCTCAAAAATATCAATGCGTTCGCCAGGAGCCAGGGTGACAATCGCTTTCTTCCAGATAGGCTTCCTGGTCATAATCCGTCTTCCATAACGTCCCCTCTTAGCTGGCATGTTAATGATGTTGACGGAAAGGACCTCGACATCAAATATCTCCTCTACCGCCTCCTTAACCTGATGCTTGTTAGCTCGACGGTCCACTTCAAAGGTATACTTTCCATCCTCCGCCTGATAGCGAGTCTTCTCTGTATCAACGGGACGCTTTATGACCTCGTAAACGTGCATCCTTCACCCCTTGCAAAGAGCAATTTACAGAATAACAGAGCTAGCCCCACCGTCACCGGAATCAACCCAGGATGGTCTCGATAACTTTGAGAGCCCCCAAGGGCATAATCAGGTAATCGTACCCCAGAATATCGCGTACATTCAAGTATTGAGCCCGCAGGGTCTTCACGTAGGGCAAGTTGTTGGCCGATTTCTCCACATTGGTATTCCGCTCCGGCAGCAAAATCAGAGCTGTGGAGTACATGTCCAGGTTATCAAGGATGGCTTCCATTTCCCTTGTCCTGGGCTCAAGCATCTCCAAAGCATCCAAGACCATGATCTGCCCATCAGCAGCTTTCACCGAAAGGGCCGACTTCAAGGCCAGACGTCTCATCTTGCGCGGCATTTTCTGCCGATAGCTGCGAGGCCGTGGTCCAAAGACAGTACCACCTCCCCGCCACTGGGGTTCACGGATGCTCCCGTGGCGGGCGCGGCCTGTGCCCTTTTGACGCCAGGGCTTCCGCCCCCCACCGCTGACCTCGCCCCGCGTTTTGGTCTTGTGAGTGCCCAGGCGAGCGTTGGCCAGTTGTCTCACCAGGGCCTGGTGCATCAAAGATCCGTTGATGGGCATGGCAAAAATATCATCCCTCAGTTCAACCTCTTCGACCTTTTCTCCAGACATATCTCGTACTGGAACCAACATCCTAATCTCCTTCGAGCAGAAGACAAAGACCTCCGGCCTCTACACTCCCCACCCAGGGCGAAAAAGAAGGCACCCTACCGGGTCTTCCTCGCTTCCTTTATTATGAGCAATCCATTCTTGGCCCCAGGCACAGCCCCTTTGACCGCCAGGAGGTTTCGCTCTGGATCCACTAGCACCACTTGCAGGTTTTGCGCGGTCACCCGAGCGTTGCCCATACGTCCGGCCATACGCATTCCCTTGTAGACGCGCCCCGGCGTAGTGCCCGCCCCAATAGATCCCGGGGCCCGCTGACGGTCTGACTGGCCATGGGTTCTGGGCCCCCCTCCAAAGCCATGACGCTTGACCACGCCGGTGAAACCCTTCCCTTTGGAGATACCAGTCACATCCACGCGGTCGCCGACATCGAAGATGCTGACCCTGACCTTCTGGCCCCCCTCATACTGGCCGACGTCGCTCACCTGGATCTCTCGTAAATAACGCAAGGGAGGCACCTGATTCTTACGCAAATGCTCCAACTGGGGCCTGGTAAGGCGTTTTAGCTTGACCTCTTTGAAGCCCAACTGAACGGCCGCGTAGCCATCCCGCTCTAGCGTCTTCACCTGAGTTACAAAGCACGGCCCAGCCTCAATAACGGTCACGGGGACGACTTCCCCTCTCTCATCAAAAATCTGGGTCATGCCCACTTTCCTACCCAAAATCCCTCTCATAACGATCCTCCACGGGGACTGTCAGCCCCAGGCAATAGCTGCATCATCCCCTACGAATCACAGTGACTTATCCGCCGATTTGTCCAACCGTTACAGTTTGATCTCGATGTCCACCCCGGCCGGAAGGTTAAGACGCATGAGAGTGTCAATGGTCTTCGAGCCAGGATCAATGACATCAATTAAACGCTTATGGGTACGGATCTCAAACTGCTCACGGGAGTCCTTGTCTATGAAGGGTGAGCGCATGACGGTGAATTTCTCAATCTTGGTCGGTAAAGGCACGGGACCGACCACTCGTGCTCCTGTGCGCTCAGCCGTCTCCACAATCTGCTTCGCTGACTGATCGAGAACCCGATGGTCATAAGCTTTCAGGCGAATTCTGATTTTCTGTTTGGCCATAGTTCTTGGTAGTCAGGTAGTCGGGTGATTATGTGGTTAGGTGGTGAACCGATGACCCACCCACCCAACGACCCGACCACCTATTCTCCCTTCCTATCCTGCGACCTTGGTGATCACTCCAGATCCTACCGTCCGCCCTCCCTCACGAATGGCAAAACGGGACCCACTCTCCAACGCCACCGGCACTATCAACTTTACCTTCAAGTTCACGTTGTCCCCAGGCATCACCATCTCTACCCCTTCCGGCAACTCCACCGCCCCCGTCACGTCCAGCGTCCCAATGTAGAACTGCGGCCGATACCCATTGAAGAACGGCGTGTGCCGCCCCCCTTCCTCCTTCTTCAAGACGTATACCTCTCCCAGAAACTCCGTGTGCGGCTTGATGCTCCCAGGCGCTGCCAACACCATCCCCCGCTCCACCTGGTCCCGATCTATCCCTCGCAACAACACCCCCACGTTGTCCCCAGCCTCCGAATATTCCAACGTCTTCCGGAACATCTCCAGACTGGTCGCCACCGTCTTCCGCACTTCATCCTGCAACCCGATGATCTCTACCTCATCCATCGGCTCTATCCGACCTCGATCCACACGCCCCGTCACCACCGTCCCCCGCCCCTTGATCCCAAACACGTCCTCTACCGGCATCAGGAACGGCTTATCTGTCTCTCGCACCGGCGTCGGAATGTACTCGTCTACCGCATTCATCAGCTCCCAGATGCACTCATACTCCGGCGCGTCAGGGTCCGTGGACTGCGACTCCAGGGCGTTCCGCGCACTCCCCCGTACGATGGGTATGTCATCCCCAGGGAATTCGTACTTGTTCAGCAAGTCCCGCAACTCTAGCTCCACCAGGTCCAGCAACTCCGGATCATCCATCATGTCCACTTTGTTCAAGAACACCACGATGGCCGGCACCTCCACCTGGCGCGCCAGCAACACGTGCTCCCGTGTCTGCGGCATCGGCCCGTCGTCCGCCGCCACCACCAGGATGGCCCCGTCCATCTGCGCCGCCCCGGTGATCATGTTCTTGATATAGTCCCGGTGCCCAGGGCAATCAATGTGGGCATAGTGCCGATTCTCCGTCTGGTACTCCACGTGGGAGATGGAGATGGTCAGCCCACGGGCTTTCTCCTCCGGAGCGTTGTCAATGCTATCAAAAGGCATGAACTCGGCCAGCCCCTTCATGTTCAGAACCTTGGTCATGGCCGCGGTCAGGGTAGTCTTGCCGTGATCCACGTGCCCTATCGTCCCCACGTTCACGTGAGTCTTTGTCCGCTCAAATCTCTCCTTCGCCATGGTCATACCTCCTAACGCTTTAGAGGATACTAGCTCCCGATGGGATAGCCCGTCTCACCAGACTAATCTGGAGCCCACGACCGGACTTGAACCGGTGACCGCATTCTTACCAAGAATGTGCTCTACCGACTGAGCTACGTGGGCATTTGGGCTGATAGCAATGGTAGGTAGCTCGCTTTCAGGACATAAATCGGCTATCAGCCATCAGCTATCTGCCAAGAGTGGGCAGGGAAGGATTCGAACCTCCGAAGGCTGAGCCAGCGATTTTACAGACCGCTCCCTTTGGCCACTTGGGTACCTGCCCATACTGCTGTCGCTCTAGCAACTGGCGATCATCTTCTAGCTATCAAAGAGCTGATTGCCAGTTACCAAGTGGAGCCGACGGTGGGACTTGAACCCGCAACCTAGCGATTACAAATCGCTTGCTCTGCCGTTTGAGCTACGTCGGCTTTCCATAAATGAGAGTCCATTCCCAAAGTCGGCGCACAACCTCACCTTAATTATACCACAACATAGGCTGTGGTCAAGTTAGACGAGAGTCAAATCCTATAAAGCTGCCACGCCATGCCCCTATATGTGTGAGACTCTTAACAAACCATCACGGAGGGGCATCCATCCCCAAAGTTCCAGTCCGTGGGCTAGAG